>NPIE01010483.1_pt2 | contig 12361 bp, 11 predicted proteins | sample 8637661 | NCBI WGS metagenome assembly NPIE01 (sample SAMN07420842, study PRJNA396082) | bioreactor metagenome | isolation source: sample BA12 brine-fed electro-methanogenic bioreactor BA | place: Japan: Kochi | collected 2016-12-09 | reverse complement strand
CACCCTACTGACTACCGGCTACTGTCGACTGATGACTGCCCACTGCCGACTGATGACTGATCACTCTTCAAACATTTCCCTTAACGCGCCTTAGACGCACGACTTCGGGAATTGCAGATTCCGGTGATTCCAGAATGGTTTTCACGATATTTGCCACATCTTCGGGTTGTGTAAAATCTTTTGTATCGAAACCCGAACCATCCCAAAGCGGTGTGGCGGTTGCAGCAGGCATGAGCGTGGTAACTGCGATATTATCCGTCCGGAATTCTTCCCTGATTTCATCTGCCAGCTTGTTCAGAGCAGCTTTGGAAACGCCGTAAGCCGTGTTACCGGGAAAATGTTCTTCGGCAGCGACCGAACTGATAAAAACAAGATGACCGCCTCCGTTTTTCCGGAAGTGGGGAATCAGAATCCGGGAAGCTATAAAAGGAGCTGTCAGATTGACGTCAAGGGTGCGGCGCCAGTCCGCCAGGCTCAAATTGTCAGCGCTTCCGGTAACCATAATACCGGCACAATGAACCATGGCGTGGACGGGACCGAATTCGGTAATTGCCCGGCGGATGGCTGCGGTCAGATCCGCTTCGTTAGCCAGGTCAGCAGGCAGAACCGCAGCCATGCGGGGATTCGGTGCGGCAAGTTCCTGTAATGCCTCCGTATTACGAGCCATCAGTATAGTGAACCATCCGGATGCCATGAGAAGCCGTGCAGTTGCCGCACCGATGCCCCGGCTGGCGCCGCTTACGATTGCCCGTCGCATGTCTTGTCTATCCAAAGTCATCAAAGGCAATATTCTCTGTATCAACTCCAAGATTGTATAGCATTTTCTGAACCGCATCCAGCATCATGGGCGGGCCGCACAGATAATATTCAATCTCGGTAGGATCTTCGTGCTTACTCAGATATTCATCAAAGGCAACCTGATGGATAAATCCCACCGGGCCATCCCACTTGTCTTCCGGTAAGGGGTCGCTCAGACCCACATGGTATGAAAAGTTGGGGTGTTCTTTAGCAATGGCTGTGAATTCCTCATCATAAAACATTTCCCGTTTGGAACGGGCGCCATACCAGAAGGTAGCCTTCCGTTTAGTCTTTTCCGTATTGAAAAGATGAAAAATATGACTCCGCATGGGGGCCATCCCTGCCCCGCCGCCGATAAAACACATTTCTCTGTCAGTATCTTTAATGTAAAATTCTCCGTAAGGACCCGAAATGGTGACTTTATGGCCGGGCTTCAGATTGAAAATCCAGGATGAAGCAATACCGGGGGGAACGTCCATACCCCGGGGAGGCGTGGCGATCCGGACGTTTAAAATGACCTTTTGTCCCTCTGCCGGATGATTGGCCATGGAATATGCACGAAAAACCGGTTCAGGATTTTTAGCCTTTAAATCAAATAAATTGTACTTATCCCAGTCGTCTCTGAACCGCTTATCAATATCAAAATCCTTAAAACTCAATTCATATTCAGGGATATCGATCTGAATATAACCTCCGGACCTGAAATCAAGACGCTGACCTTTGTCCAGTTCCAAAACCAGCTCTTTAATAAAAGTCGCCACATTTTTATTGGATAGCACGGTACAATTATATTTCTGTATGTTGAAAATTTCTTCGGGAATGTGAATAGAAATATCATTCTTTACCTTTACCTGACAAGCAAGGCGCCAGTTTTCTTTTTGTTCCCTGAAGGAAAAATGGCTTGTTTCTGTCGGGAGAATTTCACCCCCGCCCTCCATGATCTGACATTTGCACATAGCACAGGTTCCGCCGCCTCCGCAAGCAGACGGCAAAAATATTTTCTGATCTGCCAGGGTGTTTAAAAGTGTTTGCCCTGCCGGTACCGTAATGCCTTTTTCTTTATCCTCATTGATTGTGATTTTCACATTGCCTTTATAAACCAGTTTGGATTCAGCGCCAAGCAGGATTAAAACCAGTATCACAATCATGGACACAAAAACGAGAGTGCTTAGAAAAAGTATACCTAATGTTGTCAAAACACGTCTCCGTTCAATTAATTGTTATAAACTGATTCCGGAAAAACTCATAAATGCCACAGCCATAAGTCCGGTTACCAGCATGGCGATTCCCAAACCCCGCAGTCCGTCCGGAATATTGGAATAGCGGAGTTTGTAACGGATTGCAGCCATAGATACAATAGCCAGCATCCAACCCGTTCCTGCACCGAACCCAAAAACAACGGATTCTCCGAATGTATATTCCCGTTCAACCATAAAAAGAGAAGCTCCGAGTATTGCACAGTTCACGGCAATAAGGGGGAGAAAAATTCCCAGTGCCGCATACAGCGCCGGACTGAACCGGTCAAGAATCATTTCAACAAGTTGGACCATTGCGGCAATGACGGCAATAAAGGCAATAAAACGGAGAAAACTCAGATCTGCTTCCGGCAGTCCGGCCCACCCCAATGCACCTTTATCCAATAAAAAACGATTGATCAGCCAGTTCACAGGTGTGGTAATTGTGAGGACGAAAACAACGGCAAACCCCAGTCCCACTGCATTTTCCACTTTTTTCGAAACAGCCAGGAAAGAGCACATACCCAGGAAGAATGCAAGGAGAATGTTTTCTACAAAGATCGATTTTACCAGAAGACTCAGATAGTGTTCAAACATCATTCACCTCACTCTTCTTCCGAGTATTTAAATAATGTCCGTTGAAGCCAGATTATGAGTCCCAGCAGAATAAATGCCCCCGGGGCTAATACCATGAGTCCCATGTTTTGATATCCTGCATTATAAGCCGCGGAGGGAATCAGCATGATCCCGAAAAGGCTTCCGCTTCCCAGAATTTCCCTGCCAATTGAAACGAGAATTAAAATCATCCCGTATCCCAATCCGTTTCCGATGCCGTCAAGAAGGGATGGAAGAGGCTTATTCTGCATGGCAAATGCCTCCGCTCGTCCCATAACGATACAGTTGGTAATGATAAGTCCCACGAAAACAGAAAGCTGTTTGCTGATATCATAGAGAAACGCCCTTAGAAACTGATCCACTAAAATTACAAGGGATGCAATAATGGTCAGTTCCACAATAATACGGATTCGGGAAGGAATTTTATCCCGGAGCAATGAAACAAACAGGTTGGAAAAAGCCAGGACAAAGATAACGGCCAGAGTCATAACCAATGCTGTTTTTAATTGAACCGTCACAGCAAGGGCCGAACAGATGCCCAGCACCTGTTTATTGATAGGATTGTTGTCAATCAAAGGGTCTTTAAGTGCCCGTTTATTTACAGGGGATAAAAGAGCCATTATTCTTTCTCGCTTTTTTGAAGTTTAAACCAGGCCTGGTATTTTTCCAGATCATTTTGAATGAATTCGGTCACGCCTTTTCCGGTCAGCGATGCACCGCTGATGCCGTCAACAGTATGATAGAGCTGGTTTTCGGGAACAGACGATTCTGCATCTCCCCGTGCGATCCGGATGCTGACCAGTTCTCCGCTCGGACTAAAGATCTTTTTCCCGGCAAAGTTTTTTGAAAACCATTCTTTCTCGATTTCACCACCCAGTCCCGGCGTTTCACCATGCTTGTAAAAGGTCACCCAGCGAACCGTTTCAAAATCCGGCTCAAGGGAAAGATAGCCATAGATCGTAGACCACAAACCTTTACCGGATATTGGAATAGCCAGAGCAACGAGGGCATTGTCATTATCTTTTCTCAGATAAACCGGTAACCCTGAATCTCCTGTTATGTCTCCTGTCTCCGTAACAAAGATCTGTTCAAGCGAATCGGCGTAAATTTGTTCGATTTGTTCTGGCGTAAACCCTTTTTCCGACACCAGTCCCAGGGATTTAAGAATATTGGTCTTTAAATCCAGTTCTTCATTCCGTTCCTGGTAAGGTCTCAATAATGTGGCGGCGGAGGCCAGAAGGAGACTGGCTGCAATCGTCACGATAACGGCGAAAAGAAGGGTGTATTTATTGCTGTGCACGTTTCAACCTCCTTTTCATGTTGGCTTTCACCACATAATAATCAAAGAGGGGTGCGAAAAGATTACCAAAGAGTATGGCGAGCATCATTCCTTCCGGGTAGGCAGGATTCACCACTCGAATAAGAATGGCCATCACACCGATCAACAGGCCGTAAAACCACATCCCGGTCCGTGTCATTGCGGCAGATACGGGGTCTGTTACCATGAAAACGGTCCCGAACATAAAACCTCCCATGAGAATGTGATAGTGAAACGGCAAATGCATCAACGGATTGGAAGAAGGTCCGGCTATCAGATTGAAAAGACTGACGGTTATAAAAGCGCCGATAACCGTTCCGGCCATTGATCGCCAGTTTGCTGTTCGGGTTAGGAGGAGATAGAGTGCTCCGAGAAGAATGGCAAGTATGGATGTTTCCCCAATACAACCGGGATGAAGGCCCAGGAAGAATGTATTCAGATCATAATTCAGATGAAAATTCAACAGGGATGCTGTAACTGATTCGCCTGCCGGTGTGGCGGCTGCAACGGCCAGCGGTGTAGCACTGGTGACGGCATCCAAAGAGCGGGCTGCCATATAGGGTGCTGAACCGGAAAAACCGGACGGATAGGAAAAGAAAAGGAAAGCCCGGCCGACAAGTGTAGGGTTAAAAATATTCATGCCGGTTCCGCCGAAGACTTCTTTCCCGATCACGACCCCGAAGGAAATGCCCAGGGCAACCTGCCAGAGTGGTGTATTCGGAGGAAGAACCAGAGGGAAAAGTATGCCTGTCACCAGAAATCCTTCATTGATTTCGTGTTTCCGGATCACGGCAAAAAGGACTTCCCAGAATCCGCCGACAGCATAGGAAACAATGATGATGGGCAAAACGACCCGGAGTCCGCGAAATACGGCTCCCCAGAATGTTACGGCCAATCCGTCGGCAAGCAGTCCCTGAAGACCTGTGTTATAAATTCCGACAAGAATTGCGGGAATCAAGGCGATGATCACCATGGACATCAGGCGTTTAATATCCAGATGATCACGGACATGGGGTGCTCCCGGTGTAACTTTACCCGTTGTAAATGTAAATGATTCCACCCCTTCAAACAGGAAATAAAGTCCGTGTAATCTGCCGTCTTTTTCAAAATGCGGCCGTACCGTATCAAATAATTTTCGAAGTATTTTCATGCTCACCCCTCTCGTTCCAGAAGGTCCAGACCGTGCCGGATAATAGCGTTAACATCATTCTTGGACGGATCGATATAGCTGCAGAGTGCAAGATCTTCCACATCAACCTCATAGAGTCCCAATGCTTCCATTTCGGGAATATCTTCTGCTAAAATGCTGCGGATCAGATAATCAGGATATATATCCATGGGCACCACTTGTTCAAAAAGTCCTGTCTGAATAAACGCCCGGTGACCGCCATACTGACCGCTGTCAAATTCATATTTTTTCTTCGGAAACAAGGAACTCAGGAATGTTTTGGAAAAACTGAAATTTTTCAATCCGGGAGCAATCCAGCCGAGAAAAATCCGTTCCCGGTTTTCCGGAAGAATTGTTATCAGGTTATCATAATAGCCAGTAAAATCATTTTTGGATTTTTGTGTCCCGGTCAGGATATTTCCGCCGATAATACGGAATTCGTTATCCTTTGGAAGCGTATCAGTTATGAATGACAGTGCAGCACCGCGCGTAAGTTCCACATATCGGGGATTGGATAATCCCACACCGGCGAGTGCAATGCGGCGAGTCTCGGGATATTGACCTGTTGTAAGGAATGATAATATCATGACCAAATCATCGGGACGGACAACCCAAACAAAGTCCCCCCGGTTTATGGGATCAATGTGATGGATGTGAATGCCCGGATTTCCGGAAGGATGCGGTCCGGTAAAAACATGTTTCTCCACACCGTGAAGGGATTGTTCAAGATCGGATTCTCCCTTTCCGCAAATATGGATCTTTCCGTCCGTAAATTTCTTTAAAAGCGATAATCCGGCTTTAAAAAGCTCTTCCTTACCCTGTATAAGAAAGAGGGGGTCTGCGGCAAGCGGAGCTGTGTCTGTCAGTGAAATAAAAATACTCTTTGGTTTTTTATCCGGTCTTGCTATGCGATAGAAGGGCCGTTCTCTCAATAAAGGCCAGAGCCCTGTGTTGAGCAAATGGACCATTATTTCATCAGGATCTGCGTTTTCGAGTTCTTTCAGCGTCCAGGTCTTATACGTTTTATTTTTAACGTTATCCGTTCTTTCGATTAGTATTTTCTCAATTTTACGGCGTTCGCCATAATGGATATTTTTAACGATACCGCTGATGGGACTGCAAAATTTGAAACGATCTTCCTGTTTATCAAAAAACAGCGGAGTACCGGCGCTGACAGTATCATTTTCCTGTACTAAAAGTTTAGGTTTGATGTTGTGAAAATCCGCCGGAAGAATGGCAACGGTGTTTGCCGCCGGAAGCACTTCCAGTTCTCGATGCGCCTCCCCGTTTATGGGAATGTCAAAACCACGGGTAATTTTAAAGTCTGTCATGCTGCGTTTCTCTCCCTGTCTGAAAGCTGAAAAAATATACAAAATAAATCAATACACCGCAGAATTTTTACGAGATGAAGATAAAGGAACAAAGGGATTTGCATTTTAAATGTGGAGCTAAGGAGGATCGAACTCCTGACCTCGACATTGCGAACGTCGCGCTCTCCCGGCTGAGCTATAGCCCCGTTACGATCAATTTCGTAAAAATTTGAAACATTATCTGATAAATTCATACTCTTTTGTTCAGAATCAAAAGGTTCGTTACAAAATTTCGAATAATTTTTCATAACCGTGATTTTTTTGCTTTAAAAATATCATATTTCCCGGTTTTCATTTCCTTCCGTACGGTTTGATCGTATCTGTATTATTTAGGAAGAGTGAACCTGGCTGTCAATCAGAACGTAATGTCTTGAGTTTATCAGGCAAATGGCTGCGTTCAATTTTACCGGTTTTGTAAGTGAATAAAATTGTGGATAAAACATCCTGAAGCTCATCCAAATTTCCGGGCCATGAATATAAATCAAATATTTGTTGCACATCTTTTGATATGTCAGGAGGATTAATATGATAACGCATTGAGATCTGATGTAAAAGATTTCTGGCAATGATGCCGGTTTCGCCGGAATAGTGTCTCAGCGGTTTAATCTCCAGAACTCTGTTTTGAAAGTATTCGTTTAAGTCATTGTTTAAAGAAAAATCAGTTGCAGCAGGATCGGCTACACAGATAAAACGAACATTGATTTTCCGGTGATCCGGCAATTCACGCTTTATTAATATATTCAGGAAATCGGTTTGAAGGGATTGATTCATGGTTTCAAAATGCCACAGGACCAATGTTCCCGTGTTGGCCTGGGAAATCAGCACTTTCATCGAATCGTGATCATAATTAACACCGTAGAAGCCCCATAATTCCTGCCTGATTTCGAAAGGCGTATGCTGTTCAAGATCGAAATGCATTAAGGGACCTGTGCTTCTGGGTGACATAAAGTGGATTGATCTGGCGATATCTTCCTGAAACATGCCTTTTTCACCCTTGATCAATAAATCCCAGGGTGAGCGCGCCAGTGATGACAGGGTTTCATTAAAATTTGCAGAATCCCGGGTGTTTTTTATTATTTCCCGGAATGAAATCATTTCATTCAGCGGTTTTGCCTGGTGTGAGACCTGTTTTAACAGAGCATCAAAGGGAGAAAATGCTAACAACAATCCCGTAATCCGATTTTCATGATCTTTGAGGATGGAAGATGAAACGTAGAAGGTTTTTGTCTGCCCGCCAAATGTTAACAGATGTTCGCGGTATGTATATTCTTTTTCCAGTCTTAACAGATCTGATGGAGAGATTCCCTTTTGAATGATCGAGTGAAAAAAAGGACGTCCGGGCAATACATCTTGAATTTTAAAGAATTCTCTTGCTTTATTGTTGGTATAGGTTATCCGTTCTTCCGGATTTAAGATGATGATACCTGAAGGAATACTGTTCAAAATTCTCTGTAATTCATTTGTCTGGACCAGAGATTCATTAAGTTTATTATACTGGGTTATCTGTTTGTTAATTATACCGGCAAGAATTTCCAGAATCTGGAAAATTTCTTTTTCAACTGTCTGGGCAGAAAGTTCAATTCCCATACATCCGACAACTGTTTTTTCTCCTGATAAAAGGGGAAAGCATCCATAGATACTGTCATTGAACCGGGACTGGTAAAACTCCTTCTGATGCATAAGCAGAGGTTTGTTTAAAAGAATGCACGTTCCCACGATATTTGTTCCGGCATCGCGTTCCGAAAGTCTCATTCCGGGTTTAATGAATGACGTAATCCCGTTTAGATGAACGATAGTCCCCTCAATATCTGCCCAGAAAATGCCATATGCGAGATTTTTTTCACTAAGCAAAGGCGATAATAAATGATCATATTCCTGAAAAAGATTGATATGTGTTTTTAGAGTTTGGAATCGCCTTTTGATTTCTCCCCCTACTGCATTGTCCGGGTTGATTTCCGGGGTTTGCGGAATACCTAAAATTCGTGAGCGTTCCCAGGAATCCGCGATAAAATCCCGTATAACCTGAGGATTCGGTTTCTGTCCGTTCATAAACCTGGCCTTTTCAACGGGAATTCTACTGAAATCAATATTTAATTCTGTGGTTGACATCATCTCACCAGCTTATGTTAAGGGTTATCATAGAATATTTTCTGTCTATATATGAATCAGTTCTGTTTGAAAATACATTACGGATTGAACCGCCGACCGTCCAATCCAAAAGACCGGTTTTAAAATCACGACTTATATACACATCCACATTTTTTCGGCTATCCAGTTCCCCGAAATAGATCAGCCCTTCTGTTTGACTGTAAAAATAACTTTGCCGCCCTTCCAGAAAAAAACGGGTGCGAAAATGGGTCTTCATGGGTCTAAATCGAATTTCCAGCTGATGCCGGTAATCGGGTTTATTTTGGAAAACCCGGAAATCGCTGATGTCCAGAAACATGGATCCGGCATGAATTTCCAGTTTATTGTTCAGCAGAGTTGCCATAATTGATGCTTCCACCCCGGTTATCCGGGACAGATTGATTGAGTTTACCGGTGTTGGATCGCCCCGGGGAACGACAATCTCATAAATTTTATTTTCATACTGGTTTTTAAAATATGAAAAAGAATATTCAATTTTATCGGAAAAAGAAAAAAATCCCTTTGGGTATGCCGTGCCTGTGATTCCGGTTTCAAACGAGATGTTCCGTTCAGGCACCAGAGTACAATCCTGAAACGCCCCCAGTTGTGTAAACCCGGCTCTGTAAATCTCATCCAGTTTTGGGAAACGGACATTATCACCATTTAATATAAAAAGGACATAGTCGCTGTTTTGGAGATGTGAACTGACTGAAAACCCAAGTTTTTTTGAGAAATTCTGCCAAACAAAATCCTTTTCCTTTAAGATTGGAAAATCGGTTCCCTCAACAGATTTTAAGCTGTGCACTTCCTGATGGTCGTATCGCAGGGCAATATCCACTTCAAACCATTCAAGAAATGAAAATCCGGTTTCATCCTTCAATTTGATGATTGCTGCGCCATTCATTGCGTCTTTTTCCAGGACATCCCGATATATTGTAATAGCCGGCTCGATATAGTGTCCTTTTAATATGCGATTGCCTTCATAATCCGATCGGTTATAATCCGCCCTGATCTGAATAGATCCGTAAGCATAATTGAACTTTTTTCCGGCGGTGCTTATCCTGCTTTCATCCTTTCTGTCTGAAAGAATGTGATATGAGTTTTGAGTATAAAACGAACCTGTTTTGAAGTACTTTTGTGCATATTCCAGTTGAAAATCTTTCAAAAAGCCCAGATTTCCGTTGTAATAAACATGTCCGATGAAATGATTTGCGTCCTGAGAATAAGGAATTTGATTAGAGCCGGTAAATCCGGGTCTGTACATGATTTTTCCGGAAAGGATGCTTTCATCATTAAAACGGTAACGGCTTAGCAATGAGTAAAATGTTTCATCTCTCTCTATGGGAAGATCATGCAGGTTATATCTTTTTTTCATAATCCCGAAACGGCTGTCCAGTCCTTTAAAGTGAAGGAAAACATTGGTTCCTCCGTCACTGCCATACAGATTATCGGTCCTTCCGAATATTTCCAGAATTCTGTCTCCGGAAATTTTGGGAGTAATATTGACCACACCACCAAACGCACCTGAACCGAAAAGGGTAGAGTGACTTCCCTTCATGATCTGGAATGATTCGATATCGTAGATGTTTAACAGGGAAAGGTCAAATGACCCGCTGAATTCAGTGTTTAAAGGAAGGCCGTCGTAAACGACAAGAACTTCGTCAGCATTGCTTCCCCGGATGGATATATACTGGCTTCCGTCTGGCGGGCCCGTAATTTGCACGGATGGTTCCACTGCCAAAATATCGGCCGGGCCTGAAACGCCGAAGCGCAGGAAATCTTCTGTATCCAAAAGTCGCACATTCCCGCCGATTTCTTCTTTCACCCAGTTCTTTTGCTGACCTACTACGACTATCTGTCCAAGTGGAATGGTTGCAGCTGTCATGCGGATTGTTTTTACAGCTCTTAATTTTTCCCATCGCAATTCAATAGCATAATAACCAATGTATGTTATGCGAATTTGTGTCTCCGGCGATAAATTTTGTAATGAAAAAAATCCTTCTTCATCGGAGATGGTCCCTCTTTCAGAACCGATAACAATAATATTTGCACCGGCTAGCGGGGAATTGTTCCTGTCATCAACGATCTGAAAGGATTCACTCCAAAGCATGGAATACGTGAAAAGAAATAATGGAATGATGCGGAATAGTTTCTTTACCATGAAAACGTCTCACCACTTGTTTCAAGGATACGTTCATCACCTCCCTGCGGGGAAGAGATACAGATCATGCCGTTTTTCCTGTAAAGGATATGTTTCCCGTCGGGAGATATGGAAAATGTCGGGGCATTCCGGTCTGTAAAAAGCGTGTGAGCGGTTAAATCCGGCCAACTGAAGTACATGAGCTCATAAAATATGTCTGTTGTAATTATCCCTGTTTTTCTTAATACCAATAAAAACCATGTCCCGTCCGGACTCTCTTTCATATGGAAGATTTCACCGTCGAATGTCAGGATTTGTTCATGTTGATCTACCGCGAAAGAGCGTTTAAAAAGATTTTGTCCGTCATTGAAGAGCCACGTATCGGTCATTTCCAACGGGTTCCGGTAATTGCTTTCATCTGTATCGGGTGACAACGTCAGAATATCATACGGATTGTTAACGTTGACCCTGTAACACCTCAGGTAATTCATTTTGTTGGGAAGGGCAGTTATGAAGATATAGTCATTGTCTCTGGTCCAGTTGGCGTCAAAAACCATCCCTTTGACCGAAAGAACATTAGCAGAACCATCAGGATCAATAATAAGGGCATTTATTCCTGTCAGAGTCAGGATTTTGCCGTTTTCGCGGTTCAGCTCCATATTGTAATAAATTCCGTTTCTCAACCGCCTACGATTTGAACCGCTTCCGTCCATTTTATCTATTCCCTGTTCATGCAGGATATAAACACGGTCATCTTCTGCAGAAAATGCGATCTCCCGAATATTTTTGTCTGCCGTCAAGCGTCGGATAAAAGGTGATTCACTGCTTCTGATATAGGCTGATTTGAGTTCATCATCTCTTAAATCCGTAAAAACAAAACAGGATGAAAATGGGGCATAGCGTTTGTACAGGGGAACCGGGGAGATTGTATTTGTAATCGGGTTATGGATGCGGATTTGAATCACAGCATCGGAAAATCCTTCGGAATTGAACGAAATCATCGTGTCGGGCCAGTCTGACACAAAATAGAGAGTATCCGTTACGTTACGGGGATCTAAAAGCAGGATATCATATGTTGTGGAAGCCTCGAATGGAATCCAGGAAATGTAACATAATCCTTCAGAATTTCTTTGAACGGATATTTTTGACGGGTCAGCCGGTATATTTTTAACAAGAACCCGGATGGGAGGGGATACGCTAGTGTTGCCGGACATATCTTCCGCCACGGCTGACAGGGAATGCATCCGTCCGTCATCGTACGTGTCAGTATTCCAAATTGTGGATAAATAGGATCCGGGTTTTGTCAAAAGCAGCAATTCATTGTCAGCAAAAACAGATAAATCACGGATATCGTCATTATCTGTAGCGGCAACAAGAACTTCCACCTGCCCGGACACAACATCCAAATCTCCGGGATAAGCAATATTAACAGCAGGCGGGACCTCATCTGCCGGTTCACAGGAAATGATAAAGATTGCTGTCAAAATGAAGAACAGTTGTTTTTGCATAGGAATAAATTAGTGTTAATGTTTTTATTTAAGAAGAATAAAACAGTAGCCGGTAGCAGGTAGCCGGTCCAGTAGCCGGTAG
>NPIE01002635.1_pt1 | contig 12365 bp, 12 predicted proteins | sample 8637661 | NCBI WGS metagenome assembly NPIE01 (sample SAMN07420842, study PRJNA396082) | bioreactor metagenome | isolation source: sample BA12 brine-fed electro-methanogenic bioreactor BA | place: Japan: Kochi | collected 2016-12-09 | reverse complement strand
AAAGATTGTTTTGCAAATGGCTCGGTAATGAGACGAGAGTGATAGACAAGGAGTAATGATGCTGGACAACACATTTGACGGCTCCATCACCTATGTGCTTGACGAAGAACTGGCGCGGATCGTCACCATCTCGAGGAAGCTGGAGATGCCGCTGTTGATCAAAGGCGAACCGGGTACCGGCAAGACGATGCTGGCCCACGCCATCGCCGAACGGCTCGGCATGCGGTTGATCGTGCTCAATGTCAAGTCGAGTATGAAGCTCATCGAGGCCCTCTATCATTATGATACGCTGACCCGACTCAACGATAGTCGATTTGGCGATTCACGGCGGGATGTCAGCAATATAAAAGAGTATATCCGGATGGGTAAGATCGGCCAGGCCTTTACCGCGGATCAGCGCTGCGTTTTGCTGATCGATGAAATCGACAAGGCCGATACCGACTTTCAGGACGATATGCTCGACGTTCTCGACCAGATGCAATTCGATATCCTGGAGACCGACGAAACGATTCGGGCCAAGAATCGGCCGGTGATCATCATTACCTCGAACGCCAAGAAAGACTTGTCCGACCCGTTTCTCGGCCGCTGCAATTTTCATCACATCGCCTTTCCCGATGCGGATATGATGCGCGGTATCATCGCCGCCCACTTTCCTGATATCAGCGAGGTGCTTGCCGCCGCGGCCATTCGGGTCTTTTATGAGTTGCGCTCTCTGGAAAACGTCGAGAAGAAACCGGCGACTCGGGAGCTGATTAACTGGATTCGTGCCCTGCAGGCGGACCCCGATTTTCGCAGCGGCGATGCATTGAATAGGGAAATTCCCTACCTCGGCGTATTGTTCAAAAAAAGCGGCGATTACCAGAAATCACAGGCGGTGCCGGGTAAGCGACGGTTGTTTCGCAGCTAGAAAAAGGAGAAGGATAAGGGTGGACATCCCCTTTCCCTCCATCAATGGGGTTGGTAGAATAGAGGAGACCTTGAAAAATTCTGAATTTCGTTCAAGATCGAGGCGTGCATGAAAATTTTCCGAGGTTCCCCAGAGACGTTACCACTCAATTCTGCGAAGAAGGAGGGATAGCCATGCCGTCAACTACCTATCAGGACCTGATTGACAACAAGATCGCTCACTGGCAGGACACGATCCGCAAGATTGAGGAACGGATCGGGCAGGCGGGTTCAGGCAGCCGGGAAGAGGCGCACCAGTCGCTGCAGAAACTGAAAGATTCCGTTGCGTCGGCACAGGCCGAACTCCATGAAGTGAGCAACCGAGAGACGGTCCAGAACACCCTTGCCGTAAAAGATCAGATCCTCAAGATCTTCGACTCGATCGACCGTGATCTGACAGCATTTGACGAGAGTACCCTGTTTATGCTGTGATCGTGCACCAGGCAAGGGCGTATCGTTGCACCCGTGTCAGTTTTGCGACCGGTTGGTCGGCGCATTTGATCATGACTCAGGGGCTGTATCCGCCGGCATCTTGCCGGAGATCAGAAATTCCGCGCTTATGTCGAGAAACCGATCGGGCTGTTCGCTATGTACCCAGTGTCCGGCGTCGTCAATGGTGATGACCGCGGAGTTGGGGAAAAAAGTACGTCTGTCCGGTTCGTGATCCGGAAGATAAAAGGTTGATCTCTTGCCTCTGATGAACAGTACCGGTGACTGGCAGGGGGCGTAGAGTTCGAGTTCCTCGAGACCGATCTGGATATGCTCGGCGAATTTCCTGAGAACCGGCAGGTTGAGTTTCCAGGCAAACCTGCTCGAGGTGCGGTCCCGGTAAATATTTTTGGTCAAAAATGAAGCCAGTGCGTTATCCCCTAGCCGTGCCGACAGTTCTTTTCGGATGGTCCCCCGGCTCTGATGGGCATGCAGATCCACACCAAGAAGCGAATCCACGATGTGTGTATGATAGTAGGTGTAGTCCGATGACCGGTAGTCCGACGGCGCGATATCAACGATAACCAGGCGGTTGATCCTTTCCGGCTCGAGCAGGCCGAATATCATTGCCAGCTTGCCACCCATGGAATGGCCGATGATATCGACGTGATCGAGAGCTTGCCGGTCCAGATAACCAAGGAGATCATCGACCATGTCGGGGTAGCGATGGGTCGAGACGTGTGGCGATCTGCCGTGATTTCTCAGATCGAGCAGGTGCATACTCAGGCCGCGATCCGCAAGGTTATTTCCGATCGTCAGCCAGTTGTCGGACATGCCGAACAAGCCGTGCAGGATGAGTACCGGCGGGCCGCCGCCGATGATACGGGAATATAATTCCATGGTTTGTCGGGTTTGGAAAAATGCTGTCTCAGTCACGCGTCCAGTGCGGCCAGTATACCCTGCCGGCCGATGTCATGGTATACGAATCGGCAGGGATGCGTGTCCTCTCTTCAGGATGGCGCGCCGGGGCGGTCGAATCGCATCGGGTTTGTCGGGAAAACGCCGCGATTGCCCGATGCTTCAATGCCTGAGAGGAATTAGGTGAAGACAGGATGCGAGTGTATGATATGCCGCTTTCCTGCCACGATGGGTGCGCTTCTCCATAGCTGAATAGATCGGGAGCCTGTGGATGTTTGTCGCATTGTTTAGTCTGCTGCGTGCCCATGACGTGCCGGTCAGCCCGACCTCTTTTTTGCGGCTGCAGCGGGCGATGGCGGCAGGGTTGGTGCAGTCGCTCGATGATCTGTATGTGGCGGCCCGGGCCATCCTGATCAAGAGTGAGCGATACTTTGATCGTTACGACCAGATTTTCAGCCATCTCTTTGACGGTACCGATCTGCCGGAGACGGATCCTCGTGCTGAATCATTCTGGGCCCATGCAATGCTTGAAGAATGGCTGCGCGATCCGAAGAAGGCGGCCGCGCAGCTCGGTGTGGACGAACGGGCGTTGCGGGGCCGTTCCATCGAGGAACTGCTTGAGTACTTCCGTCAGCGATTGCGGGAGCAGGATGGCCGACATGATGGCGGCTCAAAATGGATCGGCACCGGCGGCACCTCACCCGTCGGCCATTCCGGATTTCATCCGGGAGGCATGCGGGTCGGCGGCGAATCGAGAGGACGCTCGGCGGTCCAGGTAGCCGCCGAGCGTCGTTATCGCGATTATTCCCGGGATCGTCCGTTGGGGGCGGGCGAGGTCGGCGAAGCCTTGAAGAAGCTCCGGTACATGGTACCGCAGGGGGCTCGCGACCGATTGAACGTGGATGAAAGTATCCGTCAGACCATGAGAAACGGTGGCGAGATCGAAATCGTCTTCGAGCGCAGCATTGTCGATCGGCTGAAGGTGATGCTGCTGATCGACAACGGCGGCTGGTCGATGGACCCGTATGTCGATCTGGTGCAGGTGTTGTTTGCCTACGCCCGATCACAATTCAAGGAGCTTTCCATCTACTATTTCCATAACACTATCTACGATCTGCTCTGGCAGGATCCGGGGCGTCATCGTCGGCCGGTGCCCATTGACCGGCTTGGCATGCAGGACCCGCAGACGCGGCTGATCATTGTCGGCGATGCCAGCATGGCCCCGTATGAGCTGCTGGTGCCGGATGGGTCGATCTATGCGTTTGAGAGAAGCGGAAAACCGAGTATCGAGCAGCTCCACATGTTGGCCCGGACGTTTCGTTCCCATGCCTGGATCAATCCCGTTGCCGCGGATCGCTGGCCGGTGACGCGCAGTATTGGCATGATTCGTCAGATTTTTCCGATGTTTGAGTTATCTCTTGAAGGGGTGGAAGAGGCAGTGTGGCATCTGTTGTCGGGGTGAGCAGGACCAGCTTCGGGAAGCTATTCTCCCCTCGGGTCCCGCGATAGCGCTTGCCGGGTATCGGGCGATGTACTAGAGTGTCAAGAAGCCTTTATCGTGATACGGAGAGCTGCCGGCCCGCATGCATGGTCCGGAAACTCCGACAGCACAGGAGAGATGATGAAGATTCCGATTGAGCGCATTCAGGTGGACGAAGAGGTCAGAGTTCGCAAGGATATCGGCAACCTTGAGCCGCTGCAGGAGTCGATCGCCGCCGTCGGTCTGATCAATCCGCTTCTGATTGACGAGCGAGACAATCTGGTCGCCGGCTATCGGCGCCTCTGTGCTTGCAGAAATCTCGGCTGGCAGGAGGTGGATGTCAGGGTCATTGAATTCGGCGGTGACGAACTCGGCATGCTTGATATCGAGATTGCCGAGAATTTCTTTCGTAAGGATTTCAGTCCGCAGGAGATTCTGGAGACAGAGCGGCGTCGCCGGCAGATCATTGAGAAAAACAGGAAGAAAGGGTGGTGGGAACGATTTCGAAACTGGCTGCGCCGTTTGTTCGCAGGGACAGAGGGAATTGACGAAAAGCGCCGTTCAGCCTGAAAATGCAAGTGGTGGCGGCCGCCGCCAGCTGTTATGACGCGGCTCCGTTTTTTGAAAAAAGACCAAGGTCGGGAGGGGCTTGATGAATTTTTATGCAATGCTGCAGAAGCGGGCGGCAGAGAATAATCCGATCAGGGTCGGAGTGATCGGGGCCGGTAAGTTCAGTTCCATGTTCCTCTCCCAGGCACGTTTGACGCCGGGCATGCAGATCGTCGGTATTGCCGACCTCGATCCCGGCAAGGCCTTGCAGGCTCTGGTAAAAACCGGCTGGGACTCGTCACAGACAGCAACCGCCGACTCGTCAGGGGCAATCAGCGATGCCGCACGGCGTGGCCTAATCGCCCTGACCGATGATGCGGCTGCCCTGATTGATGCCGACTGTCAGATCATCATGGAGATCACCGGCAATCCCGAGGCCGGCACCACCCACGCGCTTCGGGCTATCAAGTCGGGCAAACACGTAGTGATGGTCAATGTCGAGGCTGATTGCCTGCTTGGTCCGGAACTGGCACGGCTGGCACGGCAGCAAGGGGTTGTCTACAGCATGGCCTACGGGGATCAGCCGGCCCTGATTGCCGAACAGCTCGACTGGGCCCGCACCGTCGGTTTCGAGGTGGTCTGCGCCGGCAAAGGGACGCGCTACCAGCCTGAATATCACTATTCGACACCGGAGACGGTCTGGGGATACTACGGGTTCTCTGAAGAGCAGGTGGCCAGCGGCGATTACAATGGCCAGATGTTCAACTCCTTTCTCGACGGCAGCAAATCGGCGATCGAAATGTGTGCTGTCGCCAACGGCTCGGGGCTCGTGCCGCAGCGCGCCGGCCTGCAGTTTCCGTCGGTGGATATCAATGATCTGGCCGAGGTGTTGAAACCGGTGGCAGACGGAGGTATCCTTGAACAGGACGGAACCGTGGAGGTCATTGCCAGCGAATGGCGTGATGGAACCCCTGTTGCTGCCGACCTGCGCTGGGGGGTCTACGTGGTGTTTCGCGCTCCCACCCCGTACGTGGCCCGCTGTTTTCAGGAATACGGGATGAAAACGGATAGCAGCGGCATCTATGCCGCCCTCTATCGGCCCTACCATTTTATCGGTCTCGAGCTCGGCATCAGTGTTGCCAGTATCGCCTTGCGCGGCGAACCTACCGGATGCAGCCGGGAGTTCGTTGCCGATGTCGCCGCCTGTGCCAAGAAAGATCTGCAACCCGGAGATATCCTGGACGGGGAGGGCGGTTATACCGTTTTCGGCAGACTGCTGCAGGCGCAAGACAGCCTGAACAGCAAGGCGTTGCCGCTTGGTTTGAGCGGCCGGGCCCGGGTAACGGCCCCGGTTGCCAAGGGTGACGTGGTCACCTATGATCATGTGGAAATCGACCACAGCAGTATGGCGTATGCCGTACGGCGTCAGATGGAACGTGGCATGACCGAATGAAGACAGCTCACTGATTCCACCCTGAGGAGGGAACATGAAAAAGATTCTGATCGTCTATTTCAGCCGAACCGGAAAAACTGAAAAAATGGCCCAATACATAGCCGAGGGCGTGCGGATGTCCGGCTGTGCGGTAGAGATGTCCAGTGTATCAAAAATCGCCAGCGATGCGGAAATCATCGGCTACGACGGCTACATCTTTGGCTGTCCGACCTATCACAAGGATATGACGAGTAACATGAAGCAATTTCTGTTTCTTGCCGAACGAGCGAATCTGGTGGGCAAGATCGGCGGCGCATTTGGTTCGCATACCCATAGCGGTGAAGCGGCCCCGATGATTTACGATACCATGCAGCACGTCTTCAAGATGGATATGACCACCCTCGGGCCGTTGAATCTCGAGGAGGCTAAAATCGGTACCGATGAAGGGATGAAGGCCTGTCAGCAATATGGCCGGGCGGTCGGCGAGATGCTGGCCGGCTGAGAAGTGGATGACACGCCCCGTCTGAAAAAATAGGCGGGGCGTACCATCAATTGACCTTGGTAAAGGTCATGCTATACCATTTTGCATAAGCGCCGTGGTCGTCACCGCAGGGATAGACATCGTCGCCCCAGAAGCCGATAACATCGCCCGTTTTCAGGGAGTGGGTACCGCAATCTAAGGTGGCGCTTCTGTCAGGGCATACCGAACGCCAGTCATCGAGAGGGCAGTCGCAGTGGAGCGGGCTGGAAAGAGGGTATTCCCCTTCCTTTATGGTCTGCCCGTTGATGGAAACCTTGTAGGGCGACTTTCCGTCGAACTCGGTAACAATCTTTACTGTCATCCGATACCTGCCTGAGGCACCGGGAAACGACGCAGTGCAGGAACCACTGCCGGAATATGGTGCAAGCCCCAATGCACCGTCCCGGTCCGTCCAGTTGCCGGAACAGGAGAAATCGTCAAAGGCATCGAGTGTAACCGTCCCCGAAGAGGCAGCGGTCGTCTCCGTTGTTTTACTGCTTGTTTCCACGGTGGTCGCGGTGGGAGTGGCAACATCGCCAGCGCCCCCCGTTGTGGCTGATTTGTCGCTGCTGCTGCTGTCGCAGGAGAAGATCAAAAAGGAAACAAGGACTACGGTAATCAGTGTGTGAACAGGACGCACGGCACCCTCTCTTTCAGGAAAAGTTAGTGAGTTTTCCCGGCAAATGGTGTTCGTTCGTCAGATGCTTCTCCAGCAGCGCGGCGAAAACCGGATGGATCATCACCATTGTCAGGAGCCAACGGCATCGCATTATACTCCTGTCATACAATATGTCCAGTTTTTGCTGGCAGATTTTTGGTCTTAAACCGAATGCAACCGGCAGGATCGCAACGGCAGACAATGTACTCCATGGGTCAGGGTACCGGCGTGAACGTCATGCCGTGCCATTTTGCATAGGATCCATGGTCACCGCATGGATAGACTTCATCCCCCCAGAACCCGATTGTATCTCCAGGTTTCAACGCATGTGTTCCGCAATCGACGGTGACATCCTTGTCCGGGCATACCGAGCGCCAGTCATCGAGGGGACAGTCGCAGTAAAGGGAACTTGAGAGCGGATACTCTCCCTGCTTGATCACCGTGCCGTTAACGGTAACCTCATATGGCGATCGGCCATCGAATTCAGTTTGAATTTTTATTGTAATCAGGTAGTTACCTGGTTCTCCAGGAAACTCTGCAGTGCAGGTGCCGCTGCCTGAATGTGGTGACAGGCCGAGTGCGCCATCGCGATCCGTCCAATTAGCGGAACAGGAAAAGTCATCGAAGGCATCAAGAAAAATTTTGTCAGTTGATCGTTGTTCAGATTGAGATTCCTGACGGGCGGCCGTCGTATCGGTCGAGATCTCTCCGCTGCCGCCTTGTGTGGCGCCATCGTCGTCTTCATCAAAATAATCTTCGATAGAATCGCAGGAAGCGAGAAGCAAGCTCATGGCAAACAGGAAAACAATAACAATGATGGGCCGCACAGATATGTCGCTCCGCAGCTGAGGTTGCCCGAGATCTGCAGTCTCTTGCAGAGATGGAGGAAAGAGGACTGCTGACCGGTTGATAAACAGTCATCCGTAGTACGGCGCCTGCCAGAAAACGAGGAGCACTATACCATATTTCCCGTTCACATCCACCTTTGATTGGCACAAAAGATCGGTATTCCGCGTCTTTTGTCGCTCTTCAAGGATACCGGTAAAGGGAAGCTTGAAAAATTATCGTTTTACCCAATCTCCTCGTTGCGCAATCAAATTTTATCATCGGAATATCGAATATATGCCTGCTCAAAAATTATTTTGCACGCCTCGATCGTGAACGAAATTCCGAATTTTTCAATTTCCCCTGAAGAGATACCAATCCGCTTCGCTGCGGATTTCCTATTCGGGGGAGTTCTCTGGGAGCGTCGGGTTTGCGTGAGAAGTGTCAATAAATCTGTACGGTTTTGGTTCCCTGTGTTAAAGGGAACCTTGAAAAATTGTCATTTCGCTCAATTTCATCGTTGCGCAATCAAATTTTATCCACGGAATATCATGTCAGGCCTGCGGTAAAATTTTCTTGTGCGCTTCGGTCTTGAACGAAATTCCGAATTTTCACGCTCCCCTAAAAAGTCGGGGATTGTTTTCCGGGCGGCATGCGGTGAACGGCGGTAAAGGGAGATGGCCGGATGATTTCGTTTTCCATGAAAGACTTGTTTGACGGTAGTATCCGCAGTCGCATCATCCTCTCTTTCTCCGCGGTAGCCTTGCTGGCCACTGTCTCCGCGTTGATCGGCATGGTCCTGACGCAGCTCAGCGAGCGTCAGACAAGGCAGATCCTGACCAGAACCCTTCCCATCGTCGCCGATGCCCAGGGGCTCGGACGGACCATCATGCTATTCGCCGCAGTGTCAAAAGAGTTGCCGGTAATTGAAGATACCGGTCGTTACCATCAACTGCTGCAGACGATGGAATCGGGCATTGGTGATATGGACAAGTTCCTCGGAGATCTCAACTCGCTTGGTCTGGACGAGGCCTCGTTTCAGGAGATGAGTTCGATGGTCGATGCGCTCCGCAGCAATATGGCGCGCCAGAATGAGCTGGCTCTGAAGTTTCTCGATACCCGGCAACGACTCGTGATTGCTGACGCCGGATTGCGTGAGCAGCATCACTTCTTCACGTCGCTGGTTCAGCCGCGGACAACTGCCGGTTACCGGGTATTTGTCGAACAGAGTCAGGATATTCAAGCGGATATCGGCGAGCGCCTTGATGCGGCGGCGGGAAGCGGGGATCTGAGGCCACTGCGCAATGCGTTTCGCATCGGCTTTGACTCCCTGGTTAGTTCGGCGGTTGGTGAGATGTGGGCGAATCATGAAATTACAGCAATTACGTTTCAGGCCTACAGCCTTCTACTGGAGGCGGAAATTGCCAGGTCCCCGGAGAAAGTTAGGGATCTGCAGTATTCCTATGAACAATTGGCCCCGGTGTTCGAACGGTTGCAGCTGGTTTTGGCGCCGATCACCCCGGAACGGGACCGAGTGCTTCGGGCGGCATTAGATCTTTATCAGCTCGGCTTTGGCCCGGCGTCGATTTTCTCCCTGCGCGACTTGGAGCTTAACGATCGCGCCGCAGCAGCCCGGCTCTCTGCGGAATCGCATGCGCTGGCGCAATTGTTTGCCAATCGCGCTCATACCCTGACCGTGCGTCTGCGCGAGACCGCAGCGGACGATTCGCAGGCCCTGCAGGCGATGCTGGCGCTGGCGGGCTTTATTCAGCTGCTGCTGATCGTCGTCGTCGTGCTGGTCAGCGTTGCCATTGGCTGGCATTATGTCGGGCGACGCCTGATCAGCAGGATCATGTCTCTCAAAACGGCAATGGACCAGCATGCAATGGGAATGGATGCGGAGATCCCGCTGGAGGGGAAAGACGAGATTACCGACATGGCCCACGCCCTGCAATGTTTTGTCAGGCAGCGAACGACCGTTGAATCGGCCCTCAGGCAGAGCCTCGATTCGCTCAACGAGGCCCAGCTGATCGCCAATTTCGGCTCGTGCACCTGGGATGAGCAAACCGCCCAGTGGCAGTGGAGCGACGGGTTTTATCGAATTCTCGGTTTTACCCCCGGTGAGATCTCGGCCGGCTGGCAAGAATTCTTAGAGCGGGTTGATGCGGCCGATCGGGAGAAAGTCCAGCGGTTTTTTCTGCACCTGACACCGTCGGCCCGGATCTTTGAGATCGATTTTTCCCTGCGCCGCAAGGACGACTCGCGGTGTGCCGTTACCACACGATGGAAATATGCGAAGGTCGGCAGTCGGATTACCGGCAACCTGCACGGCACGTTGCTCGATGTCACCGAGCGGCAACAGATCGAAGATGAATTGTTGAAGGTGAGAAAACTCGAATCGATCGGTGTGTTGGCTGGAGGTATCGCTCACGATTTCAATAATTTGCTAACGGTGATCATGGGCAATACAGCTCTGGCTCGCCGGCAGCTCCCCCCCGATCATGCGATACAAAACTTTCTGCGCCTCTCGGATAATGCCGCCAACCGAGCCCGGGATCTGACCAAGCGGCTGCTGACCTTTGCCAAGGGCGGCGATCCGATTCGCAGTGTTACCGATTTGCGGACCATCTTGGCTGAAGTGGTTGAATTCGTTCTGCACGGCAGCAATGTCCGATGTCACCTTGATATTCCCGAATCTTTGTGGGCGGCGGACGTTGATAGCGGCCAAATCGGTCAGGTCTTCCAGAATCTCGTGGTGAACGCCGACCAAGCCATGCCGGACGGCGGCGTGATAAAGATTAGCTGCCGGAATGAGCGGATCGGCAGAGAAGGCATGGGAGCGCTGCTGGCCGGTGATTACATCAGAATCGATATCGCCGACCAGGGGCACGGTATCGCCAGAGAGCACTTGAAGCGGGTCTTCGACCCCTATTTTACCACCAAAGAGATGGATAGCTCCAAAGGGAGCGGGCTCGGATTGGCCATCGTCCACTCGATCATTCGTAAGCACAGCGGGGCGATCGACGTTGAATCATCCCCCGGAGCCGGGACGACCTTCACGCTTCACATTCCGGCCCGGTCCGACGAAACAGCCGCAGCATCACCGCCGTCTCCGGCCTTGACGGCGCCACAGGATGATACTGTTTCGTCGGGGCTGGTCCTCGTCATGGATGACGAGGAGATGGTTCGTGATGTGGCAAGGTCAATGCTCGAACATCTTGGTTATGAGGTGCTCATGGCCGACGACGGTGGCCAGACGATCGATATTTATCGCCGGTGTCTGTCCGAGGGACGGCCGCCTGATGTGGTACTGATGGATCTGACGGTGCCCGGCGGGCTCGGCGGCGAGAAGGCGGCTGCCGGCATCCTGGCGTTGGATGAGACGGCCAGGATTATCGTTTCCAGCGGTTATTCCACCAATGGCGTCCTCGAGAATTACCAGGAGTACGGGTTTTGCGGCATCGCCGGCAAGCCGTATCGGCTGACGGAGCTGTCGGCAACCATCAACGAAGCTCTGGCCGGGGCACCCTTTCTCGATCAACGGCGGGACAGGTTTTAACCTGTCCTTCGGTAGCTTTCAACCCGTCCGTTCCTGATTCTTCAGTCCGAAGGATCGTAAACAGGACTTCCGCAGCCGGCGGTCAACCTTTCAGTCAGGGGGGAGACGCAGGAGACGGTAACGGCCGGCTGACCGCCTGGTCCGTTGGCAGTAGCAGCGCGCCTGCCCGCCGGCGTCAGCCGGTACGATTCCAGCGACAGATTCTTCTCTCAAGCCGATCCAGGATCAGGTAGAGCGTAAAACCGAGCAGCGCCATGCTGCAGATACCGGTATAGAGGGCGACGTAATCGGCCCGTCCCCAGGAATCCATAATGCGATAGCCGAGACCTCTCGTGGTGGCGAAGGATTCGACGAAGAAAAGGATGGCCACCGAGGTGCCGACCGAGATGCGCAATGCCGTCAGGATCTTCGGCAAGCACGCCGGCAGGATGACGTGGCGATAAACCTGCAGGCGTGATGCCCCCAGGGTCTGCATGGAATAGTAGTAGTTGCGGTTGATGTTCATTGCGGCGTCCCGTGTGGTGACCAGGATCTGGAAAAAGACGATCAGGGCAATCAGAAATATTTTCGACAGATTGCCGATACCAAGCAAAATGATGATCAAGGGCAGCAGCACCACGTGCGGTATCGGGTAAAGCAGATAGATAAACGGCGATAACCGTTTGCGCAGCGGTTTTTCGGCACCAATCGCCAGGCCGAGCGGGACTGCCGCCGCCACCGCCAGCAACAGGCCGAGCAGGGCCCGAATCGCCGAAATCGCCAGATCGTCGAGCAGATTCCCGCCGGCAAGGGCGGCAATGAGATCCAGCAGGACGACCCACGGTTCGGGCAAGGCCATCGAGTCGAGCAGCAGGGCACAGATCTCCCACAGGCCGACCAGGACCAGCAGGGCAAAAAAGGTATCACGCGTGCGGCCCATCGACCTCTCCTGCCAGGGTTTGCCGGACCGCGATACAGCGCTGGAAAAACGTGTCGCTCTGCCGGAAATTGTTGGTATCCGCGTCGGGATTGTCGATGATTTGCAGAACTCGCCCCGGTCTTCCGGACAAC
>NPIE01002608.1_pt1 | contig 12366 bp, 8 predicted proteins | sample 8637661 | NCBI WGS metagenome assembly NPIE01 (sample SAMN07420842, study PRJNA396082) | bioreactor metagenome | isolation source: sample BA12 brine-fed electro-methanogenic bioreactor BA | place: Japan: Kochi | collected 2016-12-09 | reverse complement strand
CTACATCGATACGAGCATGCAGGCCTACTGGACGCAGGGCAGCACGTGGCCCTGGACGGGCAATTTCGCGGTCCCGTCGGGCACGCACGCGCTCAAGTGGCGGTACGTCAAAGAGGCCGGGTATAACGACGGCACCTGCTGGGTCGACGCCATCCAATGGTCCGGCGGCGTCCCCGAATCGGGCGGCGGCGCCGACTGGGAGCAGATCACCTACACCTACGACCCCTCGGGCCGGCGGATCGCCAAGGACGTCGATGGCACGGTGACCAAGTATGTGTATGATGGAGGCCACTGCATCGGCGAATATGATGCGAACGATGCTTTGTTGCGGAAGTTCATCCACGGTCCCGCTGCGGACCAGCCCATCTGCATGATCGAGGTCGCCGACGCCAACGCTGCCTACTTCTGCCATTTCGATGCCCTGGGCTCGGTGGTAGCGCTCAGCGACGCCGCCGGCGACACGGTCCAGGTCTACGAGTACGACGTCTATGGCCAGGTCGCCGCCTCCGACCCGAACCACACGAACCCCTTCCTGTTCACCGGCCGCCGCCTCGACCCCGAAACCGGCCTCTACTACTACCGCGCCCGCTACTACAACCCCGCCCTCGGCCGCTTCCTCCAAACCGACCCCATCGGCTACGCCGACGGGGTGAGCTGGTATCGATATTGCACAAACAATCCGTTGAATGCTAGAGACCCTGGTGGCATGCAGATGGTGGCTAATCCGAGTGGCAATTTGGTGTTGGTCACTGGTCGTCTTACCATCAAGCAGGAGAGAAACCTCATTCCCACTAACTATGCGTGGGTGCTCGACTATGCTGGCGTGGTGTCGACACTCAACGACATGGTTCAGACGAGCCTCATATCACTTGTTGAGACTGCCTCTGCGACAGCTTATAGTGCGGCACTTGGGTACTTCTCAGGGGTAGCGGGAAGCCTATCGTCTGGTTACGGCTACCATGTATATATTGAGGTGCAGGATTATTGTGATAATAACTGCAACGGTGTCGTCGATTCACCTGATTGGACCGAACGCGACTTTGGATCAAAAGAAGAGATCACCAGCGACCCGTACTGGGTGGAAGTCATAGGTGTCAGAGCGCCCACGCAAGTGGGCGACCATCCCTATACGCCGGTCAGCGGTTACGATACGGCACGGGATGCATATGAGGCGGGTTGGTTTGCGATGAAGATTGTGGAGGCAACAGGGAAACTGAGCATCAAAGACTCGTGGGGTGGCAATCTGGAAGGCCCCGAGTTCAGGCAGACCGACCCACGGCTCATATTCAAGATTCTGGAGGGAGCGCAAGAAATGGCCGGACTTCTGGTAGATACGATTGTACAAGGACTGGGGGGTGGATAGCGCTTGTGGCAATCGGGTCACAACAGTCCGAGCGGCTTCTGTATGGCTAGTGGCCAATGATTCTGACTCTAACCGTGAGGTAATAATCGTGGTGGCGGATGTACGAAGATGCAGGCTATGCATGAGCTGCGGCAGTTGTGGGATCTACCATGACCGGTGAAGTTCTTAGATATCCGCGTTCTATCCTTGCTGAGTATGGTGTATGCGACGCGCGTTCCGATGCAGAGGCGTTATCTGAGTGCTCATAGATCCAGACATTTGTCACGGTCTCTGGGAGAACCTGCAAGGCGAACGCCCTGCAACTGGCGGAGGGTTTGTTCCAGAACAGGAGTATTCAACCGAGAGGAGACAAGTATGAGAACTCAAAGAAAGTCCAAAAGGGGTACCGCTATATGGATTACTTGGACGCTGACGCTATGTTGTTTCGCCAGCCAAACCTCGGGCCACTCGGGTACCCCAGAAAACGCTGCACTACTGTATTACCAAGCCTGTATCGCACGCTCGGGCTTACCTCTGCCTAGAGGCCTAGATCCGGTGCTGAAGGGGGCCGATCCAGACGACGAGATGAAGAAGCTTCTGAGTGAAGAGAGCTACCGGTTGGTAATCGAACTGACGATAGCGGCGACTCGGATACGAGATTGCGACTGGGGATTATGGGTCTCGGGCCACTGGTCCCCGGGTGGAGTACTGGACCACTGTCCCGAGTCGCTGGGCCGCATTCTTTCGGCCCATGCAACTGTACTTGCTGCGAATGGTCAATACTCCGAGGCAGTGGCGGTGGTCGCAGCGATGCGTCGTCTAAGCCGCCATATCGGAGATGCAACGTATCTCATGTGGGTGTCTTCTGTGACTGTGGATAATCTGGCTTTCGGGGTCGCGCAGTATGTACTCCGCACAATGCCGCTGGACATCGATCTGCTCAGTCGCATTGAGTCTGGACTTTCCCATGACAAGGGGCCCCAATGGCACGCAAGGGAGACACTCACGAGGTGGTATGAGATGGAGCTTGCCTCGTTGCGGTCGCTAATTCGACAGCGCGCTGATTGGAGAGAGGCCTTGATCGCGGAGCTTGAAACCTACTCGATGGGGAAAGACGGCACGGCGAAGAGGCTGATTAGAAGCGCAACGGAGCCCGAGCAGATAATTGATCATGTGGAGGGGGTCTACAAGCAGTTTCTGGATTCGGCCATTGTGACGATTGAGAGCGACCAGTCCTATCAGGCAAAGCAAGAGCAGATAGCAGGGCTTCGAGAGAGGGTTATTGCCGATATCCAGGCGGGCGATGTGATTGCACTGGTCGCAGGTGCTATTGGTCCCATCGAAGCATACTATCGATTACACATCAACCGGTTGGCTCTCGCACGCGCTGTGCAGGCCGCGATTTCTGTCTATCGCATCAAGGCAACAACAGGCCAGTTACCGATGAGTCTTCCCACGGGTCTGCCGGAGGACCCTTACAGCGGGCAGGATTTTCAGTATCATGTGACGGATGAAGGGTTCTCTCTGAGTTGCCGTGCCCCTGCTGCTGAGTGGGGCATCGACAACGAACCCAGAAGTTTTGACTTCAAGATCCCCTAGTGAAAGTGGCGCATTCACATGCGAAGTGCAACAGGGGCAGGTCGTGACCGTCACGAGCTGACCGATAGGACATAGTTGCTCTTGCTCTGCGGGGGAGAAACTAGGGACAGCCATTCGGGACAGTCACCTATTTTAGTATCGATAGAGCCTGAATATCCGTAATAACGTGCCGATATGACGCCGGCGTGGCATGTTGGGGCCTTCAGTGTACCCTGTGTGGTCGAGCCTGGATTACGCCAACGGAACGGGGATCGACTATGCCTACGACACCGGTTTCCGGCTGACCGACGTCAACAACGTTACGGACACGGGGCAGCTCAAGTACGCCTATACCTACGACGACGTGGGCAACCGCCTGAGCATGTCGGTCACCGACAGCAGCGGGACCAGGATACACCTCTACGACTACGACAACATCTACCAGGTCACCGACGTCAACTATCCCGAGGACTTCGACTATCTCGCCACCGATACCACGTTCAACTGGGACCCGCCAGTAGCCCTGTGCGACTGACGTCAATCCGCCTCACCATCGCTGCCGGCGAATGATGTTGTCTCTCTCGCTCAGATAGCGGCTCTCGCGGTCGGCCAGGGCTTCGGCGGTGTCGGTGTTGGCCTGGGCCTCGGCGAGTTCTTTGAGGCGGATCAGGGCCAGGCGGGCGGCTTCCAGGCGAAGGAGGTAGCCATCCTGGGCCGTATATTGCTCTTTGCCGGTTTCGAAGTCTGTCACATATTCAGTACACACCTGATCGACCTGTGGCCGAAGCTCGGGCGACTGCCGGGCCGCGTACAGAAGCATCTGCATCAGGACGGGGGATGGGTCGCGACGAAGGGCCATGCTCCGGGGGGTTTTCGTTTGCGAACGGGCCTCTGGGGGCATATAATAGGGTTTCCGCTGGCAACCGGCTCTGCGACCGCGCCTGGCACGGGACCGCAGGCGCCCGGCGGCGGGCCGGGCAGCCCTGGGGTCGGAGGCACGGGATCGCATCCGGAGCCATGCTCGCGGCCGAGTGGCGGAATGGCAGACGCTGGGGACTTAAAATTCGCCACCTAGGCCTTCTAGCCGTCTGGAAACGCCGTTTTCGGCTGCAACAGGGCACATCTGCGTAGGTTTGTATTCGCATCTGTTTGTGCTAATGTTGCGCCAATGTTGCGCGCCGTCGTGCGGAGAAACGGGGAACCTCCGCTGGGCCATGTAGCTGACGGCAGGTGACATCCTCCTCGCCAGCCGCCATCATCTCACGATCATCACCCGAGGACCGCAGGCCTCAACTGCAACTCCAAAGTGGTCGGGCCGTCCCCGTCTTCAACGTCACATCCTTTCTCCGCCATGGAGCCATGACCTGAGAACAACTGCAAAGACTCCCCAACGAAGCTAGCACTTTGTGAAAGGAACCACATGCAGATCATTAAATACATCAAACACCACGCCTATAGGCCGCTGGCGACCATCGCCACAGCGGTCGCACCACCGCTCTGCCCGCAGAGCGCGAAGAATGTACCTCTATAGTCACTCTCAATCAGGACACTGATGAAAAAGAGGCAACTCAGTGAATCTGACAACCACGGTGCCGGCGAGCACATGCTCGCCTGGCGTCTATTCTGTTGGAAGGAGCAATATGGTGATCCTTACGACTGGCCCGCCGAACGCGGGCTGCTCTTCTTGCGCCAGGTGACAGCGCCTGTCGATACCGAGTCGACGCACTACCTCGGTCCGCTTCGCGACCTGGAGTCCTTGGCTGGGGACTGGCGTCAGTATCACGTTTGGAAGAGTCTATGGGAAGACCTGCGGGCGCTGACCGCCACGCAGAGCCGCGTCCATCAGGGATACCTTCTCGATGAGCACCAGCAGCCGCTCAAGGAGGCCCAGATCACCGCACGGCTGCACGCAGACCTTGAGGAGACCCGGCGGGCACTCAAGGCCTTAAGTGCGGTGAACCTGATGGAGCGCGTACCCTTGCCGTCGTTTGGCGAAATCAGACGCGCGCAAGCGGAACAAGATGAAGACAACGGGCGAGACAAATCACTTTGCGCCGCGCAAAGTCGCGCAAGAAAGAAATCTTGCGCGCAAAACCACGCAAGTGTCGCGAACGCTCCCGTTGTTGGCGAGGTGGAAAACGGCCCTGGCGCTGGCGAAAACAGCGATTCTGGGCCGTCCGGCGGTGCAGGTGGGCCCGTTCCCGCTGCCGCCGAAGAGGGTTTCCCTTATAAAGGAAACGGCTTAAACGGCAATGGCAATCAAAATGAAAATGAAAAGACGACTAACGGCTTAACCGAAGGCCAAGGCCAAGCCGAACGATTTGTCGAGCGAAGTCCAATGCAAACGAAAGACAACGCAGCCAAGCCGAACTCACCCGCCACCCAGCCGTTCAAGCCGAAAGGAGCCGAGGAGGAGGGGGTAGCAGATCCCGTCCGACATACGGGTACGAAACCCCCTCTGCCCTCGCTTGACACGCCTGCGGCAACCAAAGCCGCCGTCACGCAGGTAGTCTGCAAGGTCTGGATCTTCGCGGTAAGCAACCTGTCCGCGATGCCCCTGGAGGACTACTGTCGGTAGACGAGCGATGCAAGATTCGAAATGAAAGGCTGCTGAATGATGTAACACGGTGTAACACAACAAGTTAAGGATTTCCGACGCTACTGAGCCACAATTCGTCTCACGCTGTGTTGGCGGCAGAAGACGCACGCAACCTTTGCTTTCGATTGACTTTACGTCACGGGTCCTTCCTGGCGATAGGTTCCAGGCGGTTCAGGGCGGGGCCGGTTTCGCGGGCTTGTAGGATTTATTCTCGCAGTGTTCCTTCCGCAAGTTCAGATGTCCGAAGGATTTGCGCGCGATGGCGATGGCGTCAATTGGGCTTAGGCCGACAAAACCGCCGTTTCCGAGCCGAAGACGTAGGTCCCAGACAGACCTCCGAGGCGTGTTCCCTCAGGACCTAGTCGGTCAGTGAGAAGTCGTCATTGCCCAGAGGGCGAAGCGACAAAGTGCAAGTAGCGAGGAGTCGGATACGCCAACGCCGTCGGTCTTTGGGCTCAAGCTGTTCGGTACACCTTCACGCTGACGCGTAGCTTGCCCCTCTTGACGCGGGCTCGTGAATGGACGATAGTCAGCCTTGGACCGACTGTCGTCCAGAGCGGAAGATAAGCTCAGCACGAGACTCGTTGAAGACTGCGGATGACGAGAAGATATGGCCGATGCCACCGTTGCACCCGAGGGGGAACAAAACAGCCCAGGGTCGCGCTACACCAGGACAGGAGCCCGTCGATCAGGAGATGACTACCAGGACATCGTAGCCCTCGACCTGCTTGTGGAGGCATTGGAACACCCGGAACGCTACGAGTGGCTCCGAGTGGAGGCCGATGATTTTGGGTTCCTGGATGACGTTGTGGCTTTGCGATCTGATGGCAGCTATGTAGCCAAGCAGGTCAAGTTCTCCACGAATCCCAGAGATGCCTTCACGTGGGAGGACTTGCTCAGCCAACGACAAGGTAAGGGCGGCAAGAAGCTGCCGTCCTTGCTGCAAAAGTGGGCCGGTACGATTGCGACCATTTCTGCAGACGCACAGATTCATGAGGCATGTCTTGTAGCCAACAGACAACCTGACGCCGAGCTCAAAAACCTGCTCTCACCGTCTGGCCTTATTGATTTCGACAGGGTCACCGACACATCGCTCCGCGAAGCCTTGACAAAGCAAATAGGAAATGAGGCAGCGGCCAGAGCCTTCTTTCTGAACTTCCGCTTTTACCTTGATAGGCCGGGCCTAGAGCATTATGAAGACGGTGTCCGCAGGAGGTTCTTCCAACTTGGCGGCACACCGGAAGGCTGGCTTCATCTGAAGGACGTACTACGCTCCTGGGTTAGGATTAAGAACGAACCGCAACCTGACGGGGCCATCACGGTCGCTCACATCCGGAACGCAGCATGCTGGCAACAGCTTCGACCAATGCCACAGGGTTTTGAAGTGCCCGAGGACTATGTGCTTCCGGATGAGGAGTTCTACGATGAGTTTGTCCGGTCAGCTCTCTCTGGCCAAGTTGAGTGTGTTGTTTTGACTGCGAGCCCTGGTGTTGGAAAGAGCACATTTCTAAGCCACTTCTACACCGACATGAAAAGGAAGGATGTCCCGGTGGTTCGTCACCACTATTTCCTCTCACTCGCAGACAGAACATCCGGCCGCTCAGACGATGTGAGAATAGCTGAGTCACTGATGAGCGACATCCTGAGTCAGTATCCTGACGCACTTGGTCAGTGCGCAAATAGCAACCCGAACTACATGGATTTCACCAAGTGGGTCGAGGCATGTGGTGACTACTTCGCAAAGCAGAACCGTGTTCTTGTGGTCATCATCGACGGTCTCGACCACGTCTGGCGGGAGCAACGATCTGTCGAAAGCCTGAACCGGTTGTTCGAGCAGCTGCTACGCCCGCCAAAGGGGGTGGTCGTAGTTATTGGCACACAGCCGGTAGCCGATGATCGCCTGCCCACGCGCTTGGTGCGGATCGTCCCACGAAACCGATGGACACAACTGCCGTTACTGGATACAAATGCCGTTAGGAGGTGGCTTGATCACCATAGCGAGCAGATCCCTCTGCCAACCAAGGATGACCCCAAAGAGCGCATCATGAACGCATTGTCCTCGGCATTCTTGACCAAGAGCGAGGGGCACCCACTGTGGTTGAAATACGCCATGAACTCGTTCCAGGAATCGGGGAGCCCAGTTACAGAAGAAAATGTCCGTTGCCTTCCTGGTTGCCCTAACCATCAGATCACGAGTTACTATGATCAACTCTGGGCTGCGATTCCCGAGGAAAGCCGATTGATCTTGCATTTGTTTGGGGCAACAGGCTTCCCGTGGATGGGCGACTGGATCACACAGTGTCTGGACCCGACAAATACCAACATGGTACAAATGAACAGTGGTCTGAGGCAAGTGCGGCACTTGCTGTCACAAACGTATCTTGGGCTTCGCCCTTTTCACAGCAGCCTGCTCACATTTGTTGAGGATCGCGAAGAGCATGACCATTGCAGAAGAGCAGTCACAGAGAGAGCTTCGACATGGTTGGCCACGAAGGCACCAGCCTACTGGAAATGGGCATATGAGTGGCGACTCCAGCATTCGCTCGGAGATAGTCAACCGTTGCTGGCCGGTCTGACACGTGAGTGGTGTGTAGAGGCCATCGCTCGCCGATATCCTGCGGTGGAAGGTCATGAATTGCTCACGCTCGGCGCTATGGTCAGCCTGGAGGCCGGCAAGCTGCCCGAGTTCGTCGCGAAAGGTATTCTGCGCGACTATCATGATCTCGCGTACGACTATCGAGGCGATACCCTGGGAACTCTTCTGTTCGCACAATTGGGGGCAGGGGAAGATGAGTTCCTGAGGTATCGCCTATATGAGAACATCAGGAATCTGTCTGAATCTGAAATTGTATGTTTATCCAGAGATGAAGCAAGCAAGGGCAACACCAACATCGTACGCAGATGCTTCGACGAGTTGAACGAGCGTATCCGAAAACCAGAACGCAGCAGTCATACATATCAGCCGGATGAATGGGGAGCGCAAATAGCTCCCCTGATTCGAACCGCCGCGCATCTGGGCGAAGATATCTCTCTTGATCGCTTTGTCGAATATCTCGCGAGGAACAGGGAAAGTGGTCGTTCCGGGAGGTCTCTGGATGCGTACGCGCACGAGTTGTGGTTGATGGGAGACATTTCCAGGTTGCGTGCACTCCTGAAGACAGATATGCCATCGACCGAGCGACGCATCGTGTTGAGGTATGTTGTACTGCTTTCTCTGCAACAGGAAGCCGACTCGGCACGGGAGGTGCGCGCTTCTGCGATGTCGTCCGACCCATTTGCAGCAATATATGCCAAATTGGTCGGAATGAACGATTTCACTCCTGAGAGATACAATGCTGCCAACTCGCGGCTCTTTCGATTGCCCGAACATGAACTGTATAACCGCCATGAAACGATTGCAGATGCATTCCATGATCTGTTCTTCTTGTCGTTCGCACATTATCTGTTCCACGATCCCCAATCAGTCAACCCGTTGACGGAGGAACTGGATGCATATCCATGGGTCGGGGATTTCATAACAGCGCTGAGCGGGATTGCCGCCCGGCTGGCTCAGATTGTTGTGTCTGGTCAGCGCATTGAATACGGCTGGATATATGCCCAACTGAAGGATATCCACCGTCCCTGTTGGCCAGAGGATAGGGACTGGTATAAATACGGACATGCGGCCGCAATCGCACTGTATCGCATATCGTTCGACCTATTTGACCTGAGAGGACAGAAGACGATCTCACGGGCAGACGTTGAGTGTGCCTTCCAGTCTCGCTTTTGCGATCGTTGGGTCTGGCTTGATACGTATCTCGAAAGACGCAGATGTTCCCTCAGCGACCATGCCCTTTCGTGGGTGCTGGCGAGCGGTGAACAGCAGTTGGAATCGACGATAGAAGACTTCAGGACACGTGCATCACATTATGCGGCACTCGCTTCGCTCGCCGCCGTACACGGGGACCAGCCAAGAACGCGCGGACTTATCCATCAAGGTGCCAGCAACTTGATGACGCATGGAGAACACAAGGACGTGATCATATTCCATGCGCTTGAAGCCATCGAGGAATGCGACAGAGTTAAAGTCGGCGCGCCACGAGAATGGCTGAGGCAGTTGTGTCCTATGATTGCCGCTGTGCGGCAATTCACCGACGGCGACGAGACGCACGCCCTCGCGTCCAGGCTGGCGGACACAGTCGCCCAGGTAGCACCGGATGCTCTGCCGAGCTACTACATGTGGCTCTCCATAAGTGAGGAGTACGCGGATGCACTCGATGCATTTCACACATTTCTTCGAACGGCTGACTTGTCGATTGAAGTCAACCAGGCAATTGCCGAAACCGGCGTGGATGACGAAAGCCTAGCAATCCTGTCAACCAGGGCCGATGCTGGCGACATCCATGCACAAGCCATCCGTGATAGTATCGCCGAGTTTCTTGGCGGATATACGCCTCCTGCTAGAGAGCCTGTCAATGACACTCCGGGCATCCCACTCCAGGGTGAGCGTGAGATACCTCCAGCCGATCCCGCTGACTTCCCACCGGAAAGGTTGTCGGAATACTTCCAGGCCGCCCGAGCATTCTATCCTTATGAGAAAGGCCAATGCCTTGACGCATGGTTGGCCTTCTGGGCTGAGACTGAACAGAGAGAGGCTGCTTTTCAGGCAGCTGTGGAAGAAGACAAACGGAGTGGCCGTCTGGGCCTGGAACACTACGACAGGCTATACGAAATAGCTCTCTCCCTGTACGGCAAAGACCAAGCATATCCCTGGCTTGTGGCGGCCCACATTGAGCGTGGGGGATGGAGCAGATACTTCACGAATGAGGAAGAAGCTATCCACAGATGGGCCATCATCAAGGACAGGTATCCCGACAAGTGGTTTGATTTCATTAGGGGCACAATGAAATCACCTTTTGGTAATGAGCTTTCCTTTTCGGTCAGCGATAGGGTGGTACGCCTCGTCAAGTATTGTGCCTTCATGGGTCAGGGGACGTTGGCTGGGCAGGTGGCCGAACAACTGTTAAAGAGCGTGTGTTCACTCGTCACACCGCTTGAATTGCTGCTACCATCATGGGCCAAAGACCTATGACTGCTGTAGATCATGGACATTTGAGGCTTCTTCTGTCGCGCTTGCACTGGCCGTCTCCCATGGTTCGAGAGAGAGCCTGCGTCTCCATTGCCAAGATGCTGATCCAGCCACAGTATACGCAAAGTGTCACAGAGCACTTGCTGGGTTGGATTGCGTCGCAAGAACTGGAGAGTCTTGCGGCTCTCGGATTGCTTGTCCTACTACGGGCGAAGCTGGTGGATACCGCATTCGACCAACCAGATACGGAAGACCTTCACAAGGCTCTATGTAGACCATCCATTCTCTCCACCGTTCTTCTCAGAGAGCTGGACTACACAGGAATCCCAGCGCCTGATTGGAACAGCATGTACACATCACACGCGCCAAGAGATTTTATTCCGCCGGAGTTCTTTCATAGGTACTGTGAGAACTTCGTACCTCCGATCTACCACGAGATGGCCACAGTACTTGAACGGAGGTTCGATCTACCATTCATCAAGCAATGGGCTTACGAGTGGCAGAGAATCCTTGATCGCACGGCCGTCAGCCCGTCATCTAACGTCACGCACTTCTGGGGCAGAAGCGACGATGAGCACTATGGACCGATTGACTTCCAGCTCAGTGAGATCTATCGGTCCGCGTACTTGCGAGCCCTCGCTTGGGCAGTATCAGAGGGCAGGGTTCCACCTGAACATGCTACGTGCCTCGCTGCGAAGAGTTGTCCTGTGGATTTGGCCCTGTGGAAGGTTCAGCCCAACGCGAAGCCGAAATGGTGGCCTGCCCCGCAGAAGTCCACGTCAAACCTCGATACAGTTGCTCCGAGAGTCTGGCAGCAGCTCAAGGAACTGTGGGATGACCAGAAGAACACCTTTGGTGACTACGTTCTTGGTCAGGCGAGCGGTTGTGTGGCGGTGGGAGACAGCGTCTATGACTTGAAGATACAGGGTTGTTTTCAAAAGTGCACCGGGCCCACGAAGCCCGACTTGCGCGACATAATAGATTGGCATGACAGGAGGAGACATCTCTCGTATGTCCCCGAGAACACGCGATTCGAAGGGATGATCCCGCGTGAGGATGTGAATCTCTTTGGCAAGGTATTTTCCGATTGGATGATCCTGCCCGCTACGGCGCAAATGTGGCCACGCATACCACCTCGCTGGCAGTTCTGGCGGATGGAGAGGGGAGTTTGGTTTCCCCTTCCTCTCATGTTCACTGATGATCTTGTCTTTAGATGTACAGAGGGCTCCATTGACGTCTTCGAGAAGGGGCAGATAGTGTCACAATGGCGAGACTGGGTATCGAACCTGAGGGAGAAGACCACGGCAAATCTGCCGCCACCAACGGGCCAGTATCTACTCATCAGACGTGACGTAGTGGAGTCATTCACAAAAGAGGCCGACTGCACCTTCTGCTGGATATGCAGCCTCACCCACTTCTACCGCGAGTACTCGTACGGTGAATACAACACATTTGCAGAATATCATGAGTATGGGGCAAGCAGCATTATCTCCCCCGGCGGGGCCTAACAGGATTCCAGACGTGGGCAGTCTGCGTCCATCCTCAATGGTTGTTCGTCCACCATGTGCAACCGCGTAAGACCGCTTGGGGCGTGCAGCTCCTGCTGCAGAAGCTGGCGCGTCGAGCCCGACGGACACACCGGCGGATTATGGTCATGGATCAGGGGGCACCGCACGACGCCGAGGCGTTAGCTCGATACCTGGAAGATGTCAAAGAGCATCTGAAGGTCTTCTGGCTGCCGCACTACAGCTCCGATGGAAATCGGCATCTAAAAGGGAC
>NPIE01005931.1_pt1 | contig 12369 bp, 8 predicted proteins | sample 8637661 | NCBI WGS metagenome assembly NPIE01 (sample SAMN07420842, study PRJNA396082) | bioreactor metagenome | isolation source: sample BA12 brine-fed electro-methanogenic bioreactor BA | place: Japan: Kochi | collected 2016-12-09 | reverse complement strand
GCGATCATGATCGAGCCGACCGAGACCGAGTGCAAGGAGGACCTGGACCGCTTTATTGCCGTGTTCAAGGATATTGCCCGCGAAGCCGAGACGGACGGTGAACGGCTACGTCAGGCACCGACCAGGACCAAGGTGCGACGGCTCGACGAGACCAGGGCGGCTCGCACCCCCTGTCTGATCGGTTGACGGCCCCGCAGATGGATCTGGTCGTCGAATCATACCCGCTGCTTGCCTATCACCAGGCCTACGCCCGGCAACTGCAGCTGGTTGAATTATTGCGCGGTGATCCCGCGATGCCGGATCATTGCCTGATGCTGGAACATCCACCGGTGTTTACGCTGGGGCGGAACGGCTCGCTGCAACATATCGGCGTGAGCGAAGCGTTTCTCGAAGAACGCGAAATCCGGCTGGTCCGCATCGAACGGGGCGGCGAGGTCACCTATCACGGTCCGGGCCAGATCGTCTGTTATCCGATCGTCAATCTGCGCCGCAGCGGCCTCACGGTGACCGCGTTCATCGGCTGCCTGGAAGGAGCCATGATTGATGCAGTCGCCGCCCATGGCCTGGTTGCCGGACGGGACGGCCGCAATCGCGGCATTTGGTCAAACGGCAAAAAGCTCGGCAGTGTCGGTATCGCCATTCGCCACGGTATTACCTTTCATGGCCTGGCGCTCAACGTCACCACCGACCTGGAGCCCTTTGGCTGGATCTCCCCGTGCGGCCTCTCGCAGGTGGAGATGACCTCGTTGCAGCAGGTGACGGGTAGAGCCGTTGGTGTCGAGTCGGTCAGGCAGTCGCTGATCGAGGCGCTGGCAGAGCGTTTGAGGCGCCGCGTTGTCCGTGCCGCTCCGCCGGCCGTCTCCGCAGCGGCGGAACCGGCGCCACCCCCCCGGGCGGCCAAACCGAAATGGCTGCGTAAACCGCTGCCGCCGGGTGGTGCCTATGAGAAGACGCGTCGCCTGATCAGTCGAGAACGCTTGCAGACGGTATGCCGGGAAGCGCGGTGCCCTAACCAGTTTGAGTGCTATGGCAACGGGACGGCGACATTCATGATCATGGGTCAGATCTGTACCCGAAACTGTCGATTCTGTGCCGTTGGTCATGGCGTTCCCGAGCCGCTCGATGCCAGCGAGCCGGAGCGGATTGCCGGCGCCGTCGTCGAGATGGGACTTGATCACGTGGTCCTGACATCGGTGACCAGAGACGATTGTGCCGACGGCGGCGCCGGCCATTTCGTCGCCACGATCGAGGCCATTCGTGCCCGTCGTCCCCACGTGCCGGTCGAAATACTGATCCCCGATCTGCAGGGGAATCAGGCGGCGTTGCCGCTCATTTGTCGGGCGCGGCCTGCTGTGGTGAACCACAATATCGAGACGGTTCCGCGTCTCTATGCAGCCGTCCGCCCGCAGGCCGATTACCGGCGATCGCTGACGCTGCTGCGCAGGGTCAAAGAGGCGGCGCCGGACATCGTCGTCAAGTCCGGCCTGATGCTCGGTCTTGGTGAAACCGCGGCTGAAGTGCTACTGACGCTTCGAGAAATCCGGGAGACCGGCTGTGAACTGCTGACCCTTGGCCAGTATCTGCAACCGACTCGCGGTCACTTACCGGTGCAGCGTTTTGTCGAGCCGTCTGAATTTGACGAGTTCAAGCGGCTGGCCCTGGAGCTTGGTTTCCTGGGAGTCGCGTCCGGCCCTCATGTGCGCAGTTCGTTTCAGGCCGGCCGACTTTTTCGGCAGATTGTCCAGCCCTCATTGGTGTAAATCGCTTGCACCGAGCCACCATCGCTTGTCGCTTCATTATCCCGAATTTGTGCCCTTCCCGCTGATCAACGCTGGCCTCACTGATGACGATGGATTATTATAAAAAGTTGGCCGGCGAACGTTGTTGCTTGGCAATCGGGTTTTGACAGCAGTTGTCTGTGATAGGTGGTCATGATACTCAGGGGCAATAAAGAGCGAAACATCATCCCTTACCGATCGGTGGTCAAATGGATGGTGCGCCTGCGGCGCTCGCCGCGGGCTATTGCCGGTGGCTTTGCGCTGGGGACCTTTGTCGCGTTCACTCCAACGATCGGGGTGCAGTTCGCCATTGTCCTTTTCCTCGGTACCCTGCTCAACATGAATCGTCCTGCGGCTTTGGTAACCATCTGGATTACCAACGTGGCGACAATGGCGCCGATCTATACCTTCAACTATTGGGTCGGCAGTTTCCTCTGTTCCGGTCCTTCCACCGGGCAGGTTTACCGCGTGTTTGCCGATCTCGCAGCGCAGATGATGAAAATGAACGGCTGGGAAGTAATCGAACAATTCAAGGCGGTCATGAGCTTGAGCCGGGAAATCATCATCCCGCTGGTCATCGGGTCCATCATTGTCGGCCTGATTGCCGCATTGATCGTCTATGTCGCCTCATTTGCGATGCTGCGCTTTCTGCTGATCCGCAAACAGCGGAAGCGCATCCTGTCCTGATATGGCACCGCCACCCACCGGCAGTCTCGTCGATGGCGACCTGCCGTCGTTTTTTGCCGAGAGTTGGACCGATTTTTATCGGCGCACCGGTATCTGCCGTGAATCACTGGCGCGTTTCCGAACGATTATTCTGCATCACTATCTGTATCATCGGCGCACGTTCAGCTGGCGAGAAGAGATCTCTCCTTACCGGGTACTCGTTTCCGAGGTGATGCTGCAACAGACCCAGGCCGGTCGCGTGGCTTCGGTATTCGATCGTTTCATCGATGCCTTTCCCGACTTCAGGTCCCTGGCTGATGCTCCGTTTGCCCGGGTGCTCGGGCTCTGGAAAGGTCTCGGGTATAATCGCCGGGCCAGGTACCTGCAGGAGGCGGCGGCGCGGGTGGCCGGTGAGTATGATGGTATCCTACCCGAAGATCCGGATCTTCTCGTCAGTTTACCGGGTATCGGTCCGGCCACTGCCGCCTCTATCTACGTCTTTGCCTTCAATCGCCCCCGGGCCTTTATCGAGACGAACATCCGCACGGTCTTTCTGCATTTTTTCTTTCCGGACGAGACGGAGGTGAACGATCGCCGGATCATGCCGCTGGTCGAACGAACGCTTGATTCGGAGCACCCGCGGGACTGGTACTATGCGCTGATGGATTACGGGGTGATGCTCAAGCGAATCGTCGGCAATGCCGGCCGGCGGAGTTCCCATTATCAGCGCCAGTCCCCGTTCGCCGGCTCCGATCGGCAGCTGCGCGGCCGGATTCTGCAGGTCCTGCTCGATCGACGGATCGTCGAAGCGGCCGAGCTGGCGTCACTGCTCGATGAGCCGTCAACCCGTGTGGACCGACTGGTCGCCGCGCTTTGTGATGAGGGGCTGGTGATCAGAAACGGGACGATGCTGGCCCTCGACTAAACGGTTCCCCCGCCCGCCCCGTTGGCCCGAGCCATCGGTCCGGCCCCTTTTTCCTCGAAAAAGAGATGCAAGAATAAGCAATAGCAAATGATGGCCGCAATCGCGATGAACGGATCGGTCTTGCCGAGCGGTGCCAGAATCCCGATTACCAGCCAGTGGAAACTGATGATCAACCAGGAATTGAGTTTCAACGGAAAATCGTTGAAGCGCATCAAAATCAGCAATCCGCTCAAACTCCAGCCGTACAGCGACAGGTAGGCATGGCCGGTGAGCAGCAGGCGTCCCCATTGCTTGTAGGCCTCGGGATATTTGGCGAGCACGATATAGAAGATACCGGTAATGCCGGTAAAGACGAGAAAGGTCATGCCGGAAAGGAGGAAATGTTTCTGCTGAACATCGATGCCGAGCAGCAGATAGTAACCAAATATCAGGATGACCGTAACGAACAGAAAAACGGCGATGAGCGTTTTGGCCAGCTGCAGATCGAAGATGATAAACAAGAAGAAGATGATGACGCCGAGGTTGACCGACCAGAAAAACCCCTGTTTTACCAGGTAGAGCGGTGGCGTGAGGCTGCGTCTGATGTAGGAAAACATCACGGACATGGTGATCAGTGATACCGGGAAGGAGAAACCGAGGAAAAACACGTTAAGGGTTAGGTTCTTGTACGGCAACCAGTGCAGGACCGTGTCGTTGAGCAGCACGAAGGTGGCGATAAACAGGGCCAGCGACAGGCAGAGGATTGACGCGTGATGGAACTTGTCGCTGACCGAAACGGCGGGGGCGAGAAGGTCTCGTGGCACCAGGGAAAAGGCCCTGATGCGGATCGATTCGACCAGTACGCCGAGGAGCAGGGACAGCAGGGCCGCCCCCTGGTAAAGGTTTAAAAAGGCCAGGACGGCGTAGAGCAGGCTGAGGCCGAGGAAGAGATAACAGCGCAGGGATGGGCGGGCGGTGTTCTCGGTATGATAGATGATGATGAAACCGCCGGAGCACAGGTTGAAAAGGAAGATATGCAACCGCTCGAAGTTTCGGTCGTAAACCTGATCGGCGAAACCGAACAGGAAGGCAAGAACCATCAGGCCGAGAATGAAGGCCCGCAGCCGTTTGTCGAGAAAGAAGTGCGGATGAACCGGTGATCCGTTACGCATACAGGCCCTGGTAGAGGAAATCTGAAGATATCGCGAAGACTATTGAACACTTTTCCCCATATTGCAAGCGCTGGTTATGTTGACAGTCCGGTTGAGTCGGTCCGGCAAGGAGAACGGTGCGCGGTGACAGCAGTATGTACTTATGGATGCAATACGTAATTTGTGTGATTGACACGTACTCGATACTGATATACGTATTATAGGGAAGAGACTTGAACAGGGAGGTGGACATGGCCAAACGAGTTACCGTCAGTATTCCGGATCTGCTTCATGAAAAAATGGAGCAATGGCGAGAATCGTTCAATCTTTCCAAGATGTTCCAGGAGGCGGTCGCTGATGCGATCCAGAAGAAGGAGGATTTTCAGCGGCGTCTCCGGGAGGATCGCGAGATGGGTGAAATCATTGAGCGGCTCAAAAAAGAAAAGGCCCGGTCCGAGCGGAACTGTTTCGACCGGGGCCGGGATGACGGTTTTACCTGGGCACGCAGCGCCGAATATGACGATCTGATCTATGGCCTGAACTGGAAAGGTCAGGACAACGTGCTTCGCGACCGGGTTCTTGGGCCCTACTTTTTCGAGCGGGCGGTCAAAAATGGATTGGTCGATGAACAGGACGGAACACCCAACGAAGCTTATCTGCGGGTCTACGTCGACGGCTGGAAAAAGGGGCTGGCGGAATTCTGGGATGCCATCAAGGATAAATTGTAAGACGGTGGAGCGGAGATCGGGCCGGTGGCAGCGCCGCCGGTCAGGGGAGTAATCATGCGGCAGGCGGAAACTATTCTCGGTATTGACGTCGGTTCGGTGGCGGTCGGCCTGGTGGTCGTGGATCGGGAAGGGCGGGTTGTCTTTTCCGAGTATCGGTTCCATCAGGGACAGGTTCGGTCGGTGCTGGAAGAAATGCTGCACGGGCGGTTCGAGACGGGTCACCACCCCCTCGTCGCCGCTACCGCCTCGACGCCCGAGGTCATCGTTGCTGACCGGCGCTATGACAACCAGGTAGCGGTGATTGCCGCTGCGCGGCGCAGTGTTCCGGAGGCCGGTGGTGTGCTGCTCGTCGGTGCGGAGAAGTTCAGTCTGGCGGTGTTCGATGAAGACGGCAATTATCGCGGCACCAGATCAAATACCTCCTGCGCCGCCGGGACCGGTGGCTTCCTCGACCAGCAGGCCGTTCGCCTCGGTCTGCAGACCGCCGAGCGTCTAGGCCGGACGGCATTGGCCTGCGAAACGCCGGGTCCGAGGATCGCTTCGCGTTGTGCCGTCTTTGCCAAAACCGATTTGATTCACGCCCAGCAGGAGGGATATCGACTCGAGGAGATCAGCGACGGTCTCTGTCGCGGACTGGCCACGAATATCGTCGATACCTTGTTTTCAGCAGAGATCGGAGATGGTCCCATCGTCTTCTGCGGCGGGGTCAGTCTCAATCAAGCGGTGGTCGAGCACATTGGTGCATTGACCGGGCGCACCATTACCGTCCCTCCGCAATCCCATCTTTTCGGCGCCATCGGCGCGGCACTCAGCTTGCTCGAAGACCTTGACGTTGAGACCATCACCCCCGTGGTTCGGCATCATGACGAGCCTCTGTTTCGCGAAAATACGCGACAGAAAAGCTACCAGTACGAACCGCTCGACCTGCGGTTGTCCAGCTACCCCGATTTTTCCGGTAGTCGCCGATATGAATTTTCCGATCAACTGGCCAACCCCGTTGAAGTAGATATTTATGGCGATCTGGAGCAAGCGGCAGCATGGCGGGTCGGGCTTGGTATCGACATCGGTTCGACCAGCACCAAGGCGGTTCTCGTCAATGGTGCCGGCGAGGTGATTGCCGGGTTTTATACCAGGACGGCCGGGCGTCCGCTGGTCGCCGTGCAGTCGATTTTTCGCACGATCGCCGCCATCGAGCAGGAAGCGGATCGGCGGTTTCAGGTCACCGCCTGCGGCACGACCGGCTCGGGGCGGAAGTTCATCGGTACCATCGTCGGCGCCGATCTGGTGGTCGACGAGATTACCGCCCATGCCCGGGCTGCATGCCAACTCAATCCCGATGTCGATACGATCATCGAAATCGGCGGCCAGGACGCCAAGTTTACGACCTTGGCCGAAGGCCGCGTCACTTCGTCGACGATGAATACCGTCTGTGCCGCCGGTACCGGTTCGTTCATCGAGGAGCAGGCGTCCCGGCTCAATTGTCCACTGACGGAGATCAGCGAGCGGACTGCCGGCATTGCTGCGCCGATGGCCAGCGACCGCTGCACGGTCTTCATGGAACGCGACATCAACCATCTGCTCAGCGAGGGTTACAGCGTCAACGAGGTGCTTGCCGCGGTCCTTCACTCGGTCCGGGAAAATTATCTGCTCAAGGTGGCCTCGGAGGGGGCCATCGGCGAGATCATCTGCTTTCAGGGAGCCACGGCCAAGAACCGCTCACTGGTGGCCGCATTCGAGCAACGGCTCGGCAAACCGATCCAGGTCTCCACGTTCTGTCATCTCACCGGTGCCCTCGGCACCGCCCTGATCATGTCCGATGAAGGCCATGGCACGGCGCAGCCAAGCCGTTTTGCCGGTCTCGACATCTATCGGCAGACCATCCCGATCACCAGTGAAGTCTGCGAATTGTGCACCAACCACTGCAAGCTGTCGGTCGCCGAGATCAACGGACGCACCGTGGCCTACGGCTTTCTCTGCGGCCGCGATTATGAGACCAAATCCTTCGTCAAAAGAGAGTCCTCGGCCTACGATCTGCTCGGAGAGCGGCGGCAGCAGCTGGCGTCGATACCGGTGGCTCAGTCTGATGATGAGATACGGATCGGTCTACCGGCGGCGGTGCATATGGTCGATGACCTCGGTCTGTGGAAACGGTTTTTTTCCTATCTCGGTATTCCGGCCGTGATCAGTCCGTCCGGTCGGGAGGCGTTGAAGCGAGGCACCTATCTGCGCAAGGCCGAGTTCTGTGCCCCGGTCACGGCGATGCACGGTCATGTGGACCTGCTGCTGGGCGAGGCCGATTATGTCTTTCTTCCGGTATATCTCGAGGATAAAGCCCGCGATGGCCGGCGGCAGTATTGCTATTATACCCAATACCTGGCCCCGCTGACCAATGCTGCGGCTCCCCAGGACGGCGAGCGGATTCTCAGCCCGGTCATCCGTTATCTCTACACCTCCTTCCATACCAAGATGCAGCTGTACCGGATGCTGCAGCCGGTTACCCGGCGATCGGTCAGTTTTCTCGAGGTCAGCTCCGCTTTTGATCGTGCCGTCAACGAAGATCAGACCTGGCGTCGGCAGCAGCAGGAAATTCCCGGCCGACTCAGGGGAGACGGCAGTGACGAGGAGATCGGTATCGTCTTTCTCGGACGACCCTACAACGTGCTGTCTCCGGAACTCAACGGATCCATTCCCGGCATCTTCCGGAGTCTCGGTATCGACGCCTACTTCCAGGATATGCTGGAAATTGCGCCGGAGGAGGTGGCGCGAATCGAACCGCTGCTGACTGAGGTGCACTGGAAATTCGCCGCCCGCATCCTGGCGACGGCGGAAGCCGTTGCCAAGCGGCCCGGTCTCTATCCGGTTTTCCTCAGCTCGTTCAAGTGCTCCCCCGATTCATTCGCCATCGATTATTTCAAACGGATCATGGCCCACTACAACAAGCCGTATCTGATCCTGGAACTCGATGAGCACGATTCAAATGTCGGCTATGAGACACGCATCGAAGCGGCCGTCCGCGCCTTTCGTAATCATCACGGCGGACTCGCCGGCAGGAAGAGGCGTTCAGAGATTTTTATCAATCCGCACTCCGAGCGGTCGATCGACGGGAAAACGGTGATTTTCCCGAACTGGGACCGTCTGACTTGTTCGCTGCTGGTCTCGGTACTGAAGCATGAAGGCGTCGATGCGGTGCTGATGAAGGAAACGGATTATTCAATCCGGCAGAGCCTGAAGCACAATACCGGCCAGTGTATTCCACTCAATGCGATCACCCAAGGATACATGGACACGATCCGGGAACGGGAACTTGACCCGGCCCGCTGCCTGCTGTGGCTCAACGAGTCTTTCCTGGCTTGCAATATCCGGCTCTACCCCCATCACATCCGTACCATTCTGTCCGACCATGGGATGGGCGAGGCGGGGGTCTACCTGGGCAGTCTGTCCTTTTCCGATATCGGCCTGCGGACCGTGCGGGACGCCTATTTTTCGTATCTGTTCGGCGGTATGCTCCGGAAGGTCTGTTGTCGAATCAGACCGTACGAGGTGTATTCGGGCGAAACCGACCGGGTACTGGAACGGTCACTGGTTATGCTCAACGAAGCGTTCCGTGACGGTCGGGACAAGGAAGCGGTACTGGAAGAGATCATTACCCGCTTCGAGTGGATCGAAACCCGCCCGCAGGAGCGCCCGAAAGTGGCGATTTTCGGCGATCTCTATTCCCGCGACAACCGCATCCTGAATCAGGACCTGATTCGCTTCATCGAGGCGCATGGCGGTGAAGTGTTGACCACGCCCTACAGCGATTATGCAAAGATGATCGCTGTTCCCTATTTTCGCAAGTGGTTCAACGAGGGCCACTACCTGAACATCCTTGCCAACACGGCTGCCCTGGTAACCATGAAGCAGCTGGAGAAGACCTATCAATCGATTTTCGATCGCATCTTGCACGAGCCGCACAAGGAATTCGATGATTCCCCGGCGGACATCCTGGCCCGTTATAACGTGGTGCCGGAGCAGACCGGGGAATCGATGGACAACCTGCTAAAGGTCCATTATACGATGCGCTATCACCCGGAGGTCGCCCTCTTTGTCCAGGCCAGTCCGGCCCTCTGCTGTGCGTCGCTGATCACCGAGGCGATGCGGGAGAAAATCGAGGAAGTGTCCGGCGTTCCGGTGGTGTCGGTTACCTACGATGGTACCGGCGGTGCGAAGAACGACGTGATCATCCCGTATCTTCGCTATCTCCGGGGCAACGCCCCGCGTGATGTGTCTATGCAGCAAGCCGGTCTGACTTGATCGGTTCGGCGAGAGGGCGGCTCGGCGTGATGGTGGGTCACCCTTTTTCACCATCCCCTCCTTGATCTCGTCGTCTCCGCTCTTATGTTAGAAGACAGTTGGCTGCCGTGGGAAAATCGATTGTTCACACGGCGGCCGAATGAATACCGTTCAAACCGGTATTTACCACAACCCAATCCGATCTTCGAGCCGGGTGATCATGTCGTGGCGCTCCGGCGGGAGGATCAATCACAGCATATAGTGCGGAGGAACCTATGGCGACAATCAGTTTGCGGGGTGCTACCATCGAAACCGTCGGTACCCTGCCCGTTAACGATAGCAAGGCCCCAGCGTTTGCACTCGTCAAGACCGATCTTTCCGAGTGTCGGCTTGACGATTTTTCCGGCAAGACGGTGGTTCTCAATATCTTTCCAAGCATCGACACGCCGACCTGTGCCGCTTCGGTCCGCCGCTTCAACGAAGAAGCGGCCAAGCGGGATAATACCGTCGTGCTCTGTGTATCGGCGGATCTGCCGTTTGCCCATAAACGGTTTTGCGAGACGGAAGGGATCGACAATGTTGAGGCCGTCTCCACCTTCCGGTCCCCCGAATTCGGCAAGGATTACGGCGTGACCATCGCCACCGGGCCGATCAGGGGGCTGCTGTCTCGCGCGGTGCTGGTGATCGACGGTTCCGGAAAAGTCGTCTATGGTGAGCAGGTTCCGGAAATCGGGCAGGAACCGGACTACGACGCAGCGCTGCGTCACCTGTAAATCTTTTGCAGCAGCATTGACGCGGCGGCGGCCGGAGACAGGGACTGCTTTTCCACGTCACGCAGCAGGTTTGGCAGATAGTCACGTACAGCCGGATGGTTGTAGAACCAGCTGCGCAGTCCTTCGCTCAGCAGGTGGTGCAGCCAGTCGACCGATTGGCGGGCGCGCCGCCTTGTAAGGTCGCCGCTGTCGGTCATGATCCGGCGATGTTTGGTGACGGTCTGCCAGATATCGAGCAGGCCTGATGCTTCCAGGGCGCTGCAGGTCAATACCGGCGGCGACCAGAGCGGGTTGTCCGGAGTCAGCAGGTGCAGGGCGGTTTCGTATTGTCGCCGTGCCTGCTCGGCGCGCTGGACGTTGTCACCGTCTGCCTTGTTGATGACGATCGCCTCGGCCACTTCGAGAATCCCTTTCTTGATGCCCTGTAATTCGTCGCCGGCCCCGGCGATCATCAGCACGAGGAAAAAATCGACCATCGAGGCGACCGCCGTCTCTGATTGTCCGACACCGACCGTCTCGATAATGATCACATCGAAACCGGCGGCCTCGCAGACCAGCATCGACTCTCTGGTCTTGCGTGCTACGCCGCCGAGGGTACCGCCGGTCGGCGACGGCCGGATGAATGCCTTCTCGCTGGCCGCGAGCTGAATCATCCGGGTCTTGTCGCCGAGCACGGAACCGCCGCTACGTGAGCTGCTCGGGTCTATCGCCAGCACGGCAACACGATGGCCAAGTTCGGTCAGCAGGGTACCGAAGCTGTCGATAAAGGTGCTCTTGCCGGCACCGGGAACGCCGGTGATGCCGAGCCGGACACTGTTCCCGCTGTGGGGCAGCAGTCGCTCGATGATCGTCGCCGCCAGCTCCTGGTGTGCGGGCAGCGACGATTCGACCAGGGTGATGGTGCGCGACAGCATCAACCGGTTGGCGTCGAGCACCCCCTGGATATAGTAGTCGGGATCTTTCTGCATGATCGTTGTTCCGCCCCGCCTGCGGGAGGTCTGGGGCTAGGCTGCCGAGTCCAGGTGCGCCTCGATCAGATCGAGCGTTCGGTTCGCCGAATCGATGACCGATGTGCCCGGACCAAACACCGCCTTGACGCCGCGCTCGTAGAGATAGTCGTAATCGACGGGGGGGATGATACCGCCGGCCACCACCAGGATATCCTCGCCGCCCTGTTTTTTCAACTCCTCGACCAGTGCCGGAACCAGGGTTTTGTGGCCGGCCGTCAGACTCGAGGCGCCGACCACATGGACGTCGTTCTCGATGGCCATCTTCGCCGCTTCCTGCGGTGTCTGGAAGAGCGGCCCGATATCGATGTCGAAGCCGAGATCGGCGTAGGCGCTGGCTATGACCTTGATACCGCGGTCGTGGCCGTCTTGGCCCATCTTGGTGACGAGCATGCGCGGTCGCCGGCCGTTGGCCTGTAAAAAGGCCTCGGTGCGTCCGCGCAGCTGGGCGAGGGTCTCCGATGTCGCTTGGAATTCCGACGCGTAGGCCCCGGAGATGCACCTGGTGGTGCTGACGAACCGGCCGAATACTTTTTCCATGGCATCAGATACCTCTCCTACGGTTGCCCGGGCACGAATGGCCGGCAGGGCGGCGGCCAGCAGGTTGCCGCCGTCTTCCGCCGCCTTGGTCAACTCGGCCAGGGCGCGATCGACGGCCGCCTGATCGCGGGTTCCCCGGATTCGGCGCAGTCGATCGACCTGCTCGTCGCGAACCGAGGCGGGTACCTCCCTGATCTCGAAATCGATCTTTTCGTCCTTCAGCTGGTACTTGTTGACGCCGACGATGACGTCGAGCCCCTGGTCGATGCGCGCCTGCTTGCGGGCCGCCGATTCCTCGATGCGCATTTTCGGCATGCCCGATTCGATGGCCTTGGCCATGCCGCCGAGGGACTCGACTTCGTCTATGATCTTCTGAGCCTCGTTGATGATCGAGTTGGTCAGCGATTCGACGTAATAGGACCCACCGAGCGGATCGATGACATGACAGACTTCCGATTCCTCCTGGATGATGATCTGCGTATTGCGGGCGATGCGCGCTGAAAAATCGGTGGGCAGCCCGATCGCCTCGTCGAACGAGTTGGTGTGCAGG
>NPIE01000548.1_pt1 | contig 12370 bp, 14 predicted proteins | sample 8637661 | NCBI WGS metagenome assembly NPIE01 (sample SAMN07420842, study PRJNA396082) | bioreactor metagenome | isolation source: sample BA12 brine-fed electro-methanogenic bioreactor BA | place: Japan: Kochi | collected 2016-12-09 | reverse complement strand
TTGTCAAGCAAAAAATGAGCTAACTTGCGAAAATATTAACTTTTTTACTCTTCCGGTTGTCTGCAATTTCCTAACCGGACACTACTGAAAAAAACCCGAAAACTGATTTCAGTGATCTCGACGACCTGACTGAAAGCGAGGCGCGAAAAGAGGTCGAAGCGCTGCGTGAAGGGATCGAATATCATAATTATCGATACTATGTGAAAAATGATCCGGTGGTTTCAGATTCCACCTACGACAAGTTGCTGGCCAGGCTGCAGGACCTGGAAGAAGCCTACCCCGATCTCCAATCGGAAAACTCACCGACTCAACGCGTCGGCGCGCCTCCCGCGGATGAATTGAAGAAGGTGGACCATACCTCTGCCATGCTCAGTCTCAACGCTGCCGTCGAACAGGAAAAAATCGAGGAATGGTTTGATTTCATTGCCCGCAACAGCGATGAGAAAAAACTGGAATTGGTCGTGGAGCCGAAATTTGATGGGGTTTCGGTGGAAGTGGTCTATGAAAAAGGTCGCTTCAAATATGGCGCAACACGGGGAGACGGCCAAACAGGAGAGGATATCTCGGCCAACCTGAAAACAGTCCGTTCCCTTCCCCTGCAACTGCAGCAGGAAGACGTTCCCGAAAAGCTTGCCGTGCGTGGCGAGGTTTTTCTTTCCAAAGAGGCATTTCAGCAGATCAACCAGGAACGCGTTGAAAACGGGCAGGATCCTTTCGCCAACCCGCGCAATGCCTGTGCTGGGACGGTTCGCCGGCTCGAATCAAAAATTGTGGCGCATTGGCCATTGGATATCTTTTTCTACGAAATTCTTCACATCGTCGGTGAGGAATTCAACCATCATTGGGACGAACTCAAGACTTTCGAGCGCTGGGGCCTCAAGACCAACTCTCTCAATCAAAAGCTCTCCAGCTTTGACGAGGTGGCCCGATACCATGAAGAACTGATCGAGAAACGCGATGAATTAACGTATGAGATCGACGGAATCGTGATCAAAATCGATGACCTTGATGTACGTGACAAACTCGGCACCCGCCATCGTTCGCCCCGCTGGGCAATCGCCTGGAAATTCCAACCCAAACAGGAAGTAACCACTCTTGAAAAAATTGTGGTACAGGTCGGCACTTCGGGTATACTGACCCCTGTGGCGCTGCTGCAGCCTGTCGACGTGGGCGGAGTCACTGTCAGCCGGGCGACTCTGCACAATGCCGATGAGGTCGAAAAAAAGGATCTGCGCGAAGGCGACGAGGTTCGTATTGAACGGGCCGGAGATGTGATCCCTGAAGTGGTTGAGCGCGTCGATCGCCCCCGCAAGAATGCCCGCAAATTCCGGATGCCCGACAGATGCCCTTCCTGCGAGGCGAAAGTTGAACGCGAAGGCGCTTATTATCTATGCCCGGCCGGGCTGCGCTGTCCCGCCCAATTGCGAGGCAGAATAGTGCACTATGGCTCACGGGAAGCGCTCGATATCGAACATCTGGGCGAAAAAACAGTCAATCAGCTTGTAGACCGCGGGATGGTGAAATCACTGACCGGTCTCTATCGCCTGGATCCAGCAGATCTGGAAAAACTTGAACTCTTCGCATCGAAAAGCGCCCAAAAGCTTTACGATGCCATTCAGAATACACGCAAACCACGTCTTGATCACTTTCTCTATGCCCTCGGCATCCGTCACGTGGGCGGCCGGATGGCCCAGATCCTGGCGAAGAATTTCAAGTCCCTGGAAAACATCCGCAAAGCGGATAAATCCCAATTGATCGAAATACCCGATATCGGAGAAAAGATCGCCGATTCCCTGGTCAGTTTCTTCACTGAAAACGAAGAAGTTCTCAAAGATCTCGAAGATGCCGGCGTCCAGGTGCAGAAAATGCCTGGCGGAGAAGAAGGAAGCCTCCCCCTGTCCGGCAGAACTTTCGTCTTCAGCGGGGCGCTGGAAAACTATACTCGCAGCGAAGCGCAAAAGGCCGTCGAAGATCTGGGCGCCCGCGCCACTTCCAGTATCAGCGGCAATACCGATTACCTGGTTGCCGGAGAAGATCCCGGGCAGAAACTGGACGAGGCCAAAGAACAGGGTGTCGAAATTCTTGACGAAGAGGCTTTTCTTGAACTGCTTTCTTCTGCCGAAAGTTGATTGGCCGAAAGCGAGAGTTTTTCAGAGGATGTGAATCGAAGTCAGTCTCTTATTATTTCACGCAGACGTGTAAAATCGCGGATAAGAAGCTTTTTCCCCTCAGAATTTTCGACAACGCCTTCCTTTTTCAGGGTCGATAAATGACGAATCAGCCCCTCGGTCGTCATTCCGCAGAGTTCCGCCAGTTCCGCGCGCGAAAGCTGAATATCGAGTTCAACTGCATTTTTATCTTTATCCGTCCCGAAATCCCTGGATAAAGAAACGAGCAGAGAAGCGAGATTTTGACGTCCGGGCAACCCCCAGCAACTGGACAATTCATTTTTATAATTCAATTCGTCTTCGCATAACTGCTTTAAGAGCATTTCCTGAAAGCGGAACTCTTCTCTGAAATTTTTTACAAATAATTTTTTGTCCAAAAAATGTACACAGGTTTTTTCCAGGGCAAAACAGGAAAAAGAATAATTATTTTCCGAGAATGCTGAAGAAATATCGATGAAATTTCCGGGTCCATAAATCTTTATGATCGTATTCTTCCCGGAATAATTTATTTTTTCCTGCTTGACTATTCCTCTACAGATAAAATGCAGATTACGAACTTCTTCATCCTGTAAAAACAATGGGTCCGATTTTTCCAATGACTTGCTTCCAAGTGATGAAAGCAAAATTTCTCTATTTTCTGGATTCACTCTCCACTCATTAACATTTTCAGAAAGCCTACAGAATGATCCCTCGTTTGCCATGCCCTCCCTTTCACATTTTATTTTTTTAATTTTAAATATTATTAATAACTGATTTTTTTCACTTTGGATTTTATTTTACTTTGTTATTAAGTAAGAGGATGAAACATTTTCATATGGAAGAACATTTTTTCAGTTCCGTATTTTCGTGGAACGGTATAAATCAGGAGAAATCATTATACATGGGACAGGAAAAGAATTCACCGTACCCGATAGAGAATAAGGAAAACTTAAGCTTGTTGCTCCGTGATGCGGCAAAAGCGCTCGGTTACAATGTCGCCTCAGATAAACCATGGGGCGATATATGTCAAGAGACAGCAACCGAGTCGGAAGGGGAAAAATGTATAGTTGACCTGGAAACCATTGTATCCTCCCTGGCAGATGCCGTACTGGTCTTTGATACAACCAGCCATGTCAGATTTCTCAATGGAGCCGCGGAAAGGTTTTTCGGCCACCCCTCCGACTCTTTGGCAGAAAATCTTTTTTACAAGCCTGTCCTCTGGCAGATTGAAGAGACCGGAAGACCATCAAGCCCGTTCAGCAAACAGTGCCTGTCTCATGTCATAAAGGATGCTCGTTCTTTAGTGACGGAAGTGGTTAATCTTCATGATCCGGACAGTCCTCAATGGTTTATCGCAAACCTGAACCCCATCTTCGATGAAAATAAAACTCCAACGGGAGTGGTCCTCGCCCTGACCGATATTACCGCTCTCAAGATAAAGAAAGAACAACACGCCACCCGACTCAAAAAGATCTGCGATGACTTGAAAACTCCGATCACCGTTATCCGAGGGCATGCTCAGATCCTCACCGAAAATTTTCATCCACCTCGGTCTGATGAGGAGCAAATCGAGGCTATTCGGTCCAGTGTCGACAGAATTGAAGAATTGCTTTCGGACTTGGAAAAACATTTCAAAAGTAGTTTTTGAAGCAGCTATCGAACTAATTATAGAAAAATTCATCCCGGCTTCTGTTTTACATTGAACTGAGTTTCGGCTTGAGATCAGGAGTTCAATCTGTTTTTCTTTTTCTTCTTCTCCATCTCTTCTTTTTTTTCAGCGGCGGCCTCTTCTTCCTTCTGTTTCTCAATAACTTTTCGCTGCTTGGAAACCGAATCCCGATGTCGTTTCTCACCTTCCCAACCAGCACGTCGTTCATCGAGCTCAGCAATTGTTTCCTCACGACCATAGATAATGATCACGTCACCGACTTTGATTACCGTCTCCTTGGTCGGAGCGCCGATAAAGCGACCGTCTGACCTGCTGATGCCGAGGATCAACGCTCCTTCGTCGGTCAGAGCTAGTTCATGCAGAGTACGATTTGCGAGCCAGTCGTTTTTCTGAACTTTCATTTCCTTGACCCGGTATTCCTCCTGCAAGTGCAGCAAATTGACATAGTCACGGGTGTCAAGATTCGTCCAGTGCCTGAAGCCCCAATTGATCACCACCGCCAGCGAACGATCAAATGTTTGACTGGAGGCCAGGAACCATAGAACACCTGCGCCTCCCACTATAATGAGCAAACGGGAGTACCAGGAAATGGCACCGGATTCCGGATCAACGAAAGCCAGGAGGAGCGAGGTCCCGGCCGTAACGATTCCAGCGTTTCCAAGCAGCATAAGCATCATGAGGATACGGCGCCTGACCGGATGGGTGACCATCCTTTCAGATTCGGTGGTGGTAAATCCGACTCCGGAAAATGCCGATCGGGCCTGAAATTTGGCTGTTTCATGTGACATGCCGGTATGCGCCAGAGCAATGGTGGCAATCTTGTTGACCAGGATCGAGATGATGAGGATCAGCAGAAATGTCAATACAGCTGCCATGAAACGCCTCGCTATAAGATGGGAAACTCCAGGAAGAAAACGGTTTTAATTATTCGATTTTTTGTAGAAAACTTTGAGTCGTTCCGGCCAGCGACTGATCGAGAGTCGACCAGACATGCCGCGAGATCTCATCCGGTACTCCACCATAAAAAGCCTCTGCGATCCCACCGGTGATACAGGCGATGGTGTCGCTGTCGCCACCTAGAGAGACAGCATTGCGGATGGCGTCTTCGAAATCGCTGGATTCGAGAAAAGCGATAATGGCTTCGGGCACCGAGCCCTGACAGGTCACATCGAAGGAGTAGCCGGGGCGGATGTCGTCCAGGCTGCGCTGCAGGTCATAATTATAGGTCTGCTGAACATAATCCTTGATTTCCTTTTTACCGCAACCGCGGCGCGCCATAAAAATGCACGCGGCGGTTGCCTGCGCTCCCTTGATCCCTTCGGGGTGATTATGAGTCGGCATGGCGCTTTTCTGCGCCTCTTCCAGAACCGTCTCCAGGTCATCGAAGAACCAGCCCACCGGACTGACGCGCATGGCGGAACCGTTTCCGAAGCTGTTGTAGGGTCCCATCTGTGGTGAGCGCGCCCATTGGTGGAATCGCCCGCCGTAACCGGCATCGGGGTAGCGACGATAATATTTCCGCAGAACAATGGCATAATCCTCGCCGCTCATGAGACTGTCGGCCAGCGCCACGGTCAGCACGCTGTCGTCGGTAAAGGTGCATTGAGGGTCAAACAGTTCGAACTGTTTGCTCTTGTGGTTGTTGAATTCGAAACGAGATCCGATGATGTCCCCGGCCAGTGCTCCAAGCATAATCATCCTCACCTGTTCAGGGTTCTCGATTTATCCTGACAATTCAGGCGAACAGCTCCCCCTGCCCTTTTTCCTCTGGAAGCTGTCCGAAAAGCAGCGGGCTTTCCGGATCGTGAACGGCGGCCCCCAAAGCCCTGTCGGTCGCAGCATAGCAATAAAGACAGCCATGGCGACAGGTGCCGTACATCCCCAGGTCGACACTGCGCATGCAGCCGCAGGCGGGGCGTTGGCCCGGATCCTTGCGCGGGTCGAGCCGCAGATCGAACAGTCTCTGGAACAATTCAGGATCGAGGCAGCGCCCCGGTGCGATTCCCCGGGGCGCAAGGTCGAATCGCTCGGCGCAGGAGAAGATATTCAAACCATGCTTTTCGGCAATTTCAGCCAAGCCTGCCGCCGTATCGGCGACCAGGTTTGGAACCTCTCCATGGGGAGCCAGTGCGTCGAGGTCATCGATCCCGGAAATATTCCGCAGACGCGCCGTCACCTGCGCATAGCGCTGCAGAAAACTGATACGCACCGACTGAACCGCGCCTACTAATTCAGCGGCAAGCCGGTCGAAGCGCTCAAGCGTCTGCTCAACGCTGAAATCACGCCCCAGAACGATGGGATCAAAACGCCAGATGAGCTTTTCCGGCCCCAGGCGCTTTGCAAGCTGCCGTACTGCATGGCAAACCATATTTGAAGCCGGAACATGGGGTTCAAGAGATTCGGGAAGAGCGGTGATCGTGATGTGAAACAGCATGCGAAACCGTCGCTGAATCAGTTCATCCAGGTGCGGCAGCAGCGGCCCGGGGTCTTTACTCCAGAAAACCAGGCAGGCCACCTTGTCGGGCTGCAGAATCACGGTCGAGATCTGGCGTGGATTGAAGGGGTTGCGACTGCAGGCATAGCCGGCGCGGATCCGGTTGATCAACCACTGGCTGTAAAAAGCCGGGATATCGGTGCGGCGGCTGACGGAGACAACCCTCATGCCTATCCAGCCTTCTTCCCGGGTTTTTCATCCAACCGGATGCCAAGCTCATCAAGCTGGCGCAGCGCGGTGCCGGCCCAGTCGCGATTGGCAGCCGGGCTGGCCGGGCTGGGGTGCAGGATGCGCCCGATCCGCAGATCCTTCCCGGCCAGGGCCTCCTGCGCCCGGTCTTCAGCGTATTGACCAATTCCGATCACAATTTTCGCCCCCAGCGCCTCAATAAAGCGACACAACGCCTCGTCGCAGATCGACATGATCTGCCTGCGTTCGGCAACGGGAAGCTGCGCGGGGGTCCGATTGCGCCCAGATTCCTCAAGGAAAAGCAGCGGACAGTAATTAAGCACGAAAAAACGGGAGAAAAAGGCTTCGGGAGTTCCTGCCTTGTCGCGGAAAAGCCCCCACAGCCGCCGCCCGCTGACTTCACTGCGCGTGCAGTTCATCCCAGTCACCGGTTTAGCGGGATGTTCCTGCTCCGGTCGGCCGACTGGTTCGTTAATTTGAAGCCAGTCACGAACAATGCCGACTTCACCAAAGGGCACGCCGGTCTGCGCCATGCCCCAGGGACCGGGATTCATCCCCAGAAAAACAACCTCTTTGCAGCCCTCCCCAAATCGTTTCAGGAAAGTTTCATGGCCTTGCCTTGCATATTCGAGAGGATTATAGACATGAGTCACTGGAGGACTGAATTTCAGCGGTTTTAGATCCCGCGCAAGTTGGCGGGTGATTTCGATCAAATCCATGGCGTCTCCTTTCACTCCGGTAAAATTCTGGCAGGATCGGTTTGGGATTGCAAGCTGACGAATAAATATGCGGTTCATTTGCAGATTATGTAACCCGGCTATATTCGTGCGGAAGAGGAGGACGTTCAACTCTATCCTGAATTGCAACCGCTTTTCACGGTGCTAGACTGGGAAAACAAATTCACATTCTTCAAATATATGTGGAGTTCGGAAATAACGCTTACTTAATACAGCATCGGCCTTTTTTAAACATGGCCGGTCTCTCCCCTTTTTGGTTGAGCAATGGAAATTTCAGAAAAAGTTGCGGGACTGTCTATACTGGTCAATCTGCTGCTGGTGCTGATCAAGGCTTTACTGGCATCCCTTTCGGGGAGCCTGGCCATTAAAGCCGATGCCATCCACAGCCTCACCGATGTCGTTTCCTCCCTCATCCTCCTGATCGGCATTCGCATCTCCAAGCGCACCAGTCCGCGATTCCCCTACGGGCTCTATAAAGTCGAAAACCTTGTCGCCCTGGGGATTTCCCTCCTGATCTTTCTGGCGGGATACGAAATCTTCATGGAGGCCTTCACCTCCCCGTCCCGTCAATTACCCGGTCATATCATGCTCAGCGCCCTGGGTATCATCGCGACGATGCTGATCGCCTGGGCGTTTTCACGTTACGAGTTGAAAAAAGGTCAACAGACGGGCTCTCCCAGCCTGGTTGCCGATGCCCGGGATTTCGGAGCCGACATGCTCAGTTCCCTCGTCATTCTGGCATCATTGCTCGGCAGTGCCGCAGGGTTGGCGCTCGACAGATTTGCCGCCGTCATCGTGGCGATTTTCGTTGCCCGATCGGCCTTTACGATATTTATCGATTCGGTCCGAGTTCTGCTTGATGCGTCTCTCGATCCTCAGAGCCTGGAAAAAATACGCGAAATCGTCACTGAGGATCCTCGCACCGTTCGCATCAATGAACTGCGGGCACGCAATGCCGGGCGCTACAAATTTATCGAACTTGACCTGACCCTGCGCGTCAACGAGATGCTAAAAGGCCACCAGGTCGTTGAAGAAATCAAGCAGCGCATCAGAAACGGACTCGAAATGGTGGATCACGTCCAAATCCACTACGAGCCCGAGAAAAAAGAAATCTGGACCCTTGGCGCCCCCATTGAAAACGATAAGCGTTCAATCTCTGAACATTTTGGAGAAGCACCCAGCTTTTACCTTCGCAGAATAAATCTCCAGCAAGGGGAGATCATCGAAGATGCAGTCCTCGCCAATCCATACCGCCTCGAAGAAAAAGGCAAAGGGATTAAAGCGGCAAAGTGGCTGATCGAGCAGGGAGTCGATTCTGTGGTGGTACAGAAGGATCTTATGGGCAGGGGCCCGGGGTTCGTTCTGGGCAACGCCGGAATCGAAGTTATCTTGTGCAAAAATCCGGACCTGGAGACCGCTTTCGCAAAAATCGGCGAAAATCTCTGTGGAGCGGAGAAAGATCCCGAACATTGGAATGAAATAGAAAAGGGGCAGGCCAAAATTGATCATTTGACCTAACCCCTTGATTTTAATGGTGGGCGCTACTGGATTTGAACCAGTGACCCCTGCCGTGTGAAGGCAGTGCTCTCCCGCTGAGCTAAGCGCCCTGTGTGGTTGTTCTTGCGTTGAAGTGACTCGGGTTTATAGCAGGTTGGCGCGCGCTTTGTCAACGCTTTTTATCCAACCGGGGCCCTGTCCGAAAGGCCACCTACAGGATGCGATCGACCCATTCAGAGGGCAGAGAGCAGGGTTTTCCGGCCGGCCCGATGACGATATGGGCGGTACGGGCAGTTGCAACCAGGCTCCCACCCGGGCCCAGGGCACGGTAGGAGAATTCAAGGAACTTGCCCCGCATGCGCTCCAGCGTCGTTTCAATGATGATGACATCTTCATAGCGGGCAGGGTTCTTGTAGGTGACTTCAGCCTTGGCCACCACGACAAAATAGCCCGCCTTTTCAAAATCGGAATAATGCAGCCCCCGCTGCCGTAGAAAGTCGGAACGCCCCTCCTCGAACCAGACCAGGTAGCGAGAGTGGTGAACCACCCCCTGGCCGTCCGTTTCGGCGTAGCGCACCGTCAGTGTCATATGGCTGGTAGGTTTTTCCTGTTCCGTATCCGTCATCAGCAATCCCCGTGAAAAATCATTTCGAAAGTGTCGAGGATAACTCCGCAGAACGAAACGGTCAATCAGGATTCAAGCTGGCCGTCGACACTGACGCGGATGGTTTTCAGATCCACATCCCGACCACTTTGGGCAATCGCCTCCCGGGCGAGCATAATGAGGCCCGAACAGCAGGGAACTTCCATATGCACCACGCTCAATCTCTGAATATCGTTATTTTTGAGAATGGCGATCAATTTATCGAGATAGGCTTTGCCGTCATCGAGTTTGGGGCAACCGATAGCGAGCGCCTTGCCACACAGCAGATCCTGGTGAAAATCACCGTAGGCGAAAGCCGCGCAATCCGCTGCGAGAACCAGTTCGTCCTGCTGGAAAAAGGGTGCTGTGGGCGGCAGCAGGTGCAGCTGAACCGGCCACTGGCGCAGCTGTGAAGGGCGCTTCGCGGGTTCCTGCTCCTTGTTTGCGTCTTTATCTTCCGGCACATCGAAGGACATGGCGCGAGCCGAAGGGCACCCTCCGCCCTGCTCCGCCGGAGAGGTTTTCTCCGCGGGAGGATTTTCGCCCAGGTGACGGGCAACAGCCTCCTCATCAAAGGCCTCGGTGTCCCGCTTCTCAATGGTGATGGCATCTCTGGGGCAGTCGCCCAGGCAGGCGCCGAGACCATCACAAAGATTGTCCGCGATCAGTCTGGCCTTTCCGTCAATGATCTGGATGGCCCCTTCTGCACAGGCCGGAACGCACAGTCCGCAGCCATCGCATTTATCTTCATCGATTTTGACGATTTCGCGAATCATATCTGTCTCCTTTTCGGTGTTATGGGGTCGTCACTCCCATGCTGAACAGTGACCTTTCGGTTATTCCTCGACCGTTTCCGCAATCCTGCGTCTCAGCGCCCGCAAAGGGCAGAAAGCGGTCAGAACCACCGCCAGCCAGCCCATCACCAGCAATGAAGCAAGTATCGTCCAGATCATAACCTCACCTCTTTACTGTTAGAAAAAGTAATGCCAGAGCAGATCGAGCCGTCCGCGCAGCATCAGATACCTTCCGGAAAAGCGCATGATTTCCCTGACCTGTTCACGATGACCGGGCCGGTAGCAGTGGATTTCGCAGTGCTTGCAACTCGGTTTCGGGTCGAGGGGGCAGCGCTGCCGACGCTCGATAGCGTAAGCCAGAAACTCACGGCACTTTTCACATAACGGGTAAGGCTCCAGGTTCAAGCCTTCCACATCGGCCTCAGAGGGTTGCAAAGGCCGCTTGGCACCCTGATGATGGGCGCGACAGTAAACTGTAGTAAACTGGGCCAGAACCTTGAAGTCCTTGATTTCCTGTTTATCCGATTGATCCTTCACCACGCTGCCTCCATTTTTATGAGGGAAGGATACCGGACAGAGTTGTGAAAGGCATTGATCAAAGTCAAAAAATGTGAGGAGAGAGAGGTGGGGGAAAAATCAGTTACTGTTCAGGCTGGGAGCTGTGACCCGCGAAGTGAATAGTTGCGAAAATCAAAGGGATTCGCGGGAGCTTTCCGCCAGGTCTTCGAGACGGTCATGATCCAGAATGGTGATGGTTTTGCCCTGAACCTTGATCAACTCATCTTCAGAGAGTTTGCGCAGGGTGCGCGACAGGGTTTCACTGACGGTGCCAAGCCGCGAGGCAAGCTGGGTTTTGAAGATGGGAAGTTCGACAACATCGCGCCCGTCTTCGGCCAACTCGACCAGGTAGCGCGCAAGGCGAGCAGGAACATCCTTGAAGGTCAGATCCTCGATCTGCCCGGCAAACTGGCGTAAAAACCGGGACAGACCCGCGATCATGTTGATGGGAATCCGGGTGTGGGTCTGCAAAAGGTCGATAAAGGGTTGTTTGGGAAAGAAGAGGACGGTGGCTTTGCGCACAGGTTCGGCAAAAGCCGGATAGCAGCCGTCGGCGAACATGGCGGCTTCGGCGAAACTTTCTCCGGGATGAACGATGTGCAGAATCCGCTCTTTGCCCTCGGACGACAGCTTGTAGACCTTGACATTACCTTCGACGACAACGTAAAAACCATCAGCGGGTTCCTTTTCAGAAAAAAGAACCTCACCTTTGTTATACTCTCTTCGACGGCAGACCGAGGTTAACTGGTCGAGATCCTGATCGGTGACCCCGGCGAACAACGGGCATTTTTTTATGGCGCTGCGATCATCCATGACAATGACACCCTGCAGATTCAAATCGATATATGAGTGATCAGTCCATCATCGGCCGGGATTTTATTTCCATTCTACCCGGCAACTATCACGCCACCGACAAGGCCGAATGCCTCTCGACCCTGCTGGGCTCCTGCGTGGCCGCCTGCCTGTACGACCCGGTCAACCATGTCATCGGCATGAACCACTTTCTTCTGAGCGGGACCATCAATCGCTACAATGTCCCTCTGCTGCTGACGGAATCGGCCCGTTACGGCATCCACGCCATGGAGAAGCTGATCAACGCCATGCTCAAACTGGGCGCAGAGCGCGAAAACCTGCGATGCAAGGCCTTCGGCGGCGCCACCATGTTTGGCCCCCACGATCCGGCCGCTCCCGGGGTCGGGCAACTGAACTGCCTCTTTATCCGCGACTTTCTCCGCAAGGAGAAAATCCCCCTGGTGGCCCAGGATCTGGGCGGTACTCATGGGCGAGTCATCTATTTCCTGCCGGAGGACTATTCCGTGATGATGCGGCGCATTAAAAAAAGCCGTCTACGGGATATCGCCCACCGCGAACAGCGGCTGCTGCAGCGCACACGGCAACGGCAGCGGCCGAAAAGTCACGACGAACTCTGGGACTGAGAACCGATTTTCCCGATCAATCAGCCGACGACCTGGGTACGCGTAAAAACAGCCCGCAGCTTCTGCCCGGCCCCTTCAATGTTCTCCCGCGCACCTTCTTCGCGATCCACCAGCGTTACAATGCCGACCACTTCCAATCCTTCTTCCCGGGCACGCTCCACGGCCTTCATGGACGATCCACCGGTCGTGGTGACATCCTCGACAAT
>NPIE01015436.1_pt1 | contig 12373 bp, 10 predicted proteins | sample 8637661 | NCBI WGS metagenome assembly NPIE01 (sample SAMN07420842, study PRJNA396082) | bioreactor metagenome | isolation source: sample BA12 brine-fed electro-methanogenic bioreactor BA | place: Japan: Kochi | collected 2016-12-09 | reverse complement strand
GGGACGAGGTTGACACACAGGGCCCTCGATGTTGAGACCCAGCAAGGTATAGATGGCCTTATTGGCATAGCGGCCGTTGTCCTTGACCTTATAGTGGACGGCATCCAGCCAGACGATCGGGTAGATCGGTTCAAGATCGCGCTCCCGCCAGGCCTGCAGCTCGGGCAGCAGCTTGTCGGTGACGGCATTCAGCGTGCCGTTGGAAAGAGAAATTCCATAAAGATCAGCAATGTGCGCCCGGATGTCCTGGTAGCTGTTGCCCAGGGCAAATAGACTGATCACCTTGCGCTCCAGTTCATCGGTCAGGTGGGTCTGATGCTTCTTGACGATTTGCGGCTCGAAGCTGCCGGCGCGGTCGCGCGGCGTTTCCAGCTCGAAGGCGCCAGCCGGGCTTTTCATGGTTTTCGACGTGCGGCCGTTCTTGCGGTTCGGCAGCGCTTTGTCGGCCAGGTGGCTCTCCAGCTCTCCTTGCAGCGCCGCCTCGGTCAGCTGCTTGATCAGCGGCGTCAGAATACCGTCCTTGCCGGTCAAATCCTTACCTTCACGAAGCCCCTGAAGCGCCTCTTCCATATCAAATGCGGGTATCGTTGCTTTGTTCATGTGTCATCCTCCTATCCATAATCCTACAGAAGTGACACAGAATTTCGAACACTACCAAGCATGACCGCGGATTTCGAACAGATGAAGCAGCAACATGGCTTCGATTTTTCGCTGTTGTTCATCGATATGGATAACTTCAAGGCTGTCAACGACGGCTTTGGTCATTTTCAGGGTGACAGATTGCTGACCCAACTGGGACAACGACTAGTGCATTTCATTGTCGATGGCGAGAAAGTTGCCCGGGTCGGCGGCGACGAGTTTGTTCTGATGACCCCGGAAGTATCCACGGAGAAGTTATTGCAACGCGCCCGGAGCCTGGTTGAATGTCTGACCGATCGGTATCGTATCGGGGACATGCACTTCGAGCTTGGATGCAGTGTCGGGATCGCCAGAGTCTCCGAGGCCGGCAGTGTGCTGAGCGACACCTTACGGGCGGCGGATGTCGCGATGTATACGGCCAAGCATGCGCAGTCATCCGTGCATCTTTTCGAGCCCTCGTTGGGCCAGAGTTATCTGGAAAATATCCAGATCGAACAGCGCATCCGTCGCGCGATCGAGGCAGACCATCTCTACATGTGCTACCAACCACAGGTTGATGCCAATCAACGGGTGATCGGTGTCGAGGCCCTGGTGCGATGGGACGATCCCGAACTCGGCTCGATCGAACCACAACGATTTATCTCGATTGCCGAAACCTCGGGTTTGATTGGCCTGGTAGGCAATCACATCCTCGATTGCTGTTAACCGGATCAGGTCGTGGCTCGCCACGCGCGACCTATCCTTATTCGTCAGAAATGGGGCTGGCATTGGCTTTGAGAGTTGATTGATGACACATATACGGACAACAAATACTCAGATGCTTGCATTCCGGACTCGATTAAAAAGAGCTGCCAAAGGGCCCACACCCTCCATGCCCAGAAGCCCAGAAACCCGAGCATAACAAGGCTGAGAATTATACTTACTGACTTTTTCTCTGAGGAACTCTTCAGCGAATTGAATAGCCAGGCACAAACAACGGAGGTGATTAGGGCAACTATGGCAAGAAACAACCAAAAAGGCGCAAAATCAGGGCGGAGCGAAGGGGCCCAAAACGAAAACATGCAACTCCCGTCAAGGTTCAGTGCGGTGAAGATCACCAGAATCTGAAAGCAGAGGAATGAAACAACAATTGCGGAGACGAGCAGCAGCTCATAATAATGATCCGGCATTGGTACGAGTGATCTTCTCATGATCTTCCCGGGACCGAAGAACGACTCCGCATCAACCAATCCAGCTTTTCGCCAAAAAGAAAACGGACTTGTTTGCTAATAGAACGAACCCTTCAGCATAACGACCGAACTTGTTCAACAGCCGGATCATATCGCGCCCTGCTCCGCTCGCACGACCCATCCTATTCGTTAGGTGCGTCTGCACTTGATTTGCAGTGCTCAAGGAGGCAAGGTTCGCCCAAACTATGCCAGTAGCGCACGGTTTGTATATTGCAGGACTCCGCGAAATGCAGATACGGACCTGGATACAGGCTGTGGTAGCGCTCACGCCAGTAGCCAGGATCTACTTTAACCCGCCTTATTCACCATCCGTCCGTAGCGAGACGCTGCCAGGCCCTGCAGATGGGGTGTTTCGCGACCAAGCGCACCGGAGTCGTACTTGCCTGTCCGGTGAGGATGCGNNGACCGAGCGAAACGCCGCAGATGCGGGGCCTGGCGGCGTCGCAGTAGGAGGGATGGTGAATAAGGCGGGTTTAACCAAGGAGTCCACGTACGTTTTCATGCCCGTTTCGAGAAGAACCTCAAAGTATTTCTCGGGAATGCCTGGATAGTAAGCAGAGCCATAAAGATGTGAGTTCCGAATAAACCACACAATACGAACCGTATCTCGCTCAATGTCCTTTGACAATTGCTTGATTAGGGAATCGCTCTGGATGTTCGATGATCTCCTCTGTAAGGTCCACATCCAGTTCAGGCCAGTAAAAATGCCCTGGCCGTGGCTCTTCCACATCAAGTATTAGCCTGACCGGCTGGTCTTTGAACCAGGGAAAATCATCATACGCCAGGAAAAGTTCTTTCTCTCGGACCAAGAGCCAGATTCCAAAACTGGAAATATTCGTGACTTCAACTTCCGAAATGCTCTCGCCAGACGCTAATAAGCTCATCGTGATGCTCCTCAATAAGAACTCCAATTTCCTTCAGCTGCTTCCGACTATAACGGAAATTCTTGGCTAGCTCAATTTCTGGCTCCAGCCAGAACTCCGCTTCACCGTCTCCCGATATGGCATGCACGTGTATTCTTGATTCCTCACGGGAGAAAAAGAAGAACCTGTAGCCTCCTTCTCGGAAAATTGTGGAACTCATCTAGCTCTCCGGCACATGGCGTTTGGGTTAACCGGTGCCGCCACCGAGTTTTCCCAGCTTTGCCGGCCCGGAAGTTACCCGGCGTCGGGTTGGGGCTTTTGGTTAGCACTTCCCTGTCACCGTAACACTATTTGGCGGCTCAAGAATGCAGCCCCGCAACAACAGTCGCATATCTTCACGGACTTCGTCATCGCGCGTGGCTATTGCCCCAGCCAATGAGCCGTGAATAAGATGACAACTATCCAACATCGAGTGCTCTGCCTTCTCAATAAAGGTCTTTCCCTTCGGTTCTGGCACTTTGCCCTGATAACGTCCGAACAGACGTAGACAACACAGAACCTGACACTGGACCCACCGAAAGAAAGCCCATGCCGGAGAAATGACTTCAGGCTTGGGTGCGTTCGCAGGAGCATCCTCGGTCAGGAACGACGCATATATACCCCGAATGAAGTCTTCATTAGTCGCCGTCTTGCAGCGAGCCTCTTGAATGGCACCACGGAAGTCTTTCCACTCAATCCCACTTAACTCTGGAAAGAATTGATGGACAATAGCACACCGTTCAATAAACCTATTGGTTTCCTGCGCAATATGGGCCTTCCATTTTTTAATATCACGGTGAACAGTTCCTTCCGGCACATACGTCCCATCCCGCAACTTGCTATTGAACTGGAAGTCCTCCTGCGCCCTGTGCCTAATGAGTGGAGTACACGCGACTTCATTTTCCAACTCGAAACGTAGAAGCGTTCCAACGTTGGGTATAAGCCAAACTGGATTGGTACGGTCTGGCAACTTGGAGAAGCACCGTTGTTTGCTGTCTGGTCGAGTCGTAATTAGCTCGAAGAACAATTCATCGGAGATAAGGACCTCGTAGTTGTCACACAAAGCGTGCATTTCCTCGGTAGAGGCGGCATCAAGGTAGCTCTTGTCGAGCACGATCGCTGTTTTCATGACAGTGCTAAGAAATATAGAACGATTTTAGATTTTTATCGAATAAAGAAGCGAAACGCTTTTTTTCACAGCTACGCGCTGACGTGTGTGCATTTCGCTGATTTTGCGCGAAAATGAGTCTGGTTCCTGGAGTAGACAGGTGCAATCTCCGAGTCATGATTTCTGTTTTTCTCTGGCCGATCGGAACGATTCCGCGATGGCCTGAGGCGCGCAGGCGTGTTCTTATGCTGCTCGATTCATTTAGTATTTCAGCAGGGCCTAGAAATTTCTGGAACTGAACGCTTTGTTGTTTCAGTATCGGCATGTGTTGGCAATCGATCTTGCATGGCTCAATGAAGCCATTCTCACAATTCAAAAATTGCTCGGCCACTCCGATGTACGCACAACGATGATCTCCACCCATGTCATCAAGCGCGGCGCACTGGGTGCGCGCAGTCCGCCGGGTGCATTGGGTTGAAGGTCTCATGTTTGGCCGCTCACCATCGCTCCAGTCAATCCTACCGCCGCGTGAGGTTGGCTGACAAGCTCTTTTGAATCCAGCCTTTTCGAATTCAGGCCACAACATTCCGGGGACAGTCGGCGTATCCCGCGATCCGGCGCCCGCGTGGCCCACTAGCGGGAGCGCACCGCCAGTCAATCCTCTGTCCAGCCGCTTGCCGGGCCGCCTGCCGACCTGACTCGCCCACGCCAGTCCTCGATCAGAGCACGCGCGATCGAATCCCGTCGCGGCAGGCACAGTTCAGCAGCGTCGCCCCACTCGCCGGCCGCATCCAGCGCTTCGGGCGTGAACCAGTCGGCCTCGATGATTTCGTCATCCTCGAGCCGGATGGCAGTGGTTCGGGCGCGGGCGTGGAAACCGATCATCAGCGAGGCCGGGAATGGCCAGGCTTGCGAGCCGAAATAGCGGATCCGGTCGAGTTCGATGCCGCTTTCCTCGAACACTTCGCGCGCGACGGCCTGCTCCAGGGTCTCGCCCGGTTCGACGAAGCCGGCCAGGGTCGAGAACATGCGCTCAGGGAAGCGCGCCGAGCGGCCGAGCAGACAGCGTGGGCCAGCCGCGTCGTCGTCGGGGTGTTCGACCAGTACGATGATGGCCGGATCGGTGCGCGGAAAATGCACGCAGGCGCAGTCCGGCCCGGTGCAGACGCGCTGGTGACCGGCACGTTCGACCCGGGTCGGCCGGCCACAGCGGCCGCAGTGAAGCTGGGTCCGGTGCCAGTGACACAACGCCCGTGCATAGGCCAGCACGCCGGCGTCGGCATACGATAGCAGCGGTCCGATGCGCCGCAGTTCGTCCAGACGACCACCGTGCAGCAGAGCCTCGACCTGCGTGCGCTGCATGTCCGACAGGTCCAGCGCAAACAGCGGCCGGCCCTGCTCGATGCCGAGAAACAGCGGCTCGGCGAGATCGATCAGACCGCGCAATGGCAGTCGCAACGCCCGATCCTCGATCACCGCCGAGCGGTCGTTCCAGACGATCAGCGCGTGCGCCTGATCCGAGCCTCGGGCCTCGGCCTGCCAGCAGGGGTCGATGCGCTGCAGATGGGCGCGGTCGAAGCCCTCTGCGGCATAACGAAAGCGCGACTCGTGTTCGCGCGTGGCGGTTCGGGGGCGATCATGCACCTTGCAACTCCATGAGTATTTGTCACTCCGCTCAAGATACCAATGGATTTCCTGTTCGGGTCGCTGATTCAGCCAAAGGCTGAAAACCAGATTTACCGCAGATGAACGCAGATAAGGTCAATGCTGGCCGAGTAGAAAGCCGGCACGGTTGTTCGCAGATCGCCCGACAGAATCGGACGGAGAACTGATCAAAAGGAGTTCGCGAGCTCCAGCGATCACACTCCATTATTCTGGATCCCCGGTTAGCCCAGCCCTCTGTTTTTATCTGCGTCCATCTGCGTCCATCTGCGGTAAACCCGGTTGCTGTCATGGCGGCGCCTCGGACCGCTTCAGGATGGCCTCGGAACCGGCTTGACGACACGGCCATTCTCACCCGGATCGAGCATCGAATTCGAACGCGGCCAGCCGCCCGCTGGCTCCGCTTCGGCCTGCGGTGTAAGCTTGCGACCGAGCGCGCGATGGGCGGCAACGACGGAGACTTCGATGAATACCGAAAGCAGCCACAGTCTGGACGCGCTGCTGGATTTCCTGCGCCATGCCGGAACTGAAGGGCTGATCAATCCGGCCGCCGCGCGTGCCCGGCGCAAGGCGGTCGAACAGCTGATGCACGAGCTGACCGAGCGCGAGCGCGCCGACATCCGCTGTATCGATTCGGATTCGCTGGTGAGCCGCTTCCACAAGCTGGAAGGCTCCAGCATCCGGCCCGAGACGCTGCAGATCTATGCCGAGCGCTTTACCGCGGCACTGGCCGAATACCTGTCCTGGCTGGACAATCCGGCGGCCTTTATTTCGCCGCGCCGCGAGCGCGCCCGCGCCTACCTGCGCGGCGGCGAGTCCGAGCCCGGCCCGGAGCGGGCCGCAGCCGAGCGCATCGCGCTGACCGCAAGTGAAAACACCGACCACATCGTGCCGGTGCCGATCCGGCCCGAACACGTGGTCTGGATCGCCAACCTGCCGCTGGACCTGAGCCCGGCCGAGGCCGAGCGCATCGCCGGCGTGATTCGCGCCTACGCCGGCGACTGCCCGGCACGCAGCGATAGCGACGAGGACGGCGCATGACCCGGGTGTTCCTGATCGCGCTGATGTCGCTGTTCGCGCTGGTCGGGCTGGCGCTTTGCTACTACCTGTTCTTCGTCGAGGCCGAAGGTCCGTTCCACGACAACCTGGTGCCGGAGCTGATCGGCATCAGCATCGAGGGCTTCATGCTGTTCGGCCTGCTGACGCTGATCCAGCGCTCGCGCGAGGCGGCACGGCGCAAGGAACTCTGGCTGAGCCTCAGAGGCTCGTTTCGCGGCCTGCTGTCGAATCTGGATGTGGCCTTCCTCGAACCCGATGCCGACCCGGCCTCGTCGCAGCAGCTCGAAACCGACCCGCAGGCGATCGAGCATCTGCTGGCCCAGCTCGAGGCGCGCCACCCGGACCTCGACTGCCTGGTGGCGCTGAAACGTGAGGCCGGCGAGACCCTGTCACTGACCCGCGATCTGGTCGCAGTCGCCGCCCAGCTGAGTGCTGCGCACATGAACTGGTGGGTCGCGATCGTCGATGCGATCCGCAAGCTGTCGGAATCGCGCGGCCGGGAACAAGCCGAGCAGGCGCTGCACGACCTGCTGGTCAATATCCGCGAGTTCGATCGACTCGAGATCTGATCGGGAGACTCGGCGATCAGGTCGACATCGACGTTGTGGTCGACCCATCCAATGCACCCCGCCGCTCACCGGTACACGCAATTCGCGCTGCCGAGTGACAACTAATTCAGCACGGCCGCGGCGGTCGCGTCCAGCCCCGATTCGAGCTTGCCGATCAGTTCGTCGATGCCGTCCTCGTCGATGATCAGCGGCGGACAGATCGCGATCGTGTCGCCGGGCAGTGCGCGCACGATCAGGCCCTGGTCCAGGCAGGCCGCGGCGACCCGGAATGCGATCTTGTCGGACGGCGCGAAGCGCTCTCGGCGATCCCGGTCGCGGACCAGTTCCAGCCCGGCGATCAGGCCGATGCCGCGCAGGTCGCCGACCAGGCGGTGCTCGGCCAGCGGCGCCAGGCGCGCCTGCAGCAGTTCCCCCATGCGCGCGGCATGCGCCATGATGCCGCGCTCCTCCATCAGCTCGAGGTTGCGCAGGGCCACGGCCGCAGCTACCGGATGGCCGGAATAGGTCAGGCCGTGACCGAACAGCCCGACCTCGGCGGCGGCCTGCTCGATTGCCTCGTACATGAACGGCGGTACGGCCACGGCCGAGATTGGCTGGTAAGCCGACGACAGCGCCTTGGCCAGGGTCATCGTAGTCGGCTCGATGCCGAAGCTCTGGCAACCGAAGGGCTGGCCGGTCCGGCCGAAGCCGCACACCACCTCGTCGTCGATGAACAGGATGCCGTGACGCTTCAGGATCGGCTGGATCGCTTCGTAATATCCGGCCGGCGGAATGATCAAGCCGCCGGCACCCATCAGCGGCTCGGCGATGAACGCAGCGATGGTCTCGCCGCCCTCGCGCTCGATCACCTGTTCCAGCTCGGCGGCCAGCCGGGCGGTGAACTCGAGCTCGGTTTCGCCGGGCTGGCCCTGGCGGAACCAGTGCGGCTCGCTCAGATGGATCACGTCGGCGCCCGGCAGATCGAAGTGCGCATGAAACGGCTTCAGGCCGGTCAGCGCCGCCGTGGCCAGCGTGGTGCCGTGGTAGCCGCTGACGCGCGACAGCAGCTTCTTGCGCTGCGGCTGGCCGATGGCATTGAAGTAATAGCGCACCAGCTTGATCTGGGTGTCGTTGGCGTCCGAGCCGGAGCAGCCGAACAGGAACCGCGCGCCCTCGATCGGCACCCAGTCGGCAAGCTTGGCCGCCAGACGGATGCTGGGTTCGTTGGCGCGCGCAGCAAACAGCGGCCCGTAGCAGAAGGTCTCGATCTGCTCGGCGGCCGCGCGCGCCAGCTCCGGCTCACCGTAGCCCAGCGCCGTGCACCACAGCCCCGCCATGCCTTCGAGATAGCGGCGACCGTGCTGGTCCTCGACATGAATTCCCTGACCACGAGTCCAGATCAGCGGCTCGCCGTCGCGCACCTGACGCAGATCGGTGGAAGGATGAAACAGGTAGCGCCGGTCGAGCGCGGCGAGGTCAGGGGTCATGGCTGGTCGCTGCCGTTCGAAATCAGCCTGCGATGATACCGGCGCACGACCGGTGACCGGGGCTTGCCGCAGGGAAGCAGCTCAGTCCGGCTTCCACTCCGGTGCCGGAAGGCCTCCGCTGTCCCGCTGGCGTCGTCCGGGGCTATCGATGACCGGTGCGGAATCGGCCAGCACCACCCGGTCGCGGCCCTCGTGCTTGGCCCGGTACATGGCGCGATCGGCCCGCGCCATCCAGGCCGGCCAGTCCTCGTTCGGACCAAGTATCGCCACGCCGGCCGAAAAGCGGACCGGCTGGCCACCGAACCGCAGCCGGCCGCTGATCCGCCGGTGCAGGGATTCGGCCGTCTGCAGGCCGCTGGCATCTCCATGACCGGGCAGCAGCAACACGAATTCCTCGCCGCCGAAACGGTAGAAGCCGTCCTCGGCCCGGATCTGTTCGCGCACCAGGTCGGCAAACTCGCTCAAGGCCTGGTCGCCCGTCTCGTGCCCCTGCTCATCATTGAATTGCTTGAAGTGATCGAGATCGAGCAGCACCAGCGTGAAAGGCCGTCCATCACGCCGCCGGGCCGAGATCGCGGCGTTGAGATCGCGCTTCATCATGCGTCGATTGCCGGCATAGGTCAGCGGATCCTGCAGTGCGAGGGTTTCGAGCTGGTTCTGGTAGCTGGCCAGGCGCGCGGCAAAGATCCAGGCAAAAGTGGTCACCATCGCTGCTGTGACGATGTAGGTCACACCCTCCAGCAACGACTCGAACAGGCTGGTCTCGATGATCAGCAGCGTCATCAACACCAGATTAGTGGCCAGCGCAAAACGTCGATTGGTCAACAGAAAGTTGACCCACAGCACGACATAGCCCCAGAGAATCCCGGTGCGGCCGAACATCGCGGTCGAAGCGATGCAGGCCACCGCCGTGACGATGGTGAAGAAGTACCCGGCGCGCACAGTCTCGCCGGTGCGCAGGGCATAAAGCAATACCAGCAGCATGCCGATCACGATCAGCAGGTTGACCGTGCCGCCGAACAGGAAACCGTTGGCGTAGCGGTAGACGACAAAGCCGGAGATCACCACCACGGCCAGCACCCCGAACAGCACGATCATGGCGAACTGGTAGTCATCTCGATACTGCGCCCGGACAAGCTCGCGCGGCCGAATCCAACCCTTGAAGCCAAGCATGGAAAATCTCCTTACGCTGTCGCGAAAATTACCATGAAGCCGGGTCAATTGCAATCGATCTGCCGGTCGCAGGAGTATTTGCAAGCGAGAAAGTATTCGGGAGCACTGGTGCCGAGCGCGGGTTTCGGGTATGTTTCAGCATCGCCTCCGCCTTCTCCAGTTCAGGATTCTCTGATGAAGACCGCTTTTTCGCTGCTTGGTGCAGCACTGCTGCTGTGCCAGACAGCCTTTGCCTTCGATCCCGAGCAGATTGCGCGCGATGCGCTCGAAGCCCGCGCCGCGGAATTCGGTCTGCGCCAGGCCGACTTGGACGAGATCGCCCTTTCCGATCGGTACCAGTCGCGCAACAACGGGGTCTGGCATGTCTGGCTGCAGCAGCACATCGACGGTCTGCCGGTATCACTCGCGCTGGCCAACGCCAACATCTCACGCGACGGCACGCTGCTGAGCCTGCATAGCCGGATGAGCAGCGATGCGGCCAGCCGAACCGTCGCGCGCACCCCGACGTTGAGCGCGATCCAGGCGATCGAAAGCTATGCCCGGGTGCGCGGCCTGGACCGCTCGGTCGCGCCGGTACCGGTGCTGCGCGTCTCGGACGAACAACTGAGTTTCTCGCCCGGCAGCATCGCCCAGGACGAAATCCCGGCCAAGCTTTCATGGCTGGAGCACAAGGATCGTCTGCACCTGGTCTGGGACATCGTGGTCCGCGAGCAGCCCGGACCGGACTGGTTCAACGCCTTCGTCGATGCCCACAGCGGCGAGATCCTGATGGCGGTCAACTGGACCCAGCACGCCAGCTACCGGGTGTTTCCGGACCCGCTGGAAAGCCCGGCCCAGGGACCGGATCAGCTGGTTCTTGATCCCGAAGACCCGCAGGCCTCGCCGCTGGGCTGGCACGATACCGGCACCACCCAGTTCACCGACACCCGCGGCAACAACGTGCTGGCGCAGGAAGATACCGACGCCAACAACTCTGGCGGCCGGCGGCCAGACGGCGGGCCGGGCCTGATCTTCGATTTCCCGATCGATCTGGCCACCCAGCAGCCGACCGAATACGAAGATTTCGCGATCACCAACCTGTTCTTCTGGAACAACCGGATTCACGACATCCTGTGGCATCACGGCTTTGACGAGCCATCGGGTAATTTCCAGACCAACAACTTCGGCCGCGGTGGCCTCGGCAACGACGCCGTGCGCGCCGACGCCCAGGATGGCTCGGGCACCAACAACGCCAACTTCGGCACGCCGCCCGACGGTAGCCCACCGCGGATGCAGATGTTTGTCTGGACCGGATCGGCGCCGGCCACGCTCCGCGTCGATGCACCGGCAGCATCAGCCGGCGACTACCCGGTCGCGGCGGCCGGCTTCGGCGCCAACCTGGGCAACCCCGGCACTTCGGGTGCATTCGAACTAGTCAGCGACGGAAGTGCCAACCCCGCCGAGGGATGCGGTGCACTGACCGGCTTCACCCCCGGCAATATCGCCCTGGTCCGCCGCGGCACTTGCGAATTCGGCGCCAAGGCACTGAATGCCGAGAATGCAGGTGCCTCGGCCGTGATCGTGATCAACAACGTCGACGGCAACGCCACGATTTCAATGGGCGCCGGCGCGGTCGGCAACCAGGTCACGATCCCGAGCGCGATGATCGGCAAGGTCAACGGCGACCTGATCGTGGCCGATCTCGGCGCGACCGTCACCGGACGCCTGTTCCAGCTCAGCGACCCGGGTCTGAATCGCGACAGCGACCTCGACGCTGGCGTGATCGCGCACGAATACGGCCACGGCCTGTCCAACCGCCTGACCGGCGGCCCGTCGCAGGCCAGCTGTCTGTTCGGCAACCAGCAGGCCGGCGAGGGCTGGAGCGACTTCCTTGCGCTGTGGTTCACCGCCAGGGCCGACGATGTGCTGGATGCACCGCGCGGTGTCGGCAGCTACCTGATCTTCCAGGAACTCACGCCCGGTGCCGGCATCCGGCCCGCGCCCTACACGCGCGACCTGAATCTCAATTCCTTCACCTACGAGAGCGTGCGCGCATCCGGCATCTCGGTGCCGCATGGCGTCGGCACGGTGTTCAATACCGCTGTGTGGGACATGTACCTGAACCTGGTCGAGAAGCACGGCTTCGATCCGGACTTCATCAACGGCAGCGGCGGTAACAACATCGCGCTGCAGCTGGTGATCGACGGCATGAAGCTGCAGCCCTGCGGCCCGACCTTCCTCGATACCCGCGACGCGATGCTGCTGGCCGATCAGGTCAACAACGCCAGCGCCAACCAGTGCGAGATCTGGGATGCCTTCGCCCGCCGCGGCATGGGCGTCGACGCCCTCGACGGCGGCAGCAGCAACACGCTGAACGTCACCAACGGCTTCGAACTGCCCGAGCAGTGCCAGCCGTCGGGCGAAGACCTGTTCGTCGACGGTTTCGAATCCTGAGTTGAACCGACCCGGCCGCCACGGCGCGGCCGGGTCCAGGTCGAGCCCGGCGGATATGGCGCTTCAGACGTGCTGAATATGTGGTTGATTCGGCCCAGACCTGAAAAGGTTTTCCTGATTAGGTATGAGACTC
>NPIE01002386.1_pt1 | contig 12376 bp, 10 predicted proteins | sample 8637661 | NCBI WGS metagenome assembly NPIE01 (sample SAMN07420842, study PRJNA396082) | bioreactor metagenome | isolation source: sample BA12 brine-fed electro-methanogenic bioreactor BA | place: Japan: Kochi | collected 2016-12-09 | reverse complement strand
GGTGGGCTTCCGCCCCGCCACCACCGTGGAGGAGGGGGTGGCGAAGTTCGTGGAGTGGTATCGGGAGTATTTCGATGAATAACACGGCAGGCTGCACACGAGTGAATCTCCCGTCAGTTGGCACTCGCACTCGTGTATCACAAGCGCAAGGAAGCGGAGTGTAAGGCCATCAACAGCAAGATCGAGGTACTGAAGGGCAGCCTCGAATTCACAAGAATAGAACTCCATGCTGAAGTGACCAATGAGTCTTGGTAAACATACTGCATTCAATTTGATAGGCAACTTGTTACCGATGGCAATTGCCCTCGTCACAGTGCCACTATATCTGCGCTACATAGGTGCAGAACGCTATGGTGTGCTTGCCGTGATTTGGGCTTTACTCGGATACTTCGGGTTTTTTGATTTTGGTTTCGGCCGGGCCGTATCGCAACGCATGGCACGGCTTTCTAATGCGGAAACTTCCGAGCGCAGCAATCTACTCTGGACTGCACTCGTTAGCACCATCCTGCTAGGATTTTTGGGAAGTCTTGCCCTCTGGGCGTTTGCCGATTACATCTTGACGCATCTTATAAACATGTCGGAGTCTAGTCGTATCGAGGCGTCTGGAGCGGTCGCATGGCTTCTCTTGGCGCTCCCAGTGCTGTTACCGGCTTCAGTTCTACAAGGAGCACTTCAGGCAAGGCTGCGCTTCTTTGAATTGAACGCAATACAGGTTCTGGGCAGCACGCTCAGTCAGGTACTACCGCTTGCTGTCGCAGCAGGTGGCCATCTCGAACTACAGGCTTTGGTTCCTGCTGCACTCGCAGCGCGCTTGCTGACTGTAGGTTTGCTCTATACGCAATGTCGGCGTCATGTACCTTTGGTTGGCAAGCCACTGATTGACAGAGGGCATCTGAAGCCCATAATGCAATACGGTGGCTGGATATCTGTTATAACACTGCTTGGTCCGCTGCTGGTTACGATCGACCGACTTGTCATTGCTACGTTAAGCGGTGCAAAAGCAGTTGCCTATTACACCGTCCCATATGATCTTGTTTCCCGGGCTATGGTGATCTCCGGAAGCCTGTCCAGCGCCATCTTTCCGCGTTTGGCCTCTGCCAGCACCGACCAAGCAAAGGATATGGCCTTGCATGCAACTTCAGTGCTTGTCGCCATCATGACGCCAGTGGTTATCGTCGGCCTCTTCGTGGTTCACCCCTTCCTCACGCTGTGGGTTGGTGAGGCATTTTCCCTATCCAGCTCCGGTGTTGCAGAACTCATTCTGCTAGGTGTCTGGATAAATGCGCTTGTCATTCCACACAACGCTCGCCTGCTTGCAGTTGATAACCCGAAAACCGTAGTCATCATCTACCTCATCCAAATTCCCATCTATTTCCTGATGCTCTGGTTAGGCATCACACATTGGGGAATTGTGGGGGCGGCTTCCGCATGGAGTTTACGGGTGTTGCTCGACACTACCATGCTGCTTCATGTTGCCGGTGCGCTGACACATACACTACGTGTCATGATCCCATCCCTGATTTTGGTCGTTACAGCATTGCTAGTAACAATTGAAACGGAGGTTCATTCCTCTATGCGTTGGGTAATAGGTTTGTTACTTCTGGGTTTGAGTTTGTTCAGAGACAAACGGCATTTAATTGTTGCTTTCAATGTCATGCGGCAAAAAGCCAAGTTAGCCACATCATGATTCAATTCATTAATAAGTTACTCGTTAAGCTCTGTCGGTGTTTCCAAAATCCGCCAAGCCGCAATCTTTCTAAACGATATCCCCAATATCAAGTAGGTGTTGGTAGCTACGGTGATCTAGAAGTGAAAACGTGGGGGGAGGATGCAATGCTCACCATAGGTTCATATACCTCGATCGCAGCCGGAGTAAAAGTATTTCTCGGGGGCGAGCACCGACTCGATTGGGTGACAACCTATCCATTCAACGTTTTATGGGGTACGGCCAAGCATTATGCAGGACATCCAAAGACGAAGGGAGACGTTGTTATTGGAAATGATGTTTGGATCGGCGCCGAGGCATTAATACTATCTGGTGTCACGGTTGGCGACGGTGCGGTCATCGGGGCACGAGCGGTCGTAACAAAAGATGTTCCAGCCTATGCAATTGTCGCAGGAAATCCTGCCAGACTTATTAAGTACCGCTTTGAGCGATCTCAGATAGAACGTTTGCTTGTCGAACAATGGTGGTGTTGGTCTGAAACCGAAATACAGAATGCTATGCAGGATTTGTTGAATGTAAATATAGAGCACTTTCTCGCTAAGGCTGAACGTGGTGAATACCGATGATGCACACGGAAAATAAAGAGATTGCATGTGATTCTCTTTGGCCTGCGAATGACCTGGAGTCAGTATTTTACTGCCCAGTATGCAAGCACGCCGACCGAGAACTCCTGTACAGCGACCTGATTGATAATGTTTTTCGTGTTGCACCAGGAAGATGGTCATTATGGAAATGTGCAGCATGCGGAAGTGCCTACTTGGATCCGCGCCCGACCCCAGAGGCAATCTATTTAGCCTACACTAACTACTACACTCACAATCAAGCAAAAACAAGAGATGACTATGCAATATTAGGTCCACTGCGGAAGTTGCGGCGTCGTTTGGTTAACGGTTACACAAACTGGCGGTACGGTACAGACGCTGCCCCATCGACTGCGCTTGGAATATTAGTTGCCTTTGTTTTGCTCCATTTCAAGAAGAAACTGGATCGTCAGTATCGTCACATACCTAGATTGCCAGCAGGTGGTGGAAAATTGCTGGATGTCGGCTGCGGCGACGGTGTTTTCCTTGGTCTCGCACGGTCCTGTGGTTGGAATGTTGTTGGCCTTGATCCCGATCCCGAGGCAGTCGCCAACGCATCGAGCCTGGGGCTGACTGTACATGAGGGTGGGATAGAGCATTACGATGGTGAGACTAAACAGTTCGATGTAATCACCCTGAACCACGTGATTGAACACGTATCCCAGCCTGTCAAGACTCTTGAATCGTGTCATGCACTGCTCAAACCTGGCGGGCAAATATGGCTGGAGACACCTAATATCGAAAGTTTTGGTCATGCACGATTTGGAAAAAATTGGCGGGGCCTGGAGGCTCCGCGTCATCTTATTATCTTCAATCAGCGTTCACTCAAGCTGGCCTTGATGGAGGCCGGGTTTTCCCAACCGCGAAACCTAACGCGCCCAAGCCCCTGCTCGGGGATGTTCAGGGCAAGCTTTACGATGGAGTGCGAAAGTTACTCCAACAAGACAGCAACAATACCTATGGCGCTAAAGCTGAATGCTTTGTTGGCAGCGTACAAAGAGCTGTATAATCCATCACGTCGTGAATTTTTGACTGTTATTGCATACAAGGCGAAGAAATGAGTGTTCGCGTGTCCATCGCCATGGCGACGTACAACGGTGGTAAGTATCTGCAAGAACAGCTGGATAGTATTCAGGAGCAAACACTGAGGCCATATGAACTGGTAATCTGTGATGATGGTTCGACTGATACAACGTTGTCAATTCTAGAGCGGTTTTCAAATCAAGCTTCGTTTCCGGTCCGGATTTATCGTAATGAAGAGAACCTTGGGTATTCTGACAACTTTCTGAAAGCTGCAAAATTATGCAAAGGAGATTGGGTCGCGTTTTGTGACCAGGATGACGTATGGATGCCGAATAAATTGGCCGCGGTCGGAGAAGTGGTCAATCGGCACAGAAATATCATCATGGTCCTTCAGAACGCGGAGTTGTGTGATGGTGGTTTGTTACCCCGAGGGCGTCTTTTTCCGAACAGGATCAAGCCGGGTATTTATGGCGCGAATGCGCAATATGGCTTCTGGGTTTGGCTAGGTTTTCTTCAAACAGTCAAAGCGGACATGTTTTCTTCTCTGTCAGCAACCTGTCGACCGCCAAATTACTTTCCTGGGCACACTGTCCAGTCCCATGACAAGTGGACCTGTATGGTTGCGAATGCATTAGGCGGAATCTGCGTGCTCGGCGGTCCAGCAGCATTCTATCGTCGTCATGATGCTGCGCTGACTGGGGACTATGCGAGCAAGACCATCTGCGAACGCGTGCGCCAGGCTCGGACCGTTGATGGTGACCACTACCGCTTTCTGGCGGAAGTGGCCAGAACTTCAAGTGCCTACTTGCATAAAGTGGCTGAGGAGGTCGCTGACGATCACTGGCGCGATTCCTTTGTTCGTTCAGCAGAACGTTTTAAACGCCTTGCAGATATCCAAGGTTGCCGAGCGGCTCTATACGATACTGCCGGTATTCTTACGAGGACTGCTCGCTACCTACGTATCTGGCAGAGAGGAGGATACGTTGGACCACGGTTTATTTCCATGGGCATAAGGAGTGCTTTGAAGGATACAGCACGATTAATTGCAGGATCGCTCTTTAAGGCAAAGGATGCCCTGTGAGGATTGCGCTGATCGTTCCGGATCTTCGCGGGGGAGGCGTCGAGCGAGTATGTCTGCTTCTCACCCGTGAATTCCTCGCCAGAGGCCACGATGTGGACTTGGTGTTGCTGAAAAAGCGGGGTGTTCTTCTGGAACAGCTTCCAAATGGGGCCAGGGTGATCGACCTCCAGGCAGAGCGGATCAGACAAGGATTCTCTCCCTTGGTTCGCTATCTTAAGGCATCGTCACCGGACGCGATCCTGGCGTCCATGTGGCCACTGACGACACTTTCCATAATCGCTGCTCGCTTCGCGAGATATCCGGGTCGGGTAGTGGTCTCGGAGCATAGTACGCTGTCTCACTCCCCAGAGGGGCGCGGTATGGTCGGAGTGGCACTTCGGGCCTCGATGAAGTGGGTGAATGGTCGAGTGGGCGCTGTGGTTGGCGTATCGAATGGCGTGATTCAGGATCTGCATAGACTTGGGCTGCCTGTCGAACAGGGCGTGACGATTCATAACCCGGTGGAGATATCTCTTGCGAACGCTCTTCCCAAGGCATGGGAAACACATCCGTGGGTAAAGGCTCCGGAAGAGTTGCGGCTGTTGGCAGTTGGCTCTCTCAAGCCAGCCAAGGATTACCCGACCCTCCTCAAAGCGGTCAAGCAGTTGGTTGAAAACGGCACACCTGTTCGCCTTCTCATTCTGGGTACCGGCCCCTTAGAGGGCGAGTTGAAGGTGCTGCGGCAATTCCTGGGGTTGACGGAAAACGTTTTTTTTGGTGGATTCCAGGTGGATCCTGGGCCGTTTTATCGCGCTGCGGGTTTGTTCGTCTTGTCCTCCGCCTGGGAAGGCTTCGGGAATGTCATTGTTGAGGCTTTGGCAGCAGGAACGCCCGTCGTGTCAACAGACTGCAGTTCAGGGCCGTCGGAGATACTCGAGTGCGGTCATTATGGTCGGCTTGTCCCCGTAGGTGACGAGGCTACGCTTGCGAGTGTGATCCGGGAATCGCTTGCCACCACCCACGATTACGACACCTTGCGGACACGAGCGGCGGATTTCAGCGGTGGAAAGGTGGCTGAGGAATACCTGAGGGTGCTCTCCGCGTGAACGTTCACTCAGGTGTTTACCTGTAATACTAATATGTCACGATGCCAATGTTATTGGGGCGGAATTCCTTATGGCTGACGGCCGACGGGAATACGCTGGGAAGCACCATGGCGGCAGAGTGCTCTACCTGTCCTACACTGGCATGCTGGAGCCTCTCGGCCGTTCGCAGGTTCTCAGTTACCTGACTCGGCTATCCAATGACCATGTATTCACCTTGGTGAGTTTCGAAAAGCCCGCCGATTTGATAGACACTGATGCTGTTGCCTGCCTGCAGACAGAATGCGAGCGATATGGTATCGAATGGCTGCCACAGGTCTATCACCATCGTCCGCGGACACTGGCCACCGGCTTGGATATGCTGGTGATGCTATGGCACACCTTCCGGCATTCGTTCCGGCGAGAGACACGCGTGGTGCACTGCCGCAGCTATATCCCGGCGATTTCGGCTTGGCTGTGCGGAAAGATAAGCAGAAAGCCGTTTATCTTCGACATGCGGGCGCTTTGGCCTGAGGAGATGGTGACAGCAGGGCGCTTGGGTCGGGGATCTCTGATGTATAAGGCCCTGAAAAAGATCGAGCGACACCTGTTGCAACGCGCCGCACGGGTCGTCAGTCTGACCGAGGCTGGTGTCGATCATTTGCTCGAGGAGTATCCGGAGTTGCCACGTGAGCGATTCGAGGTGATCACCACCTGTGTGGACGTGACGCGCTTCCGTGTGCCGGTCAAGCAAGCCGCCGGAATGAGTGCGGTGGATCGATATCCCTTCTTGGTTGGAACGATGGGCACGCTGCTGAGCGGCTGGTTCTATCTGGACGCCTTCTTTGCCTTCTTCCTGGCGCTGAAGCGGCTCAGGTCCGACGCTAGGGCCAGCATCGTGACTCGGGATGACCACGACAGGATTCTTGAAGTGGCGCGAGAGGCAGGCGTGGACCCCGGCGACGTGGAGGTGCGTGCTGCCTGTCCCCGGGAAATGCCCGCCTTGCTGGCCCGGATGGATGTCGGCGTGATGTTCTATGCGCCGGATATCGGCCGAGCGCCCACGCGGCTGGGTGAGTTCCTGGCGGCGGGTGTGCCCGTGGTGGGCAACACGGGCATCGGTGATTTGGGCCGACTGATCAAATCCTATGGCGTGGGTGTGGTGGTGAATGATGTCCTGTCGCCTTCAGCCCTAGCTGAAGCCGCCCGGGAACTCCTTGACCATTACGACCGTATCCTTGCAGCCGGTTCATGCCGGTACGCGGCCGAGGATTACTTCTCTGCCGAACAGGGGGCCGAAAAATACCGACGCATCTATCAGGATGTCGTTTGTGAGTCTGGCCGCAACCGGCGGTCGGAGAGAACAGCGTGAAGGTCACGCTGCTTTCCAAGTACAGTCGCCGCGGGGCGAGCAGCCGCCTGCGCTCGTTGCAGTACCTGCCCGCCCTGGAAGCGGCGGGCATCGACGTGGCGGTGCAACCATTGTTCGACGACACCTATCTCCAGAGGCTCTACGCAGGCGAAGGGCGTTCGGCCATAAGGGTGGCGGGACGTTATGCTGCCCGGGCTCGCGACCTGCGACGGTCTGCCGATGCGGATCTTTTGTGGGTGGAGTATGAGGCCCTCCCATACATGCCCCACTGGCTGGAGCACGCCCTGATGCCCCGCGGGGTGCCCTACGTGGTGGATTACGACGACGCTGTGTTTCACAACTATGACCTGTCCGGCCGCTCCTGGGTGCGGCGAGTCCTCGGCAGCAAGATCGAACAGGTGATGGCGGGTGCGGCTATCGTGATCTGTGGCAACAACTACCTAGCGGACCGAGCCCGAGATGCAGGTGCCGCGCGAGTCGAGCGTTTACCGACAGTCGTCGACGCAGACCAATATCGTTTCACTCCCCGGTCGGAGAATTCCGAGCCTGTGATCGGCTGGATCGGATCTCCAATGACGGCAAAGTACCTGCAGGTGATTGCTTCTGCCTTGGCTGCAGTATGCGCGGATGGAAAGGCCCGCGTTCGGCTAATCGGTTCGGGTCCAGTCGAATTGCCTGGTGTTCCAGTTGATGTAGTTCCATGGTCAGAGGCCACCGAGGTAGAGGAGATCCGCAGGTTCGATGTGGGGGTGATGCCTCTGCCCGATACCCCCTGGGAGCGGGGAAAGTGTGGCTTCAAGTTGATACAGTACATGGCCTGCGGGCTTCCGGTGGTCGCATCGCCCGTGGGGGTCAATTCTGAGATCGTTGCGGAGGGCGGCAATGGTTTTTTCGCGGCTGATCACGATACCTGGGTTCGGGCTCTGGCCAGCCTGCGTGATGATGAACACCTGCGGCGGCGTCTGGGAATGGCAGGCCGGGAGAAGGTGGAGCGGCAGTACAGCCTGCAGGTGACGGGTCCGCGCCTGGCGGAGCTCCTGGCGGAAGCCGCCTGGGCACCCCGGCACGCATCCCCCGGCCGTTAAGTCGTTCGTCCATTGGCCAAGTCCTCCATTCAGGACATGCGGGAATTTCGCGTTCTGGCAGGTTCCGCCAGTTTGCCGACCCCGAAGAAGCGGGCCTGATTATGTGTGGAATTGCCGGGACGTTGGGGGTGGATGCCTGCCATGACGCTGCCGCGGCGGCGATGTCCGCAGCCCTGTACCACCGCGGACCCGATGACAGCGGGGTGTGGTCGGACAGTGAAGTTGGCATCGCACTAGGCCACCGACGACTGTCGATCCTGGAACTCTCCCCGGCCGGGCACCAGCCCATGCTGTCCGCCGAAGGGCGCTACGTACTGGTCTTCAACGGCGAGATCTACAACCATCTGGAACTGCGCGCCCGCATGGAGGGGGAGTGCACGGCCCCGGCCTGGCACGGCCACTCTGACACAGAGACACTGCTGGCCTGTTTCTCGGCCTGGGGCGTCGAGCCGACGCTGAAGGCCGCGGTGGGCATGTTTGCCCTGGCCCTCTGGGACCGGCGCGAGCGGGTGTTGCACCTGGCCCGCGACCGGATGGGGGAGAAGCCCCTCTATTACGGTTGGGTGGGCAGCGCCTTCGTCTTCGCCTCGGAGCTGAAGGCTCTGCAGGCGTTCCCGGGCTTCACTGGGACCGTGGACCGGGATGCCCTCGCCCTCTACCTGCGTTACAACTACGTTCCCGCGCCCTATTCCATCTACTCGGGTATCTACAAACTGGAGCCGGGCTGCCGGCTGCGGGTCGGGCCGGATGCGGCGGCCCCTTCCGGTGTACCGATCACCCCGATGGAGGGAAAAAGGTTCGAACTGCGGCGCTGGTGGTCGCTGGGGGAGGTAGCGGCGTCGGGGCAGCGCGAGTTGTTCAGTGATGCGGACGGTGCCCTTGAGTATGTCGAGGGTCGGCTTTCCGATGCCATCGGACTTCAGTCCATCGCCGACGTGCCGCTGGGCGCCTTCCTCTCCGGTGGCATAGACTCCTCCCTGGTGGTGGCGCTGATGCAGGCCCGCGCCACCCGGCCGGTGCGGACCTTCACCATCGGCTTCCACGAGTCGGGCTTCGACGAGGCGGTCCATGCCCGGGAGGTGGCCCGCCATCTGGGCACCGACCACACCGAACTCTACGTGACCCCGGAGGAGGCGCGGGCGGTGATCCCGCAACTGCCCACCCTCTATGACGAGCCCTTCGCCGACTCCTCCCAGATCCCTACCTTCCTGGTTAGCCGGATGGCGCGGGGGAAGGTGACGGTGGCCCTCTCCGGCGACGGGGGGGACGAGCTGTTCGGCGGCTACAACCGCTATTTCTGGGGCAACCGCATCTGGCGCAAGGTGGGCTGGCTGCCGTACCCGCTGCGCCGCGGGCTGGCGCGGGCGCTGCTCGCCCGCTCCCCCGATCAGTGGGACCGCCTGGCGGGCGGGGCCGCACGGCTGGGGGTGTCGGTGAGCCAGTTGGGCGACAAACTTCACAAGCTGGCCGGCTGCCTGGGCAGCGCCGACCTGGATGATCTCTACCTGAGCCTGGTGAGTGTCTGGCCGGACGCGGCCTGCATGGTCCGCGGTACCTGCGCCCCGGAAACTCTGCTCGACCGGCGCGGGGACTGGCCAGCGCTGACAGAGCCCGAGCACCGCATGATGGTGCTGGACGCCCTGACCTACCTGCCCGACGACATTCTCTGCAAGGTGGATCGGGCGGCCATGGGGGTGAGCCTGGAGACGCGGGTGCCGTTCCTCGACCACCGGGTGGTGGAGGCGGCCTGGCGGTTGCCCCTGGCGCTGAAGATCCGAGACGGGCAGGGGAAGTGGGTGCTGCGGCAGATTCTCTACAAGTACGTGCCCCGTGAACTCATCGAGCGCCCCAAGCAGGGGTTCGGGATACCCTTGGGTGACTGGCTGCGCGGCCCGCTGCGGGAGTGGGCGGAAAGCCTGCTGGACGAAGCGCGGCTGGAGCGGGAGGGCTACCTGGATCCGAAACCCATCCGAGAAACATGGCGGCAGCACCTGGACGGCCGCACCAACGGAGCGCCGAGGTTGTGGGGGGTCTTGATGTTCCAGGCGTGGCTGAACGAACAACCGAATCCGAAAAAGACATGACCTCCTACTGGGTGCTATATCTGGCGTCGGCGCTTCCAGCTCTGCTGGGTGGGTTTGGCGCGGGCCGCCGTTATCTCTCACCCTGGCTTCTACTGGGGGTGCTGTTTGTACTGGTTATCGGCCTGAGATTCCAGGTGGGCGCTGATTGGTACAATTACTTGTACCAATACGAAATGGCTGCCGTTTCACGGTTGGCCGATGCTCTGAACACCTCCGATCCCGGCTACGCCTTCCTGAACTGGTTGATGTTTCAATTGGGTGTCGGGATTGAAGGGGTCAACCTGGTCTGCGGTGGGCTCTTCATCACCGGGCTTGTCATTTTCTGCCGGCAGATGCCATCGCCCTGGCTTGCGCTTGCCGTTGCGGTTCCCTACCTGGTGGTAGTAGTGGCGATGGGTTACACCCGCCAGAGCGTCGCGCTGGGGTTCGTCTTTTGGGCCATGGCGTCCCTTGAGCGGGGTGAATTCAAGCGCTACCTGGCCCTGATTGCCGTTGCCGTGCTGTTTCACAAGTCTGCGGTGCTAATGATTCCTCTCGGATTGTTTCTCCACGGCAAGGGAAAGGTAGTCCGGGCATTGGCTATCGTGCTGGCTGGCTACACACTCTGGGACACGTTCCTTGCCGAGCACCAGGAGACCCTCTGGCAGAACTATGTCGAGGCGCAGATGGTCTCTCAGGGCGCTGCCATCCGCGCCTGGATGAACTTCGTACCTGCGGTGCTGCTGCTTCTTTACCGGAAACAATGGAGGGCGACTTTTCCGAATTACCTGTTCTGGTTCTGGCTTGCGATTGTCTCGCTGACCAGCGTCATGATGGTGGGGTTTGCCTCTACCGCGATTGACCGAGTGGCGCTGTACTTTTCTCCCATCCAGGTCGCGGTGCTTTCACGATTGCCCTATCTGGCGCGACGGCAATTGGCACCGCGTTTGACGACGGCAATTATCCTGCTCGGCTATGCAATCGTGCTTTTCGTGTGGCTGAATTTCGCCTCCCATGCACAGTATTGGTTGCCTTACAGAAATCTGCTCTTCTTATGAATTTCAAAGTTGCGCTCGCCTCCAACACCGCCTGGAACCTCTACAATTTCCGGGGCGGGCTGATCCGGCGGCTGCTGGAGGAGGGCGCCGCGGTGACGGTGGTCGCGCCTCCGGACGCATTCTCGGAAAAGCTCGCGGGAATGGGCTGCGAGGTCATCGGCCTGCCCATGGACAACAAGGGCACCCATCCCGTGCGCGACCTGCGCACCCTGCGCGACTTCCATCGCGTCTACCGCCAGGTGCGCCCCGAAGTGGCGCTGCACTTCACCATCAAGCCGGTCATCTACGGCAGCCTGGCGGCGCGGATGCTGGGCATTCCGGTGGCCAACACCATCACCGGCCTTGGGACCGCCTTCCTGCGGGAGGGGTGGCTGATGCGGGTGGTGGAGAGCCTCTACCGGGTCTCCCAGCGCTGGCCACAACGGGTTTTCTTCCAGAACCGCGATGATCACGACCTGTTCGTGGGGCGGGGCCTGGTGCCCGCGGAGAAGGCGGAGCGGCTGCCCGGGTCCGGGGTGGATCTCGAGCGCTTCGCCCCCGCCGCCTATCCGGGCAACCCGGCGCCGGTGTTCCTGCTGGTGGCCCGGCTGCTGCGGGACAAGGGGGTGGTGGAGTTCGTGGAGGCGGCACGGCGGGTCAGGGAGCGCCACCCCGAAGCCCGCTTCCAGCTGCTCGGGCCGCTCGGCGTGGCCAACCGCAGCGCGATTCCTGCAGATGAGATTAATGGCTGGGTCGAGGAGGGTGTGGTTGAGTATCTTGGTGAAACCGATGATGTCCGACCCTCGATGGCCGCTGCGGACTGTGTGGTACTGCCCTCTTTCTATAGGGAAGGGGTCCCTCGTTCATTGCTGGAGTCTGCGGCTGTTGGGCGACCCCTCATCACTACAGACTCCATCGGCTGTCGCGACGTGGTGGATGACGGGATAAACGGCTACCTGTGCCGGGCGCAGGATGCGAACGACCTTGCGGACCGGATGGAGCGGTTCATCGGCCTGCCGGTGGAGGCGCGGCGGGCGCTGGGAGAGGCGGGCCGCGCGAAGGTGGAGCGGGAGTTCGACGAGCGGATGGTGATTGGACGTTATCTGGACGCCATTCGCGCGATTGCGCGCAAACAGGCGGAATAGATTTTACCGAATCGTCATGGACGCACCGGCCGCGGCTGCTGGCCGGGCAACGGATAAGGAATCAGGCAACATGGAACAGACCCTTCTGGTCACCGGCGGCGCCGGCTTCATCGGCGGCAACTTCGTGCGCCACGCGCTGGTGCACGGCGCGGCGCGGGTGGTGGTGGTGGACGCGCTCACCTACGCCGGCCACCGCGAGAGT
>NPIE01005871.1_pt1 | contig 12380 bp, 14 predicted proteins | sample 8637661 | NCBI WGS metagenome assembly NPIE01 (sample SAMN07420842, study PRJNA396082) | bioreactor metagenome | isolation source: sample BA12 brine-fed electro-methanogenic bioreactor BA | place: Japan: Kochi | collected 2016-12-09 | reverse complement strand
GGTCAGGCTGCCGCCTTCCTCGATGTTACGCGCGGCCCCGAAGAAGCGCTTCGGGGGATAGAGCGCTGCAGGGTCCAGACCACCGGACAGCGTCCGTCCGCTCGGCTGAACCACCAGGTTGTAAGCACGGGTCAGGCGCGTGAGGCTGTCCATCATAATGACAACGTCGCGGCCCATCTCCACCAGACGCTTGGCTCGGTGCAGCGCCATCTCAGCCACGTGGGCCTGATGCTCAACGGTCTCATCAAAGGTCGAGCTCACGACCTCGGCGTCGACGGAACGGTCCATATCGGTGACCTCCTCAGGACGCTCACCGATCAACACCACCATCAGGTGCACATCCGGATGGTTGGCCGATATGCCGTTAGCCACTTTCTTGAGGACCGTGGTCTTGCCTGCCTTGGGTGGGGATACGATCAGCCCACGCTGGCCAAATCCAATGGGCGCCACCATTTCCAGCAGCCGCTGCGTCATCATACGCGGGCCGGTGTTGAGGGTGAAGGCCCTATTGGGGAAGATCGGTGTGAGCCGCTCGAAATGAGGCCGCTGCTTGGCCAACTCCGGGTCCATCCCATTCACAGCCTCGATGCGCAGCAGGCTGCGGTATTTCTCAGTATCCTTGGGCGGGCGCACCTGTCCGGCGACCATATCGCCACTGCGCAAGCCGAAACGACGGATCTGGCTCTGCGACACGTAGACGTCTTCGCTGCTAGGTGCATAACGCGACGAGCGCAGGAACCCGATACCTTCATCGGCAACCTCTAGAATGCCTCCTCCGAAGCTGAAACCCTCTCGCTCAGCCTTGGTGCGGAGCAGCAGCAGGATCAGCTCGTCCTTTTTGAGGCCACTGTAGCCCGACACGCGATAGTCGCGTGCCAACTCGCGTAGATCATGGAGGCGCATGCGATCCAGATCCGCCATGTTCATCTTCCGCAAGACGTCTACCGTTGGCGTAGATGGGCCATCGCCCTTACTCGGCTCTTCGCTTGGCGATGTCGCGACAACGTCAGGCTCTTCCTCTGAATCCGAAAGCTGAAACTGCTCCTCTACGCGTAGTTGCTCTTCTGCGTGCACGTTACCCCTCCTGAATGGTCACGAACGAACCCTATGAGATGGTGAAAGGCGCGACCACCAAACCGATCCGTCCGCGCCCTACGATATTGATGACAGACTTACAACAGCTGGGCCAATACATGCCCCAGAATCCCGGCCCACAATAGACTATCCATACGATCCAACATCCCCCCGTGACCGGGGATCAGCTGACCGGAGTCCTTGACCCCAACCTCACGCTTCATCATTGAGATCATAAAGTCACCTGCAGGGCACAATAGACTCAAGACGAAGCCCATAAGCAGTCCGTGCCAGGGCATTATGCTGATCAGGGGGCCCGCAATCACGCCCCATAGGCCAACTACGGCCCACCCACCGAGCGTACCCCCGACCACTTGAGCGGCGTAGCCCTCCCAGCTCTTGCCCGGGCTGATGGTCGGTGCCATCTTGTGCCGCCCCCAGCGCCGTCCGATGAAGTAGGCAGCGGAGTCCCCCAGCCATACGATGACGCAAGCCGTCAGGGTCCACCACAGCCCTTCCGGCAACGCACGCAAGCTGATCAGATGCGATCCTCCTAGACCCAGGTAGCCGCCACCGGCCAGCGTCAGCGCCCAGTGCTCAGTCGGGCGTAACCGCTCGGGAGAACGTCGCGTCTTGATCAACTCCCAAAGCGAGACAAGTAGCACACCCACCGGCAAAGCTGCGGAACCCCACCCACGCCCAGGCCATATCGCACCGGCTGCTAACAACCAGGCCAACACGATCACCAACGGGCCAGCGATCGTGTAACCGTTTCGCCGAAACAGAGCCGCGAACTCGTACGCCCCGAGCGTGATCACCACGACAATCAACAGGTTGTATGCCCACCCCCCAACCACAAACAAGAGGACCACGACCGGCAGAAGTATGGCTGCACTGATAACTCTTGTTCTCACCAGGTAACTCTCTTCTGTGGGGTTTCGCTGAGGCGACGAACATCGATATGTGGGTCGCCCACACAACGGGCCACGGGCGACCAAGACATCCCAGGTGAGGGCCAAGACCAGCCCATATGAGCAAACCAAACAGCTAGGTGCTGATAAGAGGGTGTCTCGGCTCCCAAGAGGGAGTCGCTCCCAAGGGGAGATGATACGATAACAATAACCGATAACTACTGATCAGTCAACCCGCCGTAACGGCGATCCCGTTCGCTAAAGGCCTTGAGCGCTCGATAGAATTCGTCCTTATCAAAATCCGGCCAATAGCGGGGACTGATGTAGTACTCGGCATAGGCCCCCTGCCATAACATGAAGTTACTGACACGGAACTCCCCGCTCGTCCTGATGATGAGGTCTAGGTCCGGTAACCCCGCCGTGTATAAGTGCGCAGCGATGAGCTCTGGGGTGATGTCCTCTACCGGGATCTGCTTCCGCACGATCTCCCGCACGGCTCTCGTGAGCTCCTGTCGCCCTCCGTAGTTGAACGCGATGTTAGCGACAAGCCGGTCATTATCACGCGTCAGCTCCATCGCCGCCCGGATTTGATGCTTGAGGCCATCGGAGAGTGGAGCCAGATCTCCGATGTGTCTCAATTGTACACCATTTCTGTGTAGTTCGTCAACTTCTTTCTCGAGCGCTTCCTTCAAGAGGCGCAACAGCCCTCGAACCTCATCCTCCGGTCGGATCCAGTTCTCAGTGGAGAAGGCATAGAGCGTCAGCATAGGAACATTGAGCTCCACAGCGGACCTCAGGACCTGGCGCAGGTTCTCAGCGCCCGCACGATGACCCGCCAGTCGCGGCAGGCCACGCCGACGCGCCCAGCGCCCGTTGCCGTCCATAATGATACCGACGTGCTCGGGCAGTACGGGCAAGGGAGGGTAATCCGACCGAAGCGGTTCGCTCATGGAACTCCTGTCTAGATCTCCATGATATCTTGTTCTTTGCGATTGCCCACTTCGTCGACCTGCTCGACATATTTGTCGGTCAACTCCTGCAACTGATCCTGTCCCCGCGTGAGGTCGTCTTCCGAGATCATGCTCTCACCTTCATACTCACGCAGCTCATCCAGCGAGTCACGGCGGATGTTGCGCAGCGCGATCTTCGCTTCCTCTACCCGTCGGCTCACGCGCTTGACCATCTCGCGACGCCGTTCCTCTGTCAGGCGCGGGATCGGAACGCGGATGAGCCGCCCATCATTGCCGGGATTGAGGCCTAGATCGGCCGTCTGAATCGCCTTCTCAATATCACCCAGCGATGCGGGGTCAAAAGGACGGATCACAAGGAGGTTGGGTTCCGGTGCCGAGATCACAGCCAGCTGATTCAACGGGGTCGGCGTGCCATAGTATTCTACCATCACACGTTCGACCAACGCCGGAGAGGCGCGACCGGTACGCACCGTGCGCAGATCTACCTCCAAGGCTTGCAGGGTCTTAAGCATCCGACTCTCAGTTTCTTGTAGTAGTTCCTTGATCATCTTACCTGACCTCCTTCAGACTCAGCGGGAGAGGCCACCTGAGGGTGACCACCAGCAGTGCGACGCTACCCGCCGATCAACGTGCCGACCGCCTCACCGCGCACCAGACGCTCCAGACTATCCTCATCCCAGAGATTCAGCACCACGATCGGGATGTCATTATCCATACAGAGGGTGACCGCCGTCGAGTCCATAATCCGCAGCTGCATATTGAGCGCCTCGAGATAGGAGAGCCGCTCGAAGCGCTGCGCATCCGGGAACTTCTGGGGATCCTTGTTGTAGACGCCGTCGACCTTGGTCGCCTTGATCAGCAGATCAGCCCCAATCTCCGCCGCCCGTAGTGCCGCAGCAGTATCGGTCGTGAAATAGGGGTTTCCGGTCCCCGCGCCAAAGATCACCACACGCGCTTTCTCCAGATGCCGCATCGCGCGAAGACGAATATAGGGTTCGGCGATCGCGCGCATCTCGATGGCGGTCTGAACGCGCGTCGTCACCCCTTCACGCTCCAACGCATCGGCGAGTGCCAGGGCGTTCATCACCGTTGCGAGCATACCGATCTGATCTGCCCGCACTCGGTCCATACCGTGTTCCATACCATCGGTGCCACGCCATAGATTACCGGCACCGATCACAACCCCCACCTCAATCTCGCGCGCGTGGATCGCCGCGATGCGAGCAGCAACCACCTCGGCCCGCGCCGGATCGATCCCGCATCCACCGGGATTGGATAGAGACTCTCCACCGATCTTGATGATGACGCGTCTATACAACGGCTGTGTCACAATGCCCCCTACTCAAGAAAAGCCTGGGGGCTACTCCCCCAGGCTCTCTCCCAACTCGTAGCGGGAAAATCGTCGAATGACGATGTTTTCACCCGTCTTGCTGATCTGCGCTTTGAGCAGCTCCTCCATCGTCACATCCTCGTCACGGATGAAGTCCTGCTCGAGCAGGCAGACCTGCTGGAAGAACTTCTCCACACGACCCTCGATGATGCGATCAATGACCTGCTCGGGCTTGCCCTCTTCCAGCGCCTGGGCCCGATAGACCTGCTTCTCGTGCTCCAGCACCTCTGCGGGCACATCTCCACGCGCGACGTAGCTCGGTGCCATCGCCGCGATCTGCAGGGAGACATCGCTCACGAACGTCTGGAACTCCTCCGTGCGCGCAACAAAGTCGGTCTCACAGTTGACCTCGACCAACACACCGATCCGTCCGCCGCCATGGATATAGGCGTGGATCAAGCCGTCGCTGGCTTCGCGATCCCTCCGCTTTGCCGCCTGAGCCAACCCACGCTCACGCAGAAAGTCAACGGCAACCTGAAAGTCACCCTCTGCGGCCTCCAGCGCCTTCCGGCAGTCGAGAATCCCGGCGCCGGTCGCCTCACGCAGCTCCTTCACCATCCCCGCCGTGATTGTCATGCATCCTCCTCCTCGTCGTCATCCGTGTAGTCATAATCTTCAGCGTCGTCATCCTCGTCATCGTCGTCCTCGAACTGGATACGACGTAGGCGGGCTAAGGTCTCGGCGCTCAGGTACTTCTCGTCTTCCTCGTAGACCTCTGCCTCCTCCTCGGGGGCCGCTTCCTTGCGAAGCGCCAGCCCTTCGAGGACTGCATCAGCGATCTTTGAGGTCATCAGCCGGATGGCGCGGATGGCGTCATCGTTGGCGGGAATGACGTGATCGATGAGATCCGGATCACAGTTCGTGTCCACCACCGCATAGATGGGAATCCCCAGACGATCCGCCTCTCTAGCCGCCGTCTCCTCTTCGGTCACATCGATGATAAAGACCGCCACGGGCAACCGCTGCATATCCTTGATACCGCCCAGACGCGCGTTGAGCTTCTCGATCTCGCGATCGCGCATCAAGGCCTCTCTCTTGGTCAACAGCGCGAACTCCCCGGCTGCCTTGCGCGCCTCAAGATCCTTCAGGTAGTCGATACGCTCCCTGATCGTGCGCCAGTTCGTGAGCGTACCGCCCAGCCAACGTTGGTTGACATAGGGCATCCCACAGCGTGTCGCCTCCAGCCGGATGCTCTCCTGCGCCTGGCGCTTCGTGCCCACAAAGAGCACCTTGCCACCCTGAGCAACCAGGTCGCGGATCTGCGCATAGGCGACCTCAAGCAGCCGTACGGTCTGCTGAAGATCAATAATGTGCACCCCATTGCGCTCCGTGTAGATGTAACGCGCCATCTTGGGGTTCCAGCGTCGCGTTCGGTGACCAAAATGGACACCCGTCTCCAGCAGTTGCTTCATCGTTACAATCGCCATTAAACCTCTACCCTCCTAAGTTGTGTTTTGGGCCTCCGCGACGCTCATCCCGGAGAGGACCGATGCACCATCGGCACACCCTCTGACGGTCCCGTCGCGTGTGTTTTGGCTTTAGCAGCCCGAAGTGAAATTGTACCATAAAAGCGCACAGCGACAACCGCTCGACATCTGGCGCATCTCCTGGACTCTGGTAAGATGATGTCACGTTGATCCTACCCGATACGACAATCGCACATCCCAGATTCGGAGAACCTATGGAACCGATCGTGCTGCAGCAGTCCGGTGATATGCTCCCTAACTGGCTATGGGGCTACTTCATCCCCATAGGCCTACTTCTCTTAGTTTGGGGAGGACTATCGCCCCGGAAAGCGCGGCGGGTGGCGCCTATGGCAGCGACAGCCATTGCGCTCGCGATCTTAGGTTACTGGGCCGTCGGCTTCGCTCTGCACATGGGAGGCGCGCAGGCCATCTACCCGGACGACAGCTCGCTTCAGGGACTACAGGCCCTCTTCTCTGTCGTCCCGAGCGACCCCGGATGGGGCATCATCGGGCTCGAGGGCTTCTTCCTGGCAGACCGTCAAGCCTCATCCACGATGACCGCCCTCTTCTTAACCTATCTGCCCCTGATAGCAACCGCCGTACTGATGGTCACTCTAGCGCTGGCCCAAACGCGGCGGTGGATGATGATCATCGCAGGAGCCCTGACCGGCAGCATCATCGTCCCGGTCGCAGCATGCTGGGTGTGGGGCAGTGGTTGGCTGTCACACCTCGGTCAGACGCTTGAACTGGGCCATGGCTTTGTCGATTTCGGCGGCACGACCTTGGTCCTGTGGTTGCCGGGTATGATCGTTCTACCGATCTTGCTGCTGCAGTCGCGGGAACCGGCAACGGACGACCCCGTCGCCCCGCCCACCTATGCCCCGCTGATGGCTAACGTCGGTGCGTTGTTGATGGGCCTGGGATGGGCTGGATGGGCCCTTTCACAACCGTTCCACATCGGCGGCGCCGTACTGGACTGGCCGCGATCGGCTCTTAATATGCTCCTGGCGATGGGGGGTGCAGTGGTAACCTCCCAGCTTTATGCATGGCTGGTGACGGGGCAACCCGAGACGTTGTTGGCCTCACAAGGCCTGGGAGCCGGCTGGGGTGCGATTCTGGGATGCGCGCCTTTCCTGCCCTCCTGGGGCGCACTCCTCTGCGGTCTGTTGGCGGGCCTGGCCTATCCCCTGATCCGCTACCTGGTGGACTCACGACTGCGCATCCGAGACGCATCCGCGTCGGTGGCGCTCGCGCTGACCAGTGGCCCGATCGGCCTCATCGCCATCACGCTTCTCGCAGACGGGCGGTGGGGACAGGGGTGGAATCGACACGGTATCACGGCAGAGGGCGTGGTGACAGGCCCGGGCGTCGCCGGCATCTTCGTCAGCGGCACCATGGGTCAGTTCTCGGCGCAAGTGGTCGGACTGGCCGCCGTTGGTGTGTGGGGACTGGTATGGGGTGTCATCCTGGGCGTGATCATGAGCCCGCGTGTGCTGGGGCGAGTAGGGCATCACAACGCAGTATCAGAGACCACGGAGGACGACTAATCTATGCGCGTCATCGCCGGGAAAGCCAAAGGAAGACAGCTCTACTCCGTTCGTGGTCCGGGCACGCGCCCCATGACCAACCGGGCCAAAGCAGCCCTTTTCAGTATCCTGGAGGCCCACGTCAGCCAATCGGACTTCCTTGACCTCTTTGCCGGCACCGGACAGGTGGGCATCGAGGCGCTGAGCCGAGGCGCCGGCCACGTGGAGTTTGTCGAGCTGGGCCCGGCGGCGCTGCGCGCGATTCAGGCCAACTTGAAAATGACCGAACTCGAAGACCGCGCCACCATCGTGCGGGCGGATGTCTTCAAGTACCTGGCGGGCACCCCGCGCCCCCAGGACTACATCTTCGTGGCGCCGCCTCAGTATCGGGGATGGTGGATCCAAGCACTGCAGCTTATCGATCAGCAGCCTGGCTGGCTCCACGAGGATGGGTGGGCGATCGTGCAGATCAACCCCTCGGAATACGAGGAGGTCGACCTGAACCACTTGGTGCTCTTCGATCAGCGCACCTACGGCAGCGTGATGTTGTGCTTCTATGGAAAAGCCGAACGGGGCACACGCGAGTGAATGTGCCCCGTCGACCGGTTGTAGAACTCACGCCGACCTAGCGTGCCTCCGCGATATCCGGAATGCGGGTCTTGCGCTCCACCCAGCCCAGCAGCCGATTCGTGGCAAACGTCAGCAAGAAGTAGATCATACCCGTCACGAAGAAGATCAGCAGCGGCATATGCAGGGTACCATTGACCTGCTGAGCACGGCGCATCAATTCCGCCAGTCCCACGGCGTAGACGAGCGAGGAATCCTTCACGACGACGGCGGCTTCGTTAGACCAACCGGGAATCGCATCGCGCATGGCCTGAGGTAACACGATACTGAAGATCGCCTGACTCCGTGTCATCCCCAGTGCCCGCGCTGCCGTCATCTGTCCGCCACTGATCCCCGTGATCGCGCCTCGGAAGATCTCCGCCTGGTAGGCGCTACTGCAAATGCCCAACGCGGCGCATCCGGCGAGGAAAGGCGGCAGGTTCACCGCAGCCGCCAACACATAGTAGGCAATGAAGAGCAGCACCAGCGACGGGAACCCCCGCATCACGATGATGTAACCCCAGGCAAACGACTGGATGAACCTGTTGCCATAGACGCGTGCCAGCGCGATCGGCGTACCGATGAGGAACCCCACCGCCAGCGCGACGAGGGTGATCAGCACCGTGTACCCAACCCCACCCAGCATATAGGGAAGCAGACGCCAGACCGCCGCGGACATCGCTCCTTACTTACTCCCCGCCGGAGAGATACTTGAGCGCCAGTGCCTCGATGAAGCCCTCGGCCTCCAGCTCATCGATCACCTGGTCAAAGCTGTCACGCAGCTCAGTGTTCCCTTTCTTGACCGCGATCGACATGTGCTCACCTGCGAACTCGGTCTTGAGTACGACCTCGACGCCGCCCTGCTTGACGAAGGCATCAGCAGCATAGTAATCCATAGCGACGACGTCGATGCGCCCGCTCCGGAGGTCCATTATGGCCTGCTCAGCACGCTCGTAGCGAAGAACTTCAGCATCGATGTTGCTGTCCACCCACTCTTCCTGAATGGTGCCGGTCTGGACACCTACGCGGTAGCCCGCCATATCCTCGTTGCGGTTGATCGGAATGCCGGATCCCTCAGCCACGATGATGGCATCCGCGCCGATGAAGTAGGGCTCCGTGAAATCGACCTGCTCCGCGCGCTCAGGGGTGGCACTCATCGCAGCGATGATGGCGTCGATCTTGTCACTTTGCAGGGAGCCGATCAACCCATCGAAGGCGATGTCCTGCCACTCGATCTCCATATCCAGCCGCTTGGCGATCTCTTCCATCAGCTCGATGTCAAAGCCGGTATAGCTACCATCCTCGGCAATATACTCAAAGGGCTCATAGTCAGCCGACGTACCGACGATCAGCTTGTCGTCCTTGGACTGACAGCCCGTGACGCCTACAACGGCGACAACCATCACCAACGAAAGCAACAGCAGGGACCAGCGCTTCATAAGAGAATCCTCCTTACGTAGAGAAACTTGCTTTCCGATTATAGGATCGATGCACCTCAAGTCAACGGCGCATTCACTTGATTCCGGGCGGCGCGCAACTGGACAAAACAGAGAGATGCGGTATACTGACAATTCGACAGACGAGAAACAGAAGTTCCGGAGGATCAAGCGTGGCGAATACTCAATCAGCAAAGAAGCAGGTCCGCAACTCTTATCGTAAGTGGCTGCGGAATCGATACGTCAAGGGCAAGATGCGCGGCGCGGTGAAGACGGTGCGTACTGCTATCGAGGCCGGTGACTACAACACCGCCAATAGCTGGATGCCCCGTGCCGCGAGCGAGCTGGACAAGGCTGCCCGCAAACACGTGATTCACCCCAAGAAGGCAGCCCGGCTCAAGTCGCGCCTGATGTCCCAGATCCACGCGTTGCAGCAGTAAAGCGTAGCAACGCGCATCTGCGCGGCTGTAGCCCACCAGCACTCATCCACACCCAACAGAGCGTTGGGTGTGTTTCTCTCACCGGAAGCAGCACCTCCGGCTAGGCAGATCGAAATAAGACGCGGGAGACGATTGATCGTCTCCCGCGTCTGTGTCTAGCCAAAGCGGCTAACTATCATCTCGCCCAAGCTGCTCCGACCGTACAAAGGCGGCCCAGATCGCCCGCGAGAGCACCGTTCGGAATCCCCCCTTGTCCAGATGATACAGCGCCTCCGCGGTTGTGCCCCCGGGCGAGGTGACCTGGTTGCGCAACGCGGCGAGGTGCAGTCCCGACTGGCGCGCGTAGTTCGCCGAGCCGATGACGGTCTGAAAGACGAGTTGCTCCGCAACGTGCCGTGAGAAGCCTAGATGCACCCCTGCATCCACCATCGCCTCCATAAAGAGGTAGATGTAGGCCGGGCCGGTACCCGAGAGCGCTGTTGCCATGTCAAGATAGTGTTCGTCGTCGACATAGACCTCGTCGCCCAGCGCCTTGAGGATCGTCAACGCATGCTCACGCTGAGCCTCGGTCACCGCAGACGTCGCCGTCCAGACAGTAATGCCCTGCCCAATCTGCGCTGGCGTATTGGGCATCGCCCGGATCACGCTCTCGACCCCCGTCCCCTGACGGACCTTGCTCAGCGGCACGCCGGCGGCGATGGAGAAAATCAGAGTTCCGGGACGTACGGCTGACCGCAGGTCCTCCAGAGCCGCCGCCATCACCTGAGGCTTGACGGAGAGGTAGACAATCCCAGCCTGACGAGCAGCCTCTGCGTTATCAGAGGTCGTCCTGATGCCGTGGGCCTCCTCGAGATAGGCCAAGCGCTCCGCCCATGGATCAGCCGCGATCAGATCGTGCGCCTCGATCAAGCGCTGTCGCAACAGCCCCTTGATCAAGGCCTCGCCCATAGTCCCTGCCCCAATGACGGCAATCGTCGGTAACATGCTTCACCTCCCTTGGCTGATGCGCGTGACCCTTACGGCTGAGGGCTGAGATCGAAGATCATCTGCAGGAACCTGGCGCGATCCGCGGCGGGCTCCGGATCACCCACGGTCATAGGTCGCGGGCGCCCGTACTCCTCATTGATGATCGTGCGGAGGTCGATGCTCAACAGACGGCCCTCGTAGAAGGTCAGGCGATCCACGAACCCCTGGCGGGTGCCATCACTCCACATCTGGTCAAAGAAGAAGTTGCCCAGACCGTAGTGGACAAAAGCGCCCGAGTAGAATTCCATCGTCTGCGGCTGATGCGCTTGGCTGCCCTGAACCATCACGGCCCCGGCCTCAGCCAACGCACGGAAGTCCCGCATCTGCGGCGCCGTCGGCATATAGCTATAGTCCTCAAGATACTGCAGGGTAGCGATCGTCTGATACCCCTCTTCACGGAGCTCGGAGATCGTCTGGTGCATCGTGGGGAAGTCACATCGTGCCGCGCCCCCTGAGGTCGCGTCCGCGAAGGGGCCCACCGTGTTGCAGCCGATGAAAGCGATCTTCTTGCCGTTGTGGGTCAACGTCAGGGGCAAGCTCCCCTCAAGTTGGTTAGCGCCACCGCCAAACCATCGCCAGCCCCGCTCGCGATACATGTCCAGCGAATAGTCGACCCATTGCGTGCCCTTGTCCTCAAGATGGTTGCCGGTCAACTCGATGATGTTCACATTGATGGCCTCGAGCAACTCGATGTAGCTATCGTGTGAACAGAAAGACATCGTGCCGCTGCCCTCCGCCACACAGTCGGGCTTGAAGGAGACCTCATTACTGATGTGCACGAAATCGGCGTCCTCAAACCAGGGCTGGATATCCTGAGCGGGGTAGGTGACGCCCCGCCGGTCCATCAACTGAGCGGTTGCGCGCGTCAGTGCGGTCACCCCGGTCATCACCACCAGTGTCATCTTCGACTCATCCCGATTCAGGAAACTGGTCGCGGTGACATCCAGCAGGCTACGCACCTCAGGGCGTGCCCGGGCATCCAGGAAGAGCGGTACCTGCAAGGGATAGCCGGAGAGATCTCCCCCCTTCTCCAGCAGCAGAATCCCATCTACGCGGAGCACCTTCCACTCAGGCGCCAAAGCATCAAAGGGAATCTATGCCCAGCCACCCTCCGCCTCCGCTACATCCAGCAGGGCCTCCTCCTCCATCAGCTGCACGGCACCTGCAGCAGGCGCACCCCACACATTCGAGAGAGCCGCCACGGTATCCGGCGCTGCCAGCAGCGGTCGCTCGGCGAAGGGGCCTGCAGGGCTTCCCTGCCATACGGCCATCAGATCGGTGGTGGTGACGTCATCCTCGACGGTGAAGAAGGGGGCCGCGACCGCAAAGAGCCAGGACCCCACCGGTTCGAGCTCGCCCGATACCTGATCCGTGAGCAGGATGTCAGCAGAGGCATCGGACCAGACAAAGTGCGTCGGGTCAGCGGCGACAAGTGCCCGGAAGCGTGCGCAGGCACCTGCGGGCACGGTCGGCAAACAACCGGCTGTGACCGGGAAGGCAGGGGTTGGGGTAGGTGTGGGCGTCGGCGTGTGGG
>NPIE01000709.1_pt1 | contig 12392 bp, 12 predicted proteins | sample 8637661 | NCBI WGS metagenome assembly NPIE01 (sample SAMN07420842, study PRJNA396082) | bioreactor metagenome | isolation source: sample BA12 brine-fed electro-methanogenic bioreactor BA | place: Japan: Kochi | collected 2016-12-09 | reverse complement strand
ACAATGTTGCGCCATTTTATACGAGTAAAGATTAAACCCCGCGCCCACAGACTGTCAAGGCGCACAGAAGCGATCCTGTGACCGGACAGCGATAATGTCACCCCATGAGTCACAATACTGGACATGAAGAAGAATGCGGGTGACCTCAAAACGTCTTTGAAACAAGCGCGGAAGCTCTGTGTGTTAGAACGTCTGTGTGAAGGAAGCATATCCAACCATCATCCATGGAGGAGGTGGTACGGAAACAAGCCTAACCCACGGGAACAGGTTATATCTGTTACTACGGCAGCAAAGGAGGGATGACATTTTACCTGTCCGTTGACAGCCTCAAACATGGTTCAAAAAAGACGTAAAGCTATGTATAATTCCGGTGCGACATTCAAATTTTGAGTGTCGGTTTAAATATCGAAGGGAGGAGTTCGTTATGGCTAAGAGTGAGAATGGCATCTTATCTAGGTTCGTTGGATGGATTGAACGAGTCGGCAACAAGTTGCCCCACATTTTTTGGATATTTCTGTTTTTCTGGCTACTTGTAATCCTCCTTTCCGGTGTTTTGCTGGCGTATCTGCAGTTGCACCGGGCAGCAACGAGAAAATCGAAATTATCAGTTTATTGAATCGAAAGGGATTGGATTGGATCCTGTCAAATATGGTCGGCAATTTCACCAAGTTTCCGCCGTTAGGTCTGGTTTTGGTTATGATGATGGCAGCGGGTTTCGCTGAAAGGGCTGGGTTCATACCTGCGATAATGAAAACGCTCACAACGGTTCCCGATAAATTGATGATCCCGGCTATATTTATTATAGGTATGTGTTCGAATTTGGCATCTGATGCCGGAACAGTTATTATTCCGCCGTTAACTGCTGCACTGTTTTATGCCAGAAAGAAAGATCCTATTTTTGGGTTAATATTGGGTTATGTTGCTGCTTCTTCGGGATTTACTGCAAATTTGTTTATTGCCGGAACAGATGTGCTCCTGGCAGGCATTACAAACACGTCTGCTAAAATAGCTGATCCATCCTATAACGTCTATCCGACAGCCAACTACTTTTTTATGATCGCATCCGTTTTTGTGATTACCATTGTTGGTACAGTATTCACCATTAAATTTGCTATGCCAAGGCTGGCGAAATGGGATCCCGAATATGAACATGCTCAAGTTCCTCATGAATACTTAACTCCACTTACAGAGAGGGAGCTTAGTAGCATGAAAAAAGCAGGGATGGCTGCATTGGGTTTCTTTCTTTTGATGTTTCTTTTGACGCTTGTACCGGGCGGTCCTTTGCGTGATCCCGTTAAAAACACGATAGTTCCCTCCATTTTCTTAAGGGGAATGATTCCAATTCTGTTCGTTTTCTTCATTATCGCCGGTTGGATATACGGAAAGAACGTGGGTACAGTCAAAAAGCCTACCGACATGATAATTTACATGGTAGAGAGCATGAAGACCATGGCGTCTTACATTGTAGTAATGTTGCCGATAGCCAACTTTACCTATACTTTTACACATACAAAAATGGCATCAATTCTTGCCATCAAACTTGCCCAGATTCTAGAAGTGGCCAACTTTACAGGCGTTGGGCTTTTTGTGTCCATAGTATTAATTTCAACTTTTGTGAACCTGTTTTTATCCAGCGGTTCAACGAAGTGGGCCTTTTTGGCGCCTGTCATAGTACCGATGATGTATTATCTCGGTTACGCTCCCGAATGGACGCAGTTGCTCTACAGGATAGGAGATTCCAGCACAAATTCTTTTACTCCGCTTTTCACTTACTTTCCAATAATTCTTGGTTTTGCGAGCGTGTATAAGAAGGACGTGGGTGTAGGAACTGTCATATCAAGGACATTTATCTACTCACTACTCTTTTTGGTTACCTGGACGGCGATGGCATTAGCTTGGTACTATCTGGGTCTACCTCTTGGTCCGGGCGCTCCAATAAGGCTATAAGAGTTTTAAAGAATAAATTTTGTTAGAAGGGGTTTGAAATGACTAATAATATTTTAACAACTCAAATCATCGAATTTGCCAAGAATATGCAGGATTTTGTCGTGGAAAGGAGAAGGGATTTCCATAGGTATCCCGAGGTTAAATTCGAGGAAAAGAGAACAGGAGATATTGTGGAAGAATTTTTAAAACAGTGGGGTTACGAAACAAAGAGAACCGCTGGTACTGGAGTAATAGGAACTTTAAAATGTAGCGAAACAGGAAAGACCGTAGCACTTAGAGCCGATATCGATGCGTTGGATGTAAAAGAGGAAAACGACGTTTCCTACAAATCCGCTTTGGAAGGTAAAATGCATGCCTGCGGCCATGATGCGCATGCAGCGATGCTTTTGGGTGCCGCAAAGATAATTTCCGACATGAAAGATTCATTTGTCGGTACCGTAAAGTTGATATTCCAACCCGGAGAGGAAGGCGGAGCCGGGGCCAAGCAGGTGGTAGAAGAAGGTCACATTGATGATGTAGATGCCATATTTGGAATCCATGTATGGGTAGAAGTTCCGTCGGGAATATTAGCTACCAGGAAGGGGCCTATGATGGCTTCCTCAGACGGTTTCCAAATTAAAATCTCCGGCAAAGGAGGGCATGCGGCGCATCCTCATCTGACCAATGACCCGACTGCACCAGCTGCGGATATATATAACGCCTTTCATAAATTAGTCTCCCGAGCAGTTAACCCTTTTTCTCCGGCAGTAATTACGTTACCGGTGATCGAGGCAAGCCACGGATACAACATAATTCCCGATTCAGTTGAGATGAAAGGTACGCTGAGGACTTTCGATTCCGATTTGAGGGATACGCTGGTAAAGAGAATGCAATCCGTGGTTGAATCCTATTCCAAAGGATGGGGGTGCAGTTCAACTTTTGAGTTTTTCCGAGCTCCCTACCCTCCTCTGATAAACGATCCTCAACTTACGGGCTTTGCGATGGACGTTTTGAAGGCAATAGGGCCCGTCAGGGAAGCCGAAATGACTATGGGTGGTGAGGATTTTGCCTTTTATACTCAAAAGATTCCAGGCGTATTTGTCCAGCTTGGCATCAAAAACGAAGAGAAAAACATAGTATATCCTCACCATCACCCCAAATTTGACGTGGATGAAGATGTATTGTGGCAAGGCGTAGCGACTTATGTGCTGCTTACTAAAAAATATCTAGAAATGTATTGAGTTATGACAATATTTCTTTAATATACTATTTCCTTGCAATTATTAATGTTAAGGGAGCGGTTTTCTGTCACAGGATTATACTTTAAAAGCGATCTTGAGATAACAGAAAGCCGCTCCCTTTTTAATATCTTGCTATTTATTTTATAATCATTTCAAATATGAAATATAATACTTTTGACACTTGTTCTGATGTCTTGGTAAAATTACGTCACCCTACCAGTTGAGGAGGTGCAAGTGAATGAGAAAGAGGGTTATGGTGTTGTGTTTGGCTTTTCTGAGTTGTTTTTTCTTTGCCTCTGCTTCTCCTGCAGCGACTCCTAAGGATTCATTGGTTATCGCTGCAGATACGCAGATATTAATTTCACTGGATCCGGCCGTTTGTTACGAGACCTTTGCGGCACAGATTACGGAGGCAGGCTATTCGGGGCTAACCCATATCCAATCGGTGAATGGAGTTTTAACTCCTGTTCCGGCCTTGGCGGAAAGTTGGGAGATCTTGGAGGACGGCACTAAATATGTATTTCGTCTCAGGGAGAATGCGCGTTTTTCTAACGGTGATCCCGTCACGGCCGACGACGTCGTCTTTTCCTTTCAAAGGCTCCTGAGCATTGGAAAGTCGCCTGCATGGTTGTTGGAGGAAATTGGCTTAACAAAGGAAAATATGAATGAAACGATCCTAAAGGAAGACGATAGGACAGTCGTTTTAAAGACCAAACCCCTAGCTCCAAATATAATCCTGTCCATTTTAGGAGGCTCTTGGGGAGGAATTGTAAACAAGAAAGTCGTCATGGCAAACGAAACAAACGGCGACTTTGGAGAGGCCTTCCTACAGGATAAGTCTGCAGGGGCAGGCGCAGGGCCCTATGAGATAGTCGAATGGAAGAGAAACGATCACGTCTTGCTTCGTGCTAATCAACACTATTGGAGTGGAGAACCCGCTATCAAACAAATATATATTAAAGACGTGCCTGAAGCGACGACTCAATTTCTCCTGGTGCAAAAAGGTGATGTCGATGTGGCCTGGAGGGTTACGACGGAACAGGCTGCCCAACTCAGAAATTCGCCCCAAAAGGGCGTTAAGTTGGTAACAGTCCCATCTCAGTCCAACGAATACGTCGCCATGAACGCCCAGTGGGGGCCTTTTAAGGACGAGAGAGTTGTCAAAGCCGTTAAATACGCGATTGACTACGATGCGATTATTGATTCCGTGCTCAAGGGGTTTGCCGTACTCAATCAAAACTTTATCCCCATCGGCTACTACGGTTACATTGAGATGAACCCTTACAAAAAGGATGTGGAAAAGGCAAGGCAATTATTGAAAGAAGCAGGGTATCCAGAAGGTTTTGAAGTCGAGCTTCTAACAAATCCGACTCAAATCAGAATGGATGAAGCTGTGCTTATTCAATCAAACCTCGCAGAAGTGGGGATAAAAGCCAAGGTGACAACGATGCCGGCTTCTGAAATGTACGCTAAATACAGACAACAGGGGCATCAAATAATATTGGCAGGATGGGGCATAGATTATCCGGACCCGGATGCCTTGGCGAAGCCCTTCGCAAACTACAGGGTAAAGCAACTGGCCTGGAGGACAATGTGGTACGACGATAATGCAGCTGATCTTGCGGAAAAAGCCGGATTGGAATTAAACGACGAACGACGACTGGAGATTTACAAAGAACTTCAGGAATATTGGATTGAGAAAAGTCCCTTTGCTCTGCTCTATCAACCGTTGGATTTTTGGGTAATAAGGGATAATTTGATAGGATTTGAAGAGGCAGCTGCAGGTTACAGTATCACCTTCGACTTTACTAAAATTTCCAAGAAGTAAGCACCGAATCGTATTGTAGACTTCTCTTAAATACCTGTTTTCGAGAGTTGTGGGAATATATAGTTGTATGTAAGGGGGTTTATAAACCCCCTTACGTACGACTGAATCTATTCAGAGATAAAACAGGGGATTAGGTATAAATGAAGCTTGAAACCTTCATCATAAAAAGGATATTTTTGATGCTTATCGTCTTATTTGGTGTCTCCGTTGTGGTCTTCGTGGTAGCTAGAGCAATACCTGCAGATCCCGTAGGCGCAATTTTGGGAGGCAACGCCCCTATAGAATTGGTTGATGAGATGAGAAGGCGCTTGGGTTTGGACAAACCACTTTTCGACCAATTTCTCGATTTCATGTCGGGCGTCGTAAGAGGCGATTTGGGAGTATCAATTAAAAGCAACAGACCGGTCATAAAGGATATTGCTGAATTTTTCCCTGCAACGTTAGAGCTTGCTATAGTGGCAGCTCTAATCTCCGTAATTTTAGGAGTGCCTTTAGGAATTTTTTCTGCGGTACATCGAAACAAGCTTGTAGATCATTTTTGCAGGTTTTTTTCTATTTTAGGTGTATCGATGCCCGTTTTCTGGACGGGCCTTTTGCTTTTAATTCTATTTTATTATCGTTTGGGTTGGCTACCAGGCAGCGGGAGGGTTGGAATATTTACCGTCATACCGCCCAAGGTTACAGGCCTTTTGCTGTTGGACTCCCTTCTGGCAGGAGACTTTGGAGCTTTTAAAGAAGCTTTGTCACATATAATATTGCCTGCTGTCGTCCTCGGTTACTCAGCCACTGCTTCAATTGCCAGAATCATGCGTTCGAGCATGTTAGACGTATTAAGGCAAGATTTCATAAGAACAGCTAAGGCCAAAGGAATAGGAAGAAGGCTTGTCATATACAGACATGCCCTGCGTAATGCCTTGATACCTGTCGTTACCGTAATTGGTCTGACCTTCGGCAGCTTGCTTGAAGGAGCCGTTTTAACTGAAACTATTTTCGGTTGGCCCGGGCTCGGTCGATACATAGTAAATTCTTTGCTTCTCTTGGATTATCCCGCCATAATGGGTGGCACCCTGTTTGTCGCCGTCGTTTATTCCCTAGTCAACTTGGTTGTTGACATAGTCTACGCAGCTTTAGACCCCAGGATGAGAGTATAGGGAGGTTGCAGTTTGCATAACGAAGGCTCGAACGTGATATCACGCCGACAACTTTTGGTCGAAGATTGGAAACACACCCTTTATCTGTGGAGGCAAAACAAACTGGCGATGGTGGGAACCGTTCTGGTTGCCTTTTTCATATTGATTGCTATTTTTGCCCCCTTAATAGCTCCCTACGACCCGATAGAGGTCGATCTTTCCAGAACCCTGCTCCCACCAAGCAGTGAGTATATATTCGGGACGGATCAATTTGGCAGGGATATCTTTAGCAGAGTTGTATACGGGGCGCGTATTGAAGTTGGTATTATTTTGCTTGTAACAGTAATAAGCGGAACAATAGGGCTTGCAGTAGGTATAACAGCAGGATATTTTGGTGGTGTAATCGACGATGTTTTAATGAGAATTACCGATGTATTTTTGTCCTTCCCCAACTTGATCTTGGCCATGGCTTTATCGGCCATGCTGGGTAGAGGAGTGTTTAATGCCATCATCGCAATATCCTTGGTAGGGTGGACCATTATAGCAAGGTTAGCGCGTGCCGAGGCAATGAAGATAAAATCGTTGCCTTACATTGAAGCGATAAGAGCTCTCGGCGCCAGCAACCTTAGGATATTGCTCCTTCATATATTACCCATGTGTATGTCGCCCGTGTTGGTTCAGTTGTCCTTGAGGATGGGATCCATAATATTGACGGCAGCCGGTTTGGGCTTCCTCGGCCTTGGTGCCCAGCCTCCTACCCCTGAATGGGGCGCTATCGTAAGCGATGGCCGAAGTTATCTCGTGGAACAGTGGTGGATATCGACATTTCCCGGTTTATTCATAGCTTTGGTAGTCTTGGGATTTAATCTTCTCGGCGATGGCATACGTGACATGATGGATCCGAGGATTAGAAGGTAGCTTGCTCCATGTCGAGGTTGCTTGACGTAGAAAACCTACGGGTTATCTTCCACACATACAGAGGGACTATTAAGGCTCTAAACGGCGTTAGATTATGGCTAAATGAAGAAGAACGCTTGGGAATCGTCGGCGAAACAGGTTGCGGAAAATCGGTTTCCGCTCTTTCTGTCATGAGACTGATAGAGGCTCCGGGCGAAATAATAGATGGGCGAATTTTGTTCGAAGGCAATGACACCCTAAAACTTTCCGAAGATGATATGGACAGACATATTCGGGGTAAAAGAATGTCCATGATATTTCAAGAACCCATTTCTGCCCTAAACCCCGTGTTCAAGGTAGGATTTCAGATCGCCGAGGCAATAGCCCATAGCAATGATATTGATATAGGCGATGCCTACAAGCTTGTGCCTGAGAGCCTGGAAATGGTGGGTCTCGATTGGAAGAGAACTTTAGATTTATACCCCCACGAATTAAGCGGCGGCATGGCCCAAAGGGCAATGATTGCCATGGCTCTGGCGATAAAACCAAAACTTCTGATAGCCGATGAACCTACTTCTGCGTTAGACGTAACCATTCAGGCGCAGATACTTCAATTGCTGGACGAATTGGTAAAGCTTGGGAAAAACGCAGTTATCCTGATAACTCACGATCTTGGGGTTGCCTCGGAATTTTGCGACAGGATAACCGTGATGTACGCTGGTAATGCCATAGAGATATCGAACTCGGAGGAAATATTCGATGACCCTTTGCACCCTTATACAAAGGGTCTGATAAGTTCTATTCCCATAATAGGAGCTTCCAGGGAGTTGACCGGCATTCCTGGTTCTGTACCTGATTTGGTATCCCCTCCTTCCGGATGCAGGTTTCATCCCAGATGTGATTTTTGTTTTGACAGATGTCGCGTGGAACTCCCTGCTTTAAGAGAAATATTGCCGGGACATTTCGTCGCATGCCATCTCTATTCTGACGGCGTTAAAGAGGGCTAGACATGGAACCAATCGTTAAAATCGAAAATATACGAAAATACTTTGATATTAAAAAATCTATATTTTCTAAGCCTCGCAAGGTAAAAGCAATAAACGATATTTCCTTGAATATTCCAAGAGGTCTCATCTTTTCTGTCGTCGGAGAGTCAGGTTCCGGCAAGAGTACGCTGGGCAGGCTAATTCTAAAACTTATCGAGCCAACGTCAGGAAAGATCTGTTTTGAGGGGGAAGATATCACCAATCTTGGTTCTAAAGATCTGATCAAATATAGGCGAGAAATGCAAATAGTTCAACAAGACCCCTACAACTCTCTACACCCCAGAAAGCTGATCAAAGACATCGTCGGCGAAGGATTGAAAATACATTACAATCTTCCATCAGATGAGATATACGTCAGAATTAAAGAAATTCTAGAACGCGTCGGTTTGCGGGAGGAGCATATGTTCAGATACCCCCATGAATTTTCCGGTGGTCAACGGCAAAGGATAGCGATGGCAAGATCTCTTGTGTTGCGGCCCAAGTTCTTGGTCTTAGACGAGCCCACATCCGCCCTCGACGTATCCGTTCAGGCGAGGACCTTAGCTTTGTTAAAGGAACTGAAAGAAAGCCTGGAATTGACATATCTTTTCATAACTCACAATCTCGCAGTGGTAGATTACATTGCCACTCACGTCGCGGTCATGTATTTGGGCAAAATTATGGAACTGGGAAGCAAGGACGAAATATTCTCGAACCCGAAACATCCCTACACAATAAGCCTTCTTGAGGCAATACCCAGCGTGGGCAGGGGGAAGAGGATCCGTAAAATACCGCGGGGAGAGATACCAAGCCCCCTGGATCCCCCTAAGGGCTGTCTCTTTCACACCAGATGCGTGCAAGCTATGGATATATGTTCAAAAGAAGAACCCGATGAGATAGAAATTTCCAAGGGGCATCTGTGCAGGTGCCATCTTTATTCTTAAAGATACGCCCCTGCCAACGTCATCGCCTTTCTGGCAGTAAACAAATATCCGCCCAGCATCACCTACATGCTGCTTTTTCCCGGCGTTACGCTTCTGGCTATATCGGCTTTCGCCCGGGCCGGACAATTCTGGAGCGACAGCAAAAACCCCCTGCAGTACCGGGCGACGGTGTTTCTCGATATGCCGAGCCGCCTTGCGATCTCCCTTTGGGAGAGTCCCTCTTCTGCCGCCATTTTTCTGATACGCTTGTACTGGTCCACCCCAACCACCATCCTTGTTCCTCCTCCCTCATGCGTCTTCTCCTGATTGCATGATAGGAGGAATTCGGTTGGGGTGGCTCACTTTTACGTGAGCACTACTGCCTTTTTTGGCTCAGTTTTATGTTTGAACCGCCCCGGTTTTTCCGGAGGCTCGTTTATTTGAGTCCGACAACCATGGCATGGGATCTTTGGTTCCTGTAATATGTTTCCTCAAGCTCCGCCGGCGGGATGTACCCGATCCTTCCGAGAAGCCTCCGATTGTTGAACCAGTCCACCCATTCCAGGGTTGCGAATTCCACGTCTTTAAGGCCTCGCCAGGGGCCCCTTCTTTTGATGACCTCCGTCTTGTAAAGACCGATGACCGTTTCAGCCAAGGCATTGTCGTAGGAATCGCCGACGCTGCCGACGGAAGGCTTGATCCCTGCATCGCTCAGCCTGTCGGTGTAACGGATCGAAAGGTATTGCGATCCCCTGTCGCTGTGATGGATCAGGCCTTTTGTGTCTTCCCGGGCGTACAGTGCCTGTTCCAGGGCATTTAGGGGCAGATCTGTCTCCAGTGATGTCGAGGCGCACCACCCGACGATGTTCCGGGAAAAGGCATCCGTGACGAAGGCGACATAGACGAAACCGCTTTTGGTCCTCACGTAGGTGAGGTCAGCCACCCACAGCCGATTCGGGGCCTCAGCCGAGAAGTCCCGATTCACCAGGTCCGCCGGACGGTCGGCCGATTCGTCGGGGATCGTGGTCTTGAACTTCCGGCCTCGCATAGCTCCCTGCAATCCCATTTCCCGCATCAGACGCTCCACGGTGCAACGGGCAACCTGGGTCCCTTCCCGTAGAAGCTGCCGCCACACCTTCCTTGCCCCGTAAACCCGAAGGTTTTCTTCCCATACCCGACGAATCCGGCACCGAAGCATCTCGTCCCTGCGGGAGCGCTCCGGCAAACGATCCGGATCTTTCTGGCGATGCTTTGCTTCGTAGTAGGTCGACGGAGCGATAGGCAGCAATGCGCAGATCGGCTCGACTCCGTAGGATGACTTGTTCTTGTCGATAAAAGACACCATTACTTCCGGGGTGCGGTCAGCTCCGCCTGGGCGAAAAAAGCCGCGGCCTTGCGAATGATCTCGTTGGCACGGCGTAACTCCCGGTTCTCCCGTTCAAGTTCTTTCATGCGGTCTCGGTCTGTGCTGCTGAGACCGGGACGAAGGCCTTCGTCTCTTTCTGCCTGGCGGACCCATAATCGCAAAGTCTCTGGGGAGCAACCAATCTTCTGCGCTATCGACTGGATCGCCGCCCATTGCGAGGAGTGTTCCTCCTCATGCTCGAAAACCATCCGAACCGCCCGTTCCCGTACCTCTGGTGAGTATCTGCTCTTTGTCTTCATGCGCTCCATCCTCTCAAGAAATGGAGTCTCCGGCAATCCCGGGGCGGTTCAGTTAGCGTTTGCACGCCCTTTACCTGCCCTGCAAGGCCTTCGACGGCCTCAAAAGAAAAAGCAGCATCAACTCGATCATCAGGCTGTTTTGAGGATGTCCTCGGTACCGCAGAAAAATTCGACAAACACTCATTTTTCACTTTTTTCGTGAACACCAAAATTTATTGTGTGAATAACCGAAGGCCCTCTGGAAAATGAAACTTCGTTTCCTTTTCACATGCCGGTAGGTAAAATGGTTATTGCCACAGGGAAAGAACATAAAGGGTGAATTCCCAACATGAAAGAGGCCTCGTTCGACCACGAGACACAGCAATATTACAGGAACAACGCCAGGGCCCTGGCTCAACGATATGCACGCGCCAGGGGCGGGATCGAGTTCTGGTTTGACGCGGCCTTTCCCAAGGGATCGAAGATCCTCGACGTCGGGGCGGCCGCCGGCCGTGACGTGCTGCTTCTTCTTGAAGCCGGCTACGACGCCTGCGGAGTGGACCCCTGCCGGGAACTCGTCACTGAAGGGCTCAAAAAGAACCCCGTTCTCAAGGGCCACCTGGCCTGCGACAGCCTCCCCGGTCTTGAGACCATTGGCGACCACGGCTTCGACGGGATCCTATGCTCCGCCGTCTTGATGCACCTGCCGGAAGAAACCCTCTTCGACGCCGCCTTCGGGCTCAGGCGCGTCCTCAAGCCCGGCGGGCGGCTTCTGGTGTCGCTTCCCGTGGACGCAGGCGGCGAACCGATCCGGGGCCGGGACGAAAAGGGCCGCCTGTTCAACGGCCTCTCGCCCGACAGGCTCGAACTCATGCTCACCCGGCTGGGTTTTTCCTGCATCGGCCGGGGAGAAAATTTTGATTCCCTCGGCCGCGAGGAAAGAAAATGGGTCGTGCAACTTTTCGTCCTGGAAACCGACGGCGGGGGGAAGGACAGCGAAATCATCCTGCACATCCCTCATTCATCCAGAAAGATTCCCGCCGATTGCAGGAAGGACATCCTGCTTTCCGATACAGAGCTCGAAAACGAATTGCTCAAAATGACAGATGCTTATACCGACGAAATCCCAAAATACTTCCGGAAAGCCACGGCCGCCATCTTTCCCGTCAGCCGGCTCGTCGTTGACGTGGAACGATTCCGGGAGGATGCCGATGAACCCATGTCGAAAAAAGGAATGGGAGCAGTTTACATGAGGACTCACGATGGAAGGCTTCTTCGAGACCCCGCAACCATTAACAGGGAGGCGCTCCTGCGACGGTACTACGAACTGCACCACGCCCTGCTCACCAACGTCGTCGAAACCGCCCTGGTCAAAGCGGGCCACTGCTGTATTTTCGATATCCATTCTTTTCCTTCAGAACCGCTTCCGTACGAATTTGATCAAAACCCTGACAGACCTGACATCTGCCTGGGGACGGACCATTTCCATACCCCAAGGGCAATGGCCGAAAAGGCACGTGCCTGTTTTGAAGAGGCAGGGCTCACCGTGAAAGAGAACTCCCCTTTCGCCGGCACCATGGTGCCCATGAAGCACTACAGGAGAGAATCCGCAGTCCAATCCCTGATGATAGAGATAAACCGGAAGCTGATCATGAATGAAAAAACAGGGGAGAAAACCCGGGAATCAGAAACGCTTTTTCAGCTGACCGCTGAAATCCTGTCAGGATTGGGAATCTAACCACAAAACTCCCGCCGTGCTCATTTAAACTGAGCCGCTT
>NPIE01007371.1_pt3 | contig 12396 bp, 9 predicted proteins | sample 8637661 | NCBI WGS metagenome assembly NPIE01 (sample SAMN07420842, study PRJNA396082) | bioreactor metagenome | isolation source: sample BA12 brine-fed electro-methanogenic bioreactor BA | place: Japan: Kochi | collected 2016-12-09 | reverse complement strand
CTGGGGGCTGTATTACTCCCCGATGGATTGGCGCTTTCCGGGTTACTTCCACCCCAGAGAGCTGCCGGACAATGCTGCGTTGATGAAGGCGCAGGGCTACGGCCAGGTTGAGGAGCTGATGACGGCCTACGGCCCAATCGACATCCTCTGGTATGACGGCGGGTGGCTGGCCCACAAGGGCACGGACCGCGATGCCGCGTGGTTCTGGGAGCCGGAAAAGCTCAACGCTATGGTCAGGAAGCACCAGCCGAAGATCGTGATCAGCCCCAGGTCAGGATGGGAGGGCGACTTCGGCATCGATGAGGGCGGGCACGGGGTGACGGGACCGATACCGGCTGCGCCGTGGGAGAAATGCTGCAATCTCAACCGGCCCAGTTGGGGCTACAACACCGAGCAGGACCTGATGACGGCGGACGAGGTCATCAGGATGCTCATCAACACGGTGGGCCGAGGGGGCAACCTGCTGCTCAATGTCGGCCCCGATCGCGACGGCATCATCCCCGAGGCGCACGCCGAGATCCTGCGGGAGGTGGGGGATTGNNCGACCGGGGCCTTTCCAGCCGGTCGAGGGCCGCATGGTCTCGACCTTCCGGGGCGACAGGGTGTATGTCCACATCCTTGACTGGGGCGACGAGGGGCCACTGGTGCTGCCGGCGCTTGATCGGCACGTCGTTTCGGCTTCACTGCTTTCCGGGGGTGATGTGGCATATGCCCAGACAGATGGGCAGACAAGGCTCACCGTCCCCTTCCACGAGCGCCGGCCCACGCCTGCCGTCATTGAGCTGGTCCTGCGTGATGCGGGCGCCCAGGTGGGAGGCTGATATGAGCCTGTACAGCACTATCACTCCGGTACCGTTGAGGCAACAGGTCGCGGAGTTCCAGAAGCACAGGCCCGCCACCTTGGGGGAGATCCTGAGGTTCGAGGGCGTAGGCGACCACGATGTCTATAATCCGTCGGTCCCGTTCACGCTCGACGGGTTGACGATGATGGCCGGCAGGGTGGAGCAGCGCGGGGACGAGTTCTCGCGCGTCATGTTCTTCGCCGAGATCGGCGGTGTTTGGTCGCCCATTGAGGGTGCGCCGGTGTTCGACCTGCAGGATCCCTTCGTGACCTTTGCCGGCGACCTCGCTCGGAGCGACCTGATCTTCGGTGGTGTGGACGTGCAATGGGAGGGCAGGCGAGCGCACTGGAGCACGGTCTTCTACCGGGGGCACTCCATCCACAGCTTGAGACGATTCGCCCACGGACCGGCGCAGATGAAGGACGTGCGCTTGCTGCCGCTCAGCGACGGGCGCGTCGCGGTCTTCTCGCGTCCCCAGGGTGAGAGTATGCAGAAGCGCTTCGGCTGCATCGCCAAGATCGGATTCACGCTCGTGAACTCGCTCGAGGAGGTCACGGCAGACGCCATCGAGACGGCGCCGCTGCTGTTCGACCACTTTCTACCCGACGAATGGGGCGGCTGCAACCAGCTCTTCGAGCTCAAGAACGGGCTGATCGGTGCCGTGGGGCACAAGTCCTGGGGTGAGATGATCGAAGCCGAGCCCGGACTCGGCCATGAGCACGTGTTGCACTACACCTCGATGTGCTTTGCCGTGGATCCCAGGACACGGAAGATGACGCCCACCAAGATCATCGCCGACCGCGACTGCTTCCCGCCGGGACCGAGCAAGGCGCCCAGGCTTAAGGATGTGACGTTCACCGCCGGCATCATCCGCCACGATGACGGCAGCGCGACGCTGTATACGGGGCTCAGCGACTGCCAGGTGGGAAAGCTTGAGATCGCGGATCCGCTCCTGGAGTACGAGGCCATCGAGTTGTAAGCGGCATCTGGTGTGGCTTGCGCACCGGACGCATTCGAGACCGGTAGCTGCGGATCTCTAGGGGCACTCGGATAGCAGAGAGGAGGCTGCGATGGATCAAGTGTTGGTGGCCCATGCGAGTAAGTACGGCGCGACGGCGGGGATCGCCGAGCGCATCGGTAAGGTCCTGCGAGAGGCGGGCCTGTCCGTCAAGGTTCTGCCCGCGGGAGAGGTCCGCGACGTGACGCCGTACGGCGCTGTGGTGCTGGGCAGCGCTGCGTACATCTTCCACTGGAGGAGAGAGGCAGCGAGGCTGCTAAAGGCGCTGGCGTCGTCGTCCGGGCGCCCGGTGTGGCTCTTCTCCAGCGGGCCGACGGGCGAGGGGGACACCGATGCCTTCCCCGAAGGGGCCAAGGTGCCCAAAGGGCTGCAGCCGGTGGCCGACCGGATCGCCCCGCGCGATATGGCTGTCTTTGCAGGGGTTCTCGACCTGGCGAAGCTGAGCCGGATCGAGCGGTTCGTGATGAACAAGATGCAGGCGGTGCCCGGCGACTACCGCGACTGGGAGGCCATCGAGGCGTGGGCCCGGACCATCGCGCAGGCGCTGCAGGAGAGCGCGTAGAAGAAGCCCGGCCTATGCCGGCTCGCGCTCTATCTCGTAGACGGCGGGGATGCTGCCCGAGCCCTCGAACGTGCGCGCAGTGAGCAGCTTGCGTGCCGCCGGAGGCCGGCCACGAAGCGCGGTAGCTTCCCTGCTATCACAGCTCGTCCTCTCTGCGCCCACGCCGGCGGGCGAGCAGGACGATGGCGGCGAGGAGCGCTACGCCGCCGCCCAACACCAGCAGCCCGCGTGCCATGGGATGATCGCTGAGGATCTCGTCTTAGACGGTCGCGTCCATCGGCGCCGCGGAGACGCGCTCGAGGCGCACGTAGTCCCGCACGTCCGCGATTCTAGGCCAGAGCCTTCGAGCGACAAGCCTCCTGCCGGAGCGCAAGCTTGGCATCGGCGATCGGTAGAGCTGTCGCTGGACCAGCCAGCCCCGAGGACGGCGCCCTCGCAGACGAGGGGGCGGGGAGCCCTCAACGACAGGGCGCCCGGCAGGGCGCAAGCCGGAGGCATGCGCTGCAGGCTGCGATGGCGCGGGTCGCGGTGGGTTGCGATCGTGCCGGCATCGCCTAGAATGTTGAGCACAAATCCGCGTCGTATCCGAGATACCGTTCAGCCTTACCGTCGGGAGAGAAGAGATGCCGAGTCAGCCGTGGTACCGCCGCGCCCTCCGTTGGGGACAGACCAACATCACCGAGCTCGACCCCATTCGCTATGACATTGATTGGTGGCGCGAGCACTGGCGCCGCACGCAGGTGCAGGGCGTTATCGTCAACGCGGGCGGCATTGTCGCCTACTATCCCAGCCGGTTCCCTCTGCAACACCGCGCCGCCTACCTTGGCGAGCGCGACCTCTTCGGTGAGGTGGTCACGGCGGCACGCGGGGAGGGGCTGGCGGTCATCGCGCGGATGGACTCCAACCGCGCCCACGCGCCGTTCTATGAGGCGCATCCTGACTGGTTCGCGCGCAAGGGCGACGGCAGTCCTTATCGCGCCGGTCCGCTCTATATCACCTGCATCCACGGGCCCTACTACGAGTTCTACCTGCCGGACGTGCTGCGCGAGATCGTCGAGCGCTATCACCCGGACGGCTTTGCCGATAATAGCTGGAGCGGCCTGTCACGGAATCAGATCTGCACCTGCGATCATTGTGCTGCTTCGTTCCGTGAGGCCGCGGGGCTGGCGCTGCCCGTCTCCGTCGATTGGGACGATGTGGCGTATCGGCGCTGGGTGCGGTGGAGTTACGAGCGGCGGTTGGCGGTCTGGGACCTCAACAACCGTGTCACGCGGGAGGCGGGCGGCCCGGATTGCCTTTGGATCGGCATGAACTCGGGGGACATCCTGGGGCAGAGCCGCAGCCTGCGAGACTACCGCGTGATCTGCGAGCGCTCGGAACTCGTCTTCCTGGACAATCAGACCCGTCGCAACGACACCGGCTTCCAGGCCAACGGCGATATGGGGAAGCTGATCCACGGGCTGCTCGGTTGGGACAAACTGGTGCCTGAGTCGATGGCGATGTACCAGAGCCCCTCGCCGACCTTCCGCGTCGCCAGTCGTCCCGAGCCCGAGGCGCGGATGTGGATGGTCGAGGGCTTCGCCGGCGGGATCCAGCCCTGGTGGCATCATATTGGGGCCTACCACGAGGATCGCCGGCAATACGCTACGGCAGCGCCGTTGATGCGCTGGCACGCAGAGCACGAGCGATGGTTGGTGGGCCGACGCCCGGTCGCGAGCGTGGGGCTCGTCTGGTCGCAGGAGAACGTCGACTTCTTCGGGCGCGAGGCGCCGGAGGAGCGCGTGATGGCGCCCTACTGGGGGATGGCGCAGGCGCTGATTCGTGCGCGGATCCCCTACATGCCGGTGCACGCCGATCACATCGGGCGCTACACGGCGGGTGGAGACCGGAGGGCGGGACAGCTTCCCGTCCCACATGGGTATGTGGAACCGCCGGCTGGTCTCGCTGCTCTTGTCCTGCCCAACGTGGGGGCGCTGTCGGCGGCGCAAGCCGATGCGGTGCGGCGCTTCGTCGCGGCGGGTGGGGGCCTGGTTGCTACGGGGCTGACCGGTCTCTATGACCTCGAGGGCGAGCCGCGCCAGGACTTCGTGCTGGCGGACCTGTTCGGCGCTCACACGACCGGCGAGGCGCTCGGCGCCCATAGCCCGACCAATCCTGCCTGGGATGCCCACGAGGGGCACAGCTACCTGCGTGTGCTGCCCGAGCTGCGCGCGGGGGTCGATGGACCCCTGGTCGGCAACGAACCCGCCCTCGAGGGCGAGCGGCACGCTGTGCTGGCGGGGTTTGAGGCGACGGATCTGCTGCCCTTCGGCGGGCGCTTGGAGCGGGTGGCGGTCGATGCGAGTGCGACCGTGCCGCTGACTCATATCGCGCCGTTCCCGATCTATCCGCCCGAAACAGCTTGGATGCCGTCAGAGTCGGAGACAGGCCTGCCTGCCCTGGTGCTCAACGAGCGGCCCGGTGAGGGACGTGTCGCCTACGTGCCTGCGAGCCTTGATCACGCCTTTGCGCGCCACAACCTGCCCGACCACGGACAGCTACTCGCTAACCTAGTGCGTTGGGCCGCGGGGGGGCGCGTCCCGCTGCGGGTCTCGGGGCAGGGATTGATCGACTGTCATCTGTATGAGATCGACGAGCCCCAATGCCTGGTGTTGCACCTGGTGAATCTGTCGCATCCCGGTGCCTGGCGCGCGCCGCTGCACGAGTTGATGCCGGCGGGACCCTTCGAGGTCGCGGTGCAGCTCCCGGTGGCCAATNNGGGTAGCACGGCGCTCTGCCTGGTCGCCGGGCGTGAGCTCGCCGTTACGATCGCTAATGGGTGGGCCCACTTCGAGGTCTCCTCGATCACGGACCACGAAGTGGTGGTGATCCAGTAACGGAGGGCGTCGTCGCGTCCAACGCCCCGAGACGGGGTTACCCGCGCTCAACCGCCTGCTGTCCGCCGCGTCCTCGGGGTGGGTGGGGCCAGTCTATCTAGGCTTGGGCACGCGGGCAACTCGCCCGCGCGCCCTCATTCACGCTCCGAATCCTCCCCAGAAGTCGGCGCCCTGGCCCGGCTGATCGTCGTCCAGCGCCTGCCAGCCGTGCAGCGCCCTGCGGAGTTCGGAGAGCTTCGGTTGGTAGAGGGGTCGCGCCGCCAGGTTCCGCAGCTCCCACGGATCCTCCACGAGATCGAAGAGCTGGGTGGTGCGCTCGCCGTCCACCACATACTCGATGAGCTTGTAGCGGTCGTCCCTGACGGCGCGCTGCAGGCCCCGGTAGGCGAAGAGCAGCGCCTCGCGGCCCCGCAGCTGGGCATCGGCGAGCGTCGGTGCGAGGCTCTGTCCCTCAACCGTCGCGGGGGTGGGTATGTGGATGAGGTCGCACAGGGTCGGGAAGATGTCGATCAGGTAGGTGAGCGCCTCGCGCGTCTCCCCCTGCGGCACACCCGACCCCGCCATGATCAGCGGCACGTGGAGGCTGTGGTCGTACATGCTCTGCTTGCCCATCAGCCCGTGGCGACCGATGGCTAGGCCATTGTCGCCGGCGAGGATGACGATCGTGTTATCGGTCCAGCCGCGTGCATCGAGCGTATCCAGGATACGTCCGACCTGAGCGTCGAGGTGGGTGATCATCGCGTAGTACTCGGCGTTGTGGCGCCGGATCGCCTCCGACGTGCGAGGGAAGGCCTCGAGGAGCTCGTCACGCACCCGCAGCTCGCCGTTGTCGAAGGGGTGCTCGGGCATGTAGCTCGCGGGCAGCATCACGGCATCGGGATCGTACATCGCCAGGAACTCGCGCGGCATCGTCCGCGGGTCGTGCGGCGCCATGAACGCGACGTAGGCGAAGAAGGGCGCATCATCGTCGTAGGCGGCGAGGAAGTCGATGGCGGCCTCGGCGAAGAGCTCGCTCGAGTGCTTGCCGGGCGTGACGTGATCCACGTGGCGATGCATCAGCTCGTTGTCGGTGAAGGGCGTGCGCACGAAGGGTCTGGCGTTGTCGTAGCGCCCGGTTGGGTCGAAATCGCACGCCGGCACATTCCAGTGGTCGTCCATGCCACCGAAGAAGATCTCGGCGCCGTCGGTGAAGCTGCGCGCGTAGGCGCGCGGGCCGTTGTGCCACTTGCCTGTGCCGAAGGTGCGGTACCCTGCATCCTGCAGGGCCTCGCCGAGAAGGACATGCTCCTCGGGGATCGACTGCCCCTGTGCCTCCAGGTGGTAGAGGGTGCGCCCGGTCATCAGCATCGCCCGGCTGGGCATGCAGACCGCGCCGCACGAGCCGCCCATGATGTAGGCGTTGGTGAAGGCGGTGCCGCGCGCCACCAGGCGGTCGATGTTGGGCGTCGCGACCTCGTCGTAGCCTAGCGCGCCGATGGTGTCGAAGCGCTGGTCATCGGTGAAGAGCAACACGATGTTGGGGCGTTCTTGGTCAGGCATGGCTGTGCTCCTTCCTTAGCAGGTGACGGATCCCGGCGCCCGGAGCTCGGGGCCACCGATCCGTCGGGAACGGCGTCAAAGGTCCAGGTGCGGTGGCCCGGCGTGCCGATCATCGGCGACGTCGAGACCAGCGCATAGGGGTAGGCGAAGGCCTCGGCGTCGTGCTGCAGGGCCTCGGGCGGCGCATCGCCCCGGTAGGGGGCCAGCATCAGGGTGAAGGTCTCCTCGTAGCCATTGTACGAGGGGGCCAGCGACTGCAGGTTATCCGCCATCAGAAGCGCCAGGTGCTTGCCCAGTCCCGTGTCGGCGGTCGGGTAGCGCGGGTGCCTGCCCCAGTAGGTCCCGAAGGGGTTCAGCCTGAGCTCGGTGCCGGGACCTGCTTTCGTCAGGCGCAGCGGGCAAAAGGCGAAGCACGAGGTCGTGTCGCCTCCCTGGGCGACGAGCCAGCCGTTCAGCAGGTCGCTGACGGCGAGCCATCCGTGGGTGATCTGGTTGTTCAACGAGGCGTGCGGGCCCTTGCGCAGGTCGTAGCTGCTGACGTGGTCGAGGTAGTTGTGCTTCCAGACACGCAAGGGCCGACCCCGCAACCCGGGGCGGATCTCGCACGGCATGACCTCGCGCCAGCGCGTGTCAAAGGGCCTGCCGAGACGGCGGGCCAGGTCGCTTTCGCGCCGGTTCGGCGGTGTGCTTGGGTAACGGACATGGGTGGTGAGGTAGAGGTAGGGCAGGCCCGCCGCCAGGACAAGTTCGCGCCTCACGACGAGGCTTACGTCGTCCGGAGGCCTGTGCCGCCCGGATCCCGTCACCCGAACGTGACCCTCTGTCACGAGCACCCCTGCTACGCCGTTGCCCAGAACGCGGGCCTCGACGAGGCGCCATGCCGCGATCTCGCGGATCCGGCGTCCGTAGCGCATTGCGCTGCGCAGAAAAGGTTGGCCCACGCGAGTCTGGCCATGGAGGACGAGCTGCGCCGGGTGCCCCCGGGCGTCCAGGGTGAGGCTGAGCGCGCCGTTGCTCAGTCCCCGCCCGCCGTCGGTCAACCTCACCGGGTCCTTGGGGCGTACGCCTTGATCTGTCGCCGGCGCCAGCGTGTAGTCCCGGGTGCTGTTGGCGTCCAGCGCGTCGACGAACCAGAGCTCGGGCTGCTGATCTTGGGCTGACCGCCGAATTGCCGCCGGGACGGGATGCTCATCAGCCGTGGTCAACAGCGTAGTATCCGTGGTCTGTGGATCCGGGACAGAGGCCAGCGGCACGCGGATCAGTCCTCCCGAGGGGTGGGGCGGGTAGGCCACCGCCTCCGTATCGATGCCCCGCACATAGTCGACCAGCCGAAAGGCGGGCAGCTCGGTCTGCGTTTGGTCATGCGTGCGGACCACGAGTCCCGCTGCGCGGCCGAAAGCCAAGGCTGAGGCGCGGAAGGCCTCGCCAACCAGGCTGGCCGCGGTCTGTAGGCGCTGCCGGTTCATCACCGGCGCTGCCAGGCCGAAGTGCGTTGTAGAGAGGGCCCGAAGCCGCACCTCAAAGGCCTCCTGCAGCGGTCCGGCGATCTCTGAGGCAGCGGGGTCGATGAAGGTGCTGAAGGTGTTGAAGGGCACGGCACTGTAGAAGAGGCTGATCGCCTCAATGCCGTGGCGACGGTAGAGCTTGAGGTGCAGCGGCGTGGTCAGCATCTCCTGCGGGCGGACCACAGGGCGCACGACGTCAAAGAGGTCGCAGAGGCCCGAGCCCTCCGCGTTGGTCCAGGCGCGCCCGATGGCGGCGTCGAACTCGACAGCGGTGTGTGCGCTGATCAGGCCGTTGTTGTAGGACATCAGCTCGATCTCGTCGCGTCCGTCGCGCACGCGCTGCTGGAGGCGCGCGATGAGGTCGGAGCAGTGCGCGGGCATAATCTCGCCCAGCGAGAAGGCGTTCTCCAGGTCCCACGTCGCTCGAATCGGGACACCTTCCGCGTTGAGCCGATCGAGCACATCGAGGATGTGCCGGATGACGCGGATGTCCTTGCCGAACCCCGCCTCATCCGGCGTATCGCCGCGGTAGGAGTGGTAGAAGTTGACGTGAAAGCGGAAGGCCAAGTGAACGCTAGATGCCATCAGAAGGAGAGCAGGACCTGCCAGATGAAGCCGTTGGCCATCGCGTCGATCTCCTCCCAGATGCGCTGGGCGAGGTCGGCATCACCGGAGATCTCGCCGAGCTCCTTGCGCTTCTCCTCCCAGGGGAAGCAGGCGCCGGCTCCGACCCGGAGGTCGCTGCGATCGGGCATGCCGTAAGGTGTCCTGAACGCGGCATCGGCAGGCGGCGCAACCGTCTCGTCGAGCTCGGCCATGCGCGTGGCGACGCCCGAGTAGATACCGAATTCACGGGCTGCCTCGGTCATTGCCCGAAGGTTTTCGATCGACGTGTCGTTCTGCATAATGGCACTGGCGTCGACGATATAGCCTCCGTCTTGGGCAACGCCCTCGATGACGCGCTTCGTGATGTCGCGCACCTGCTCGGGGGTTCCGTAGGCCAGCTCGAAGTTGGGAATGCCACCGCTGAGGCAGAACTTGTGGCCCAGGACCTTGTGCGTCTTGAAGATGTCGCCGCGGTCCACGTGGTAGACGATGCTGGCGTCGGGGAGCTCGGCGAAGCTCTCGAGGTGATGACCCCAGTCGCCCTCGGCGTAGAAGAGCGTCTGGTGTCCATTGCGCCACAGCTCTTCAATGATGGGCTTGGTAGTGGGCCAGTAGTGCGACTCAAATTGCCCCTTCGAGACGAAGGGGACGCAGCCGCGGTGCATCCAATAGCCGATGGGCACCTGATGCGCGGGATCGGACGAGGTCAGCGCGGTGTGGTAGAGGTGGGGCATCAGCGCCTCACAGGCAGCCAGTACCTTGTCGGGTTGCGTGACCATATCCATCGTGAGGCCGATGTAGCCGCGGAGCTTGTCGGCAAGGATGTCGAAGGGGGCCTTGAAGATGCCGGCGATCGCCGAGACGGTGCCCGACTCCCGGCGCAGCAGTTCGACGTGGGGGCCGAAAGCGGAGAAGTAGGCGTCCATCGCCATCGCACCCTTGACCAGGGCCAGATTGTTGCGATAGGAGCTGGTCGTGTCCAGCGGACGGATGTCGGTTGAGACGCGCGGCAGCCAAGTGTTGTAGAGGAAGGCGGTTGGGTCATCGATGAGTTCGTCATACTCATCGGCCTTCATGAAGGCGTTCTCCTCGCTGGGTTCGCGGTATTGGAAGCCTGTATCGGGCGGCACATCGATCCCCGGCACGCCGTAATAGACCAGGCCCAGCGCCTGGGTCAGTCCGGTCCAGACGTAGACCATATTGGAGACGACCGCGTCCCAGTCGAAGTCGGCGGCGCACTTGCGCGCGGCGATGAAGGCCTTGTTGTAGTCGTGGGTCACCTCTTGGCAGGTGAAGCCGGCGTACTTGGCGGTGAACTCCGCGACGAAGGGGCGGATCGGGACCATATCCGGTTTTTCGTTGCGCATCGCGGTGAGGTAGCGATTCAGGCGTTCACGGTAGAGCTGTTCCATCATGGGTGTGTCCTTTCTGCAGGTGATCGACGCGAGCTGTCAGCTGGACTCAATGGTACTCCTGGAGCGTCGAATTGTACAGTGGCGGCCAAATCGCGAGCTTGCTCTGCATCGTCATCGCCCTATAATAGGAATAGATGCGTTGTCTGCACTGTTGGTCTGTCTCGCTGATCCCCCAAGGAGGACAATGTATGGATCGAAAAGCGTTTATCGAGATGCTGAATAAGGATCTTGCTGATGAGCACGCTTCGATTGTCCGCTATCTGATTCATGCCTACCAGGTGGGCGAGTCTACATCATTTGGTCAGATGCTCCTCAGCACGGCACGTGAGGAAATGTGGCACATGGATTGGCTGGGTGACGAGCTCGGCGAGATGGGTGAGGAGCCGCTGATGAAGCAGGGCGTCTACCCTCATGATCCGACCTCGAACGCCTCGTTGCTGCGCTCTTACATCGACTGGGAGGCGAACCTCGTCAATGTCTACGAGGACCAAGCAGCTCAAGTCGCCGACCGGGAGCTGAAGCGGATCCTGCAGCAGCTCGGCTGGGAGTCGATCACCCACCTGCGGCGGTTTGAGTCGTGGCTCGAGCGGCTTGGGCCTGAGGGTGAGAAGCCCTTCGAACCGGAGGAAGGAGACCTCTCAGGTGACCTGATGCGCCGCTTTCACAAAGAGGTCGATGCCCAGTACAGACTCGTGTTGCAGCATCTGCGTCACGCCTTTGTCCTTGAAGGTCAGAACTGCCCGGTCAGTAGTGAACTAGAACTCACGGCGATGCGGCACATGAAGCATCTCTCGCATTTCGCCGAGGAGTTGATCGAGGGCGGTGAGGACGTTCCCTTCGACTATCCCGGCGTGGATATGAGCGATTCTCCCAAGGCGGCGCTTAAGGCAGATCTGGAGCTGACCGAGGAGGCCCGCGACCGCTTTATCCTGTTGACACAGGAGCCGGAGCTCGGGGAGCATCCTGACCTCAAGGTCGAGATCGAGGCTTTGGTGACACGCACCGGCCTTCTCTCAACGGTGGTGCGTGAGCTGATGGAGGAGGTTGACGGAGAGGATCAGGTCGAGCCGGCAGCCGAGGCGAAGCCTGTCGATGATGTGACGAACACTGCCGCGACGGGCCTGACCGTTGGCAGCTTGAAGAGAAACTAGGAGGAAACCATGGGTGAGTTCTTGATGCGAGACGCTGCACTTTTGTCGGAGAAGGAGTGGGGGGCGCTGGATACCACGGTCGTGGATACCGTGCGCAAGTTTCTGGTCGGTCGACGCCTGCTCGATCTGGCAGGTCCTTTTGGTCCGGGCGTGGAGATGGTGCCTGTCGGCACCGGTGAGGAGCGCCACTACGTCCCGCTGACGATGATTGATGAGCCATTCACGCTGTTCTGGCAGGACGTTGAGGTCAGCCGGGCGATGGGTACACACCTGGAGTTGGGCAAGGCGGCGCGCGCCGCGTTGGCCTGTGCCAAGGCCGAGGATGATCTGATCCTGGGCGGGTTGTGGGAACAGGCGGACAAAGCGGTGGGACTCGGCGACTGGAGCAAGGCCGAGGGGCCGTTGGACAGCATCGTGGCGGCGACCGAAGCACTCTTCGGTGACGGCTTCCTGGGGCCCTATGCCGTCGTGCTCAGCCCGGCACTCTATACGCAGACCCAACGCGTCTCGCACGGCATGGGACGTATGGTCAGCAAGCTCATTGTGGATGTCGCCGAGGGTGGGCTGTTCCGCTCACAGCTCCTGGGTGAGACGCAGGGCATGGTCCTTTCACTCGGCGCGTTCAACTTCGATATCGCGATCGGTCAGGACCTCGTGACGGCATATGAGGGCAATGAGGGCCTTGATCATCTCTTCCGGGTGATGGAGACGATCGCTCTACGGGTCAAGCGACCGGGCGCGATCTGCCGGCTGGAGGGGTAAAGCGCGACGCGCGGTTTGCGTAGGACTTAGCATCAACCCACACGGGGGTGTTCGATAGGCCATCGGACACCCCCGTGTTGCTGTCTGAAGTAGGTGCTAGCGGTAGTCCTGAAGCTGGCG
>NPIE01012054.1_pt1 | contig 12398 bp, 11 predicted proteins | sample 8637661 | NCBI WGS metagenome assembly NPIE01 (sample SAMN07420842, study PRJNA396082) | bioreactor metagenome | isolation source: sample BA12 brine-fed electro-methanogenic bioreactor BA | place: Japan: Kochi | collected 2016-12-09 | reverse complement strand
GTCGCCGCCATCCTTCAAAAGCCCCGATATTGCCTATTGTGCTATCGGGGCTTTTTTTTATATTTGATCCTCAATTATGTGGCGAAAATATAGCATCTTGTTGTTCCTCTTTTTACTTCTCTTTGCTAATAGCTGGAGCAGTATCCCTTTTGCTAATAATACAAATAGCGATTTAGTTTATTATTGTATTGCTGATACCATTCCAAGTACTGACTCAATACCAAACCAGGATAGTATAGCATTATTAGATTCTATTCCCGGAAAAGGAGTTTTTGGTCTTCCTGATCAAGTTGCAAACCGATCAGCTATAGAATTAATTAGACCGTTTGAAGATAGTACACGTTATTTTTCGTGGAAGTTTAACCCAACTTTCTTAGCAAATGATACGGTTAGTGTTGATACGCTATTTAGGTTTACACATCTAGTATATCCTTATCAGAATAGTTTTGAAACATATACTTATACGGGTAATTTAGGTGGACCTGTAATGTACGATCATTTTTTTAGTAGAGTCGAAGGAAATGATTTTCTATTTGCAAAAAACTACAGAGCGTATTCTACATCTATTTCAGAAACCCATCAGTTTAATGTAAGATCGCCCTTAACTCGTTTGTTCTATTCGACTGGTGGAGGGAATAGTGAAGCCGAGCAAGTAGTAGATGCATTGCACACTCAAAATTTAGGAAAGCACTTTAACTTTGGAATTTTATATAACTTTTATGGTACTAAAGGTAATTATGAAAATCAAGAAACAAGGAATAACATAATTTCACTTTTTGCGAATTACTATAAAGGTAATTTTTCGGGACAAATTGCATTTGCAAATAAAGTATACAATAATGAAGAGAATGGGGGGGTTACCGATACAAGGTTAATTACTGATACAATTGTTGAATTTGTACCCACAAGATTATCAACAGCATCTAGCGTATTGCGTGAATTATCTTTTTCAACAAATATTGGATATACAATACTTAATGTAAATAAGAAAAGTCTTGCTGAAGATGGTTCAAGGGTTGATAACTATATACCTCTTGTTACAACAAGGTTTTTATTAGATTTTGACCGGGAATCGAGGGTTTATAATGATTCTAGGCCCGATTCATCATTCTATTCGCATTTTTATATTTCTCCTAGTATAACGCGTGATTCAGTTGCTATTCAGACATGGGACGCTAAGCTTATGCTTGAAATAGCACAATTTGCAAGAATACCTGGAATGCCTGGTGTGAGAGCCTGGTTAGGCTATAATCGGTTTAGCTATTATTTGTTTAGTCCTAATAACTTCCTATATCCTAATGAAGATTCAAAGGAATCATCGGCTCATCTTGGGTTAGCTGCTTTTAGCGATAGCCCATACTTGGCATATAGGGGTGCAGTTAGGCTATATTTTGAGGGCTATAGGGCAGATGATAAGGAAATAGATGGCGAGATTTGGTTGTCGCCATGGAAGGATTCTAGAATGCCTCGTTTAAAAGGCTCCGTGAGAATTAGCGAAATTACGCCATCGGTATTTTTAAATTCATATTTCTCAAACCATGCCATGTGGAGCAATTCATTTGCTAAGGAGAAGCGTTTCATGCTTAATAGTGCGCTTGAAGCTAAGCGATGGGAGGCTGAACTTGGATATAATTTAGCGCACATACAAGATTATGTTTATTTTAACCAAAATGCATTGCCTGAGCAGGCTGATGATATTACAATAACTTCATTTTATATTCAGAAAAATTTTTACGTCTTAAATGGGCTAAACATTTTCAATAGAGTAGTTTGGCAAGCCAACACAAATAGCGATGCCTTAAGTATACCTAACCTAATTGTGTTCTCGTCAATTTACTACGAAAGAGATATTATTAAGGATGTGCTAAAAGGTCAGCTGGGATTCAATGTTTACTATCGAACTAGGTTTTTTGCCGATGCTTATAGTCCAAACATTGCTCAGTTTTATAGCCAACGCGCTGATAAGATAGGTGGATACCCACTGGCTGATGCTTTTTTAAACTTTAAATGGAAAAGGGCATTAATATACCTTAAATTTGACCACGTTAATCAGGGATTCCCTAATAATGAGTATTTTGCAACTTACCTGTATCCTTATAATCCGCGAATTTTTAAATTTGGCGTTTTGTGGACGTTTTATGATTAGTCGTCAAATTTACCTTTCAGTTTATCCCAATTAACCGTATTTTTGCCATTCATTTTTAATATAATTCATTAAACATGAAGATGTTTGGAAGTTTATTTCTGAAAGTAAACCTTTTATTGATGATTCTGCTTCTTGCAGGTTGCGACATCGATTTTAAAAAGGCAAACCTTTCATCCGGTAAAAGTGGGCGAGATTTGGAAAGCATAAAGAAAGATGGTGTAATTACTGCTGTTACCGATTTTAACTCAACTAACTATTTTATATACAAAGGGGAGCCTATGGGCTACCAATTCGATATGCTTCAGGCTTTTGCTGAGCATATTGGCGTAAAACTTGAGTTGATAGCCGAGAACAACCTTGATGTAGCCTTTAAGATGCTTGAGGATGGAGAGGTTGATCTTTTTGCAAATAATTTGACCATAACGGCTGAGCGAAAGCAGCGATTTTTGTTTACTATTCCGCATAGCACCACAAAGCAGGTTTTAGTACAGAAAAAAGCAGCAGGTTATTCGCCAATTAGAACGCCATTAGACTTAGCTGGTAAGATAGTTTACGTTCAGAAAGGTTCGGCCTCGGCACATCGCCTAAAAAACTTATCTGAAGAGATTGGGGCTGAAATAGTTATTGTTGAAATGGCAAAGTATGAAGCCGATGAGCTCATTGAACTCGTTGCCAATGGTGAGATTGATTTTACCGTTTGCGACGAAGATGTAGCTACGGTTAATGCATTTTACTTCGATAATATTGATATTGAAACACCCGTAAGCTTCGATCAGAATTTGGCATGGGCTGTAAATACTTACTCTACCAGTTTGCATGAGGCACTAAACCAATGGCTCGAGGATTTTACGCAAACCGCAGAGTACAGAATAATCAAGGGGAAATATTTTAACAATCCTTTTTGGGCACGAAGAGTTCTTTCGGAAAATGTTAGAATAAAAATGGGGCATATATCGATGTACGACGAGGGCTTTAAGCATGCAAGCTTGAGCATCGATTGGGATTGGCGTTTATTCGCAGCACTTGTTTATCAAGAAAGCCGATTTAAGCACAATGTACAATCGCATATGGGTGCATATGGTTTAATGCAGTTTATGCCTGCTACAGCCGATTTCTTTGGGGTTAAGCATAAAACCGATCCAGAAACACAGATTAGAGCTGGAGCTAAGTACTTAAAATGGTTGGAAAAACGCTTCGATAGTATACCCGATCCAGAACAAAGAGTTAAGTTTATACTAGCCTCATACAACGCTGGCCTTGGCCATGTAATTGATGCCCGTAACTTGGCCAAAAAGCATGGGAAAGATCCAAATGTTTGGGATAATAATGTTGACTTTTTTATTCTTAACAAATCAAATCCAGACTACTACTGCGATACGACAGTAAAGTATGGTTACTTTAGAGGCGATGAAACCTATAACTACGTTAAGGAGATAATGCAACGATATAAGCATTATCAAAATATCTTACCCAATTAGTATAAGTTAACTTATTGTCAGTATAAGTCGATAAGTTCGGAAATTATCATGGCTGTTGCACCCCAAATAATTTCGTTTTCGGCGAAGAAATAGGGCGCTGAAACAGGTTTGCCATTTATGCACAGAGTTTTTACCGAGATGTTTGCCTTGTCATGTAAATGCATTAGGCTAGGTGCAATTGTGTACTCAACCTCCTGTAGGTTTAGCTTCAAATTGTAGCTTTCAGGGATGATACCTACAACTGGCAAAACCATCATGTTGCTTACGGGAATGTACAGAGGGGTTAGCGTTCCTATTACTTCCACATCTTTTGGATTGATTCCAACTTCTTCTTCTGCTTCGCGAAGTGCTGTTGCTGTTAGGTCTGTATCTCCCTCTTCAAACTTGCCCCCAGGGAAGCTTATCTGACCGCTATGCGCACCATTATATACAGTTCTTTTAATTAGAATTGTATGTGCAAAGCCAAGTTTTTGAAAAACGGCAATTAGCACAGCGCTTTGTCTTGTGTTTGCGTTTGATTCCGATGGAAACCTAACGCCTTCTCTTAGCGTTGGGGCCATTCTGTGCTGTGCTGTTAAACCTGGTAACTCTTGTACAATATTATGTTTAAGGTTGCTAACAATTTCAATGTAATCGCTCATGCAATTAGTAACAATTGTTTAGCGTAAATGTTGGTCAACTATTTTCTGAATTGCCTAATAAAATTTTCAACCTCGGGAACTCCCCCTTGATAAACAAGATAACCGTTATATGGTTCTTTGGGCGTAGTTTCACTGTTGATTGGCGTTAGCATCAGTCTGCGTACCTCTTCCGGATCGTCGGTTTGGCCAAGAGCCCAGCCCAATTTTATGTATGCTGTTTCGGGAAGCATATTCTCGCCTGGAATTACTCCCTTAGCCATCATATCGCGTCCGGTATCGTAAACAAACATATGCACGTAACCCCAAAGGGTTTGCACGGTCATATATACGTGTACGCCCTTTTTATGAGCTCTTTCTAGGGCAGGGTATAGAGGTTTGTTCACATGCCCCAAACCCGTACCCGCAATTATAATCCCCTTGTAACCCATATCAACCAGCGCATCAATAATTTCGGGTTGCATATTGGGATAGTAGTACTGAATTGTAACCTTCTCTTCGAAGTAGGGCATAATTTTAACGTTCCTATCCTTACGCCTGTGGGCGTACTCTTCCTTAATGGGCTTAACACCGTCTTTTCGGCTAACGGTAGCTACTGGCGTATCGCCAATGGTGCGGAACGTGCTTCGGTACGATGAGTGCATTTTTCGTACCCTAGTTCCTCTGTGGAGGAATCCGTACTCATCAGATGTTGGGCCAAACATACATACCATGGTTTCGGCAATGTCGGAATGCCCTGCCGCAATGCAAGCGTGCATAAGGTTTAGAGCAGCATCGCTGCTTGGGCGGTCGGAGCTACGCTGTGAGCCAACTAGCACAATGGGTACGGGCGAGTTTTGCACCATGAATGTTAGCGCTGCTGCTGTATGGCTTAGCGTGTCGGTACCGTGACCAATGATTATTCCGTCTATACCGTTTTCTATCTCTTTGCCTATGGCAATTGCCAGCGCTTTGTATTGTTCGGGACCCATATTCTCGCTAAATACAGCGAAGAGTTTTTCTGTAGTAAGGTTACAGATATCGGCTAGTTCGGGTACGGCTCCATACAATTCGCCAGGCGAAAATGCGGGGATAACTGCCCCAGTTCTATAATCGAGCCGCGAGGCAATGGTTCCGCCTGTACCAAAAAGTTTTACCTTGGGCAGGTTGGGTGTATAAGGAAATTCCTTTTCGGGTATCTTGTATGAGGCCTTGAAGTAGCCAACCTCTTTCATGTCGTTAATGGTGAATATATCGATACCAATGTTGTATCCCGTTTCAATTTTTAGTACAATATGCTTGTCGTCGTCGTTTTCGGCCCGGGGTAGTATTGTACCGTTAAACTCGCCACGCGTAGTGTTAATGGTTACTTTACCCCAAACCCGTGCATTATATTTTTTCAAAACCTCGAGTGCGCGACCTTTATATCCTTGAAAAAAATCTTCCATTACTGTTTCGTTTTTTTGTTGATTTGGTGACTAAATTTTGGTTTCTATCTCCTTGCGCAGCTCTGTTAGGCATACGTTGCCAATGGCTTGCTTGTGTAGCTGGCCTAAAACCCAATTTACCACAATGGCCGTGCTGTCATGTTTTGAGGTTTTTATCTCTCTGAATTTTTCTATCAGATAGTCAACGGGAGCAAGAAGTTCCTCCTTCGTTTTGCGCTTAAAGCCAATGCTTGTGAGCACCGATTGGAAATCCATATTTGGATACTCATATGTGAAAGGAAGCATTAGCTTGGCTAGTTGAAACTCCAAGTCTTCTTGTTTCAAGAATTTGAATAGGTCAACAATTCGGCTGTATGTGAAGTTATCATGTTTAGGATTTTTCCCCTCGATATGCTTTAGAGTGTGGCCTAGAAACGTGCCTGCAAAGCGTCCTGATGCGCCCAAGTCAACCAGTTGTTCGATAATTGGAACAAGGTTTCGCTTGAGGATATAAGTGTAAGTATCAACAGGAACTTTCCACCCTTTTAGTTGGCCGTATCGTTTCGAAACCTCGGGTGGTATCCGATTGCTTAATTTCTCAATGTATTCCTCCTTAAGAGGAATTGGAGGCGAGTCGGTATCGGGGTACATACGGTCTGCGCCGGGTAACACCCGTTCAAAAATGGTTGTTCCATCGGGAAGAGATTTGCGCGTTTCGCCAGGAACGCCCTCAAAGGCCATTTTGCATCGCTCATCCACAACATCAATTGCCGTAGGAATATCGTCGGCTGGTCCCCAAACAAGGCAAATTGCGTCGTTTTCAGTAGCCTGAAGTAGTTCGGTAAGCTTTTGCGTATCGTTGTTACTTAACGCCTCGCGTAGCTCCTCAGTGCTAGTCATATTGGGTCGTTCAATGCATGCAATAACCTTAAGCCTATCGGCTAACTCGTTGCTAAATGATTTTTCGGGTTGTGTAAAGTGCGATAGAATCCCTTTGAATCCAGGTAGTTTTATGGCAACGACCTTAATTCCATTTTTGGTTGAAGCGGGTGGTACAAAATCGAGGTCTAATTTTTTTGGTGATATCTCTTGCCATTCCAAAGTCCACTTTTGGGGGTCGGGGTAACGTTCCAGCAGCTTTTTGCGAATATTTAGCAAGGCCCATTGCCTGAACGCCTCGTTGTGCGAGAGCTCAGGTATCCACTTATTGTGAGCCACGCCTTTAATCTCAACACGAGTACCACCCTTGCAGCTAACGTTCACATCTTCGCGTCCGGCACCTATTCCGGTTCTAACCCTGCCTGTGCTGCGGTTTAAAAAACGGATATGCTCAGCAGCCTCGCGTAGCTCATCGGGGGTAAGGCATTGTGGATGGGTTACAGTTTCAATAAGGGGCATACCCAAGCGGTCGGTTTTGTAAATTCTGTTGTGGCCAATATCGGAAATTTCTCGGCACGAGTCCTCCTCGATACTCAGCTGGAGTATGCCAATTTTTTTGTTGCTTAGCTGAATTTCGCCTTCAACTCCAAGGATTGCAGTTCGTTGAAAACCGGTGGGAATGCTACCGTCGAGGTATTGCTTGCGGGTGATATGAACTTCGCCTACAATGTTTAGCTTACATAAGAGTGAAATTTCCAGCGCGTACTCCAGGGCCTCTCGGTTAATGGGGAATGGTGGGGTGTCGTCAATCTCGTAAGTGCAAGCAGTTTTGTTATTTATGCGGTAGAAAATATTTTTACGGGTTTTGAATTCCATTAGCGCTGTACCATCGTATTCGCCCATTTCGCTTAGCGTTGGGCGCATATGGCGGATAATTTCGGCATCGTAATCGTTGTGGTCGTGGTAAATGCCCGCTGGGCAACGGCAAAAAAGTTTTTGCTTTGTTTTCAGCTGCTGGTGTACCTCAAGCCCCGATTTGAAACCAATGCGTTCGTAGTCGGATTTTTTTGCCTTTTTGCGGCTAACGTAGCCAATCTCCTTTTGGGTATGCTGATAGTTTTTTCGAGGATCGAAGCCGCTTTGGCTGGTTTTCTTTTTCATCTGTGCGGTATATTAAAGGCAGGTTAGGGTGGTTCTTTTAACTCCAATAAATATAGAATTGTTTGCCGATACGGCAAAGAGAATTGGCTATTAGTTTTTTAACGGGTTATGAACAGGGGGTGGCGATAGTCGGTAATCGGTAATCGGTAATCAGTAATTATAGCCAATTTAAGAGATAAAATGAACGAAATTCGGATTGTTTACCAAAATTTGGTAACTTTGATAAAAATTCAAATGAAATGAAAAACACTTCAATATCACTTGGCAACTATTTTGACCAGTTCGTTCAAACCCAAGTTTCGGCTGGACGATATAAAAACGTCAGTGAAGTAATTCGTGCTGGACTTCGACTTTTAGAAAACGAAGAAAGTAAAATTATAGCCCTTAGAAACGCAATTCAAGAAGGGATTGATAGCGGAATTGCTCAGGATTTTGACCCAGACAAACATCTTCAGGAATTAAAAGCTAAACGAAAAAAGAATGGCTAAGTATGAACTGACTAGTAAAGCGGTCGAAGATTTGACGGGAATTTGGGAATACACGATTGAAAAGTGGTCTGAACAACAAGCTGATAAATATTATATTTTACTGTTGGATAGTTGCCAAGACATTGCTAACAATCCCGAATTAGGGAAAAACTATGACGGAATAACAAAAGACCTATTTGGACTAAAAACGAACAGGCATATTGTTTTTTATCGCAAACGAGTTAACCAGCCTATTGAAATCACGAGAATTTTGCACTAACGAATGGACTTGAAAATCAGACTTAGCGAATAAAAACTGGCTACATCAATGCGTATAACCAATTTTTGTCACGATTATTTGCTAGGTTTTCACTAGGGTTGGTGTATACCAGCAACTGGTCATGCGCTAGCCGTTAGTAGTCAGTTACTTGTCTCCTAAGACAACCGCTCTTTAGCTGGATGACGAGATTGGTCATTGGTTGAGCGAACCAGTTGTTCAAGTTTTTCTCGGTTGTTTTTAATTCGAATATCTCTTTCGCTATCCGATTCAAGTTTCGCGTTGTCGATGTTTTTTAACATTTCAGGCAAATCCCAGTCTATTTCCTTTTTCTGGTTTATTTTGTTTAGTATTGTCTGCTTGTCGTTGTTACTTAGCAGTATTGAAGGGATTTCATCGAGAACCTCATCGAAGTATATGCGGTTAACCTTTTCAACAAAAAGTTGTAGTGTAGCCTTGTCGACTGGTTGATAGAATGGGTTAGATTTTAGGGTTTGCAATATTCTTACATCTTTTGTGAGCATCGACCCGTTTAGCAATTCATTAAAGAGTAGGCTCGAATCAAAATCTGAAATAATAATCCTATCATCATGGCTGCTAATTAGGTTTAGGTTTTGCTTTGTTCTGTCAATATTAAGCATTAGCACGTCAAGGAGGTAGGCGTAGGAGTAATTTTCCAAATTGAGAGTGGATAAATCGCTGTGGGTTAAAGGGTGAATGTTGTCGAGATACTCGAAACAAATGTTTATGTCTAGGCTCTTGTCGATTAGATCTCTAACCTCAATATAAATGCTTTCGTAGTTTAGCGAGCTGTTGAGTTCAATCCATTTTGGTTGGCGAGTGTTTACTCCAATAAGTTGCCCTAATCGATTTCCAAACCATTCGCTAATTGCAGCGTATTGGCCACTTAAACCACCGCTGAGTTTAACTAAAAGTTTTTGATTTTTGTGCTGAACTATAATTGGAGTTGAACTGCCGCCTTGGATGTAGGATAGAACTTTCATGTATATTTTTGAAATTTACGTTGCTCAAAAAAGATATTTGAAATACAAATATCAGATTGTGAGGGTGACTTCCTATAATTAGGACGTTAGTTTATAATAATAAATCAGAAATCGAACGATCAAATTACTCAAACTTAATCGTCCTATCAGGGCTAATGCGCGAAACTACCATTGAGGGAATTAGCAGCATAGCAAGCGTTACAGCAAAGGTGCCAATGTTTACCAATACAATATGTAGGGCATTTAGGTTGATGGGTACGGTTGATAAGTAGTAGTTGGCCTCATCGAGCTTAATTATACCGAACTGATGCTGGATAAGGCAAAGCCCAATGCCTATAATATTTCCCCATAGCAAGCCCTTTGCAATTATATGTCCCGATTGAATTAGAAATATTTTTTGTATAAAGCGGTTTTCGGCGCCAAGTGCTTTCAGCACGCCAATCATATGCGTGCGCTCAAGTATAATGATAAGCAATCCGGAAATCATGTTGATGCCAGCAACAGCAATCATTAAAATTAGTAGGATGATTACGTTCAGGTCCTGTAAACCAAGCCAGTCGAAAATTTGTGGGTACTTATCAATTATGCTTTGCACTTTCAATCTAGAACCATCGCTAAGGAAGCGAAAAGCAACAATATCTTCAACGGTTAGGGTGAGTTTCTGAATTTTCCTGAAATCGCTAATTAGGAGTTCAAGCCCTGTTACCTGATTGGAGTCCCAACCGTTTAGCTGCTGTATATGCTTAATATCGCTGATTACGAAAAGCCTATCGAATTCGGCCATTTGCGAGTCGTAAATACCCTCAACGGTAAATCGCCTAAAGCGGGGAGGCTCCTGAACAAAAAACATGTCGAACTTGTCGCCCACATTTAGCCTTAGAAGCTTTGAAAGCGTTTTGGAGATAACAACCCCGTTGGATGTGGTAGAGTCGGAGATGGAAATAGTGTTGCCTTGCTTTAGGTTTTGCTTAAAAAAACTCCAGTCGAAGTCGGTTGAAACTCCCTTGAGCACAACACCTTGAATATCGGTATCGGTTTTAATTATTCCTGGTTTAAGGGCAAACGATTGAATGTGCTCAACACCCTTAATGTTCAGTAGTTCGGGTATAAAATCTTGGTTGCTGTTAATTGGCGTTGTTTCAAATGAAATATTCCTATCGAAATTAGTTATTTGAATATGGCTGCCAAAGCCAATGGTTTTTTCCGAAATCTCGTTTTTAAAACCGGTAATTACAGCAACGGCAATAATCATAACAGCCAGGCTAAGCGCAACGGCAATGGTGGCAATTTTCACAAATGGTCGCGAGAGGCTGCCTTTCGATTCCTTGGGGTCAACCAGTCGGTTAGCAATAAACTGTTCGGTTTTCAATTGCAAGATTTTTTGATGTAGGCAAATTTAGCAAATTTTACTTCCTTCCAAAATCGGCGGGTATTTCGCCCCAAATTTGGGTTTCCCATTTAAGCAACTTGTTTTGCCATGTGTTTTCGCGAAGCCATTTTTCGGCACGTGCAATAAGATCGAAAAGGATTTGGTTTCGCTCGGTTTTTTTTAGTGTGGTATTAGCTCTCTTTTTGCGAATCCAGCTAATTGCGGTCATTGAGTCGGTGTATATGGGCAGGTTGCTGCCTTTCTGTTTAAGGAAAGCAAGGCCATGAACAATGGCCAAAAATTCGCCTATGTTATTCGTACCATCGAAGTAGGGGCCTTGCCTAAAAATTTCGCGGGCTGTTTTGGCATCAACCCCACGGTACTCCATGTCGCCTGTAGCAGTGTTCCAAGCAGCATCAACAGCAAGCGAAGGGAATACGGGTTTGGGTTGGTTTTCGTTTAGCCCCTCAAGTTGAAGCGATACATTTGTTTGTTTTGTGATATAGTCGGAGTAGTTCCCTTTTAGGGCTGCTTCGGCAGCTTGGCGCGTTGGGAACGATTTATACTTTGCGTTCGGATATCCCTTGATGCTTTTTTGGCACTCATCCCAACTCTCAAACACACCTACTTTTCCGCCTTCCCAAACCGTATAGTATTTCTTTTTTGCCATTTAGCCGTTTAAGTTTATGGTTTTACAGCAACCATTCTTATTACAATTGCATTTCCTTTGTGATGCGATCCTTCGTTTAAACAAATCTCTTTCGTTTCTATATGTTGGATGTTTAGCGCTTTGTAGTAGTTCTCAATTTCATTTGGGGAAACAAAAAAATCGGGATTTTTTGGTCCACCCGAATTTCGTTTTATCTGCTCTGGATGGAATGTTTCCATTATTAGCGTTCCACCAGGTTTTAGCCATTTCACCATTTTGTTGGCAAGTTGCTGTTTTTTTTCTTTAGGTATATGCAAAAAAGCCAAAGCTATAGCGTCAAATTCATCGTTAATTTCGATGGTGAAAATATCATCGACAAAATAGGTAACCGTTAAGCCATTATTTGCAAAAAGGTTTTCGGCTTTTTGTTTAGCCATTTGGCTAAAATCGATGGCCGTAACTTTCCATCCGTTTTTTGCTGCCCAAAGGGCATTGCGTCCTTCACCCTCGCCTGGGAGTAAAAGTTTTCCAGGGCTGAGTGTTGATAGCTCCTGTTTTAAAAATTGGTTTGGTTCGGTACCGTATATGTATTGGGAACTTGAATATCTGTTGTCCCACTCCGCACTTTTCGACATTAGTTTACTGGTAAAAAATCGGGGTAAAGCAAATACTTCTCTCTTATGGGTAAAAATAGGACAATATCGTTTTGCCAACTTACTCTTATATCGTATTCGCTCTCGCCATTTTCAATACTTTGCCTAAGCTTTGGCTCACCTGCCAGTGTGTTAAAGTATGAGTTGAAGAATTTATCCTTTTCGGGGAACGATTGATATGCAAACATTAGCCAGCTAAGATTTATCTGACGGAGTTCGGTGAAGTAATGTGCGCTATAATCCCTAAGGTCAATCCCATAGCAAAGCATAT
>NPIE01013496.1_pt1 | contig 12400 bp, 6 predicted proteins | sample 8637661 | NCBI WGS metagenome assembly NPIE01 (sample SAMN07420842, study PRJNA396082) | bioreactor metagenome | isolation source: sample BA12 brine-fed electro-methanogenic bioreactor BA | place: Japan: Kochi | collected 2016-12-09 | reverse complement strand
GCCGACTGCCGCTGCCAACTTCCGACTGCCACTGCCACTGCTACTGCTCCTACTCCTCCCCCTCCTCCTCCAAAGCCAATCACAGCAAATGGATAACAAAATCCAACTCAAATTCTCAGGCTTTGCCAATGCCCAGCTATTCTACGATACCAGACAAATGGTCGAAGCCAGGGAAGCCATGGTAAGCCTGTTTCCCAAGGCCCCGGATTATGATTCCGACGGTAAGGATATCAATGCCCGACCCAGTTTTAACCAGCTTGCCATGACCTCCAGGTTACGCCTGGACATCAGTGGGCCAGATGTACTGGGTGCCAGAAGCAGTGCAGCCATAGAAGGTGATTTTACAGGGCAGTCGAATCGTGATAACAATGGATTCAGGCTCCGGGAAGCATGGGCAAAACTACAATGGAAAAAAACATCCCTGCTGATCGGTTCCTACTGGCACCCCCTTTATGCACCGGAGATCAGGCCCTTTACCATAGGTTTGAATACGGGGGCTCCTTTCCATGCTTTTTCCAGGCATAATCAGCTCAGAATTGAACACAGGATCAAGAATTTGAATATTATTTTATTCGCGGGCATGCAAAGAGATTATGCCAGCAATGGCCCCCTGGGCCGCAACCCGGTTTATCAGCGGGATGCCGGCATTCCTAATCTGGACCTGCAATTGCAATATCATTTAGGAGAGCATATCCTGGGAGGAGGCATTGACCTGAAATACCTGCAACCTTTGCTGGATATCAACATAAACGATACCATTTACAAAACAAATACAAAGCTTGCATCCTGGGCAGCAACAGCATTTGCCCGTTTCGAACTGGCAAAACTCAGCATCAAAATGCAGGCTATCTGGGGCGAAAATCTGACGGAACATATTATGCTGGGCGGTTATGAAGTCAGTATTGATGATGTCTTACATGAAGTAAATTATTTCAATTCATCACAACTTTCTTACTGGGTCGACCTGATCACTAAAGGAAAAACCTGGAAGTTCGGGCTGTTTGGAGGATATGCCAGAAATCTGGGGCTAAATGAAAAAGCAACTGGCAACATTTATGTGACAGGCTACAACATTGACTATCTTTACCGGATCGCCCCCCGCCTGCAGTGGCACCTCAAAAAAATGCTCTTCGCCGCCGAGTTCGAATACACCGCCGCTGCTTACGGCACACCCGGTGATAAAGGAATTGTGCAAAATGCCGAAGAAGTTGGAAATTTAAGGGTGCTGGTGGGGGTGTTTTATTTTTTTTAGGGGAAATATTTTGCGCTTAATTCTTTATTTTTATGCAATGAAGTTAACACTGAACATAAACAAGCATGTTATGGAGCAGGCCGAAGTTTACGCACAGAAAAAGAATACGAGCCTTTCCAAACTGGTTGAAAGTTATCTCGCTTCATTGCCTGAACAAGAAACCGCTAACATACAGATCACGCCATTGGTAGAAAGCCTCAGCGGAGTTATTGAATTGGAGTATGATTTTGACTACAGGAAGGACTACACAAGCCATTTGATTCAGAAATATAAATGAAGGCTGTTATATGTTTAATTGCAACTATATATTCTGTACTCCAAATTATAAAGGAAAAATGCAAAATGACGATTTAGTTGGGAAGCTAGGGTTCGGTGGGGTTTATTTCTTTTAAATTTTCATTATTGTAATCTTATTAGAAAAAAAGCCTATTACTCTAAATAAATTATAGTTTTGAAGTACAATGATGAACTTAAATAATCGATAATATTATTTCTATTTATGTACTAATAATGAGCAAAATAAAAAAATACATAAGAGATGGACGAGCACCTATTCCTGATAATGATTTTACTTCAAAAATCATGAGTTCAATAAAGGATAGAAATACGAAACCTGAGCTTATCTTAAGAAAAGCTTTATGGCATGAGGAATTAAAGGGTTACAGGCTTCATTGGAAAAAAGTACCAGGGAGGCCTGATATTGCGTACCCTAAAAAAAAACTGGGTGTTTTCGTAAACGGTTGTTTTTGGCATAGATGCCCGTATTGTAATCCACCAATACCAAAACAGCATTCTGAATTTTGGATCAATAAGTTTGATAAAAATATTGAACGCGATAAAAGGAAAATAAATGAGTTAAATAAGATAAATTGGAAAACGATTACAATATGGGAGTGTCAAATAAAGAACAACCTAAATGCTCAAGTAAAAAGAATTAAATCCAAGTTAATATGAAAAATCTATCAGAGGCTTACCATTTGTCACAGAAAGCAGTTGCGAATTTAAAAGCATCGGTTTTTTTTATTATATCAATAAACAATGAAGGAATAGTAAATGCTGTGAATGGAAGGTCTTTAGGAATTTATTATGTCCATAGTGGCAAACATGAAGGCCACATATCGCTAGTTATACTTGAGTTACTGTAAAATGAAGGCGTAATTATACAAAATGAGACAACGAAAAAATGACTTATAAAAAAATGGAAAAACTAACTGTTTTAGATATTTTTTGCGGAGCAGGAGGGTTTTCTGAAGGTTTTAGGCAGCAAGGATTTGAAATAATGATGGGGATTGATAATTATCAGCCAGCAATCGAAACATTCAATCATAATTTTGGTGTCGATGGCTCCGCGAAAAATGTACTCGATTTTGAAAAATCAATTGAAGAAATTGAAAAATTACCTGACACAGATGTAATAATTGGAAGTCCTCCATGCGTGACATTTTCAAGTTCAAACAAGTCTGGAAAAGCAGACAAGTCCTTAGGAGTTAGATTAACAGAAGTATTTCTTAGAATTGTAGCAGTAAAAAAACACCAACCAAGTTCAGTTCTAAAGGCTTGGTTTATGGAAAATGTTACAAACTCTGTTAATTATTTAAATGATTATTATACTTTCAAAGATCTTAACTTATACTCCTGGGCAAGAAAACACAAATTAAGTCCCAACAAAAAGGCCATTGTTTTAAAAAATAATCAGATTAAGATCAATTCTGCGGATTACGGCTCTGCTCAAAATCGCAAAAGGATTATCTCAGGTGAATTCATAAACAAGGGGAAGCTACTAATACCGACACAAACACATCAATCTCCCGAAACAATGGAAACGTTAACCCCATATATTACTTTAGGTAAGATAAAAAGTTCATTGCCAGCTCCGAACTCTGTCAAATCTAATAATAAGATAACTGATCCTTTGTACCCTTCTATTCAGATTAAATCAAATGAGCTCACCGATCAATTTTATGATACTGGACTGTACGAATGCGAATGGAAACAATCCAGATTCTTAAAGGTAAATCATCCTTATATGGGGAAAATGATGTTCCCTGAAAATGCAGAAAAACCTAGTAGAACAATTACTGCTACAAAGATAGGTACATCAAGAGAAGCAATAATTTATCGATCAGAGTATAATAGAATTGGAAACGGAGAATTCAGAACACCAACGATCCGTGAATCTGCAAGTATTATGGGTTTTCCTATCACTTATCAATTTCTAGGAAGTGAAGGTGTTAAACATAAGCTAATAGGAAATGCTGTTTGCCCTTCGGTTAGTAGAGCATTTGCCAAACTTGTTAAAAAAAATCTTGGAATCTATGACAATAATTTCCCAAATGTAGCTTTGAAACCAAACATACAAGGAGTTGAAAACCTTAACTCATTTACCCAAAAAGTTTTTAATAATCCACCAAAGCGCAATAAAGGATCAAGATTTAGAAGACATCCATTCAAAGATGGTAACTTAACAGTAACTCTATCAAATTATGATATAATCAAGAATGAAAAAAAAATTTCTAAATGGATTACCTCTGTTCAATTTGGAAATGGTGAAGGTTTTCCAATTTACAATTATCCTAATGAATATTACAAAAAGTTAGTGCCTATTATTGAGGCATTAAAAAATGGAAAACAATTTCTCGAAATAATAAATAACGGGTTTTCAGAAAAAATTGGAGATAAAAGGAAACTTCAAGAAATGTATGAACTTCAAAAATCGAAAGAAGGCCTTCTGGAGCCAACTGAATTGATTGAGGAGGTTACAAGAATAATTGAAAAAATCGGATTGAAGCAAGAGATGTTCTTTCAAAACGGACAAAATGTTTTTAAAAACAAGGAAGTAGTTCCTGCAAAGCAACTCTTTGCTTTATATGCAATTAACAAAATCTCAACCATTGCAAACAGAAAATAGTTATGCCCGTTCATTTTCATCCCGACAATCCAATTGATGCATTAGAGAATATTATCGTGAAAGAAGATAGAAGTCCTCTTCGCGGTGAGATTGATGTTTATAGAAAATTATGGGAGGATTTGAGTAAAAGTAAAATTGAATGGGATATTTGGCACGACTTAAAACTACCTGAACATGCAGATAGCTTCAATTATTACAAAAAAACAAGTGCACAAATCGACTTTGCGATTCTTTCCAAACACGGATTGATTGTATTGGAAGTAAAAGGAGGTGCTATTTCCACAATGGACAACACGTTCTATTATGGCAAAAATTTTGAAACTCCTATGAAACAAAATCCCTTCAAGCAAGTAGAAGGGTATAAATTCACTTTAAAAGACAACGTACTCAATAATTTAAAGAATTGTTTTTTCTGCGAAGTTGTTGCTTTTCCACATGTTGATTATCCTTTTGAATCAAAATTGATTGATTCAAATTTATTGTGGACAAAATACAAAGCCCCGACTTTTAACAATTCGATTGAAGAATTCCTTTTAAGAGCGATTGCCTACTCAAAAAACAAACACAAGCGACATTTCAGAAATTATGAAGAATTAACAGCAAAGGAATATTCTGCAATTAAAAAAATACTAAGCCCAAAAATTGGCGATAGAAACCATAATGCTTCGATTAACACTTTGGAGTGGCTTGGGATTCATAACAATGAAATTCTTGAAGGTCTCTATAAAAATCAGCGTATATTAATTGAAGGGCCTCCCGGTTCGGGGAAAACAACACTTGCCAAAGCATTTATTGATAAGCAGCAGGATAAAAAAGGGATTTACTTGTGTTGGAATAATCTTCTGATGCACTTTACCAAATCATTGTTGGATGAACGAAAACTTTCAAACAACATCGAGGTAACAACATTTTTTCGTTTTTTCCACTGGCGTAACCCTGAAATAGATTATGAAAAATTGAGCAGGTTTTCGGAAGATGAATTTTATGACTTGGTAAAAGAAACCATTTCAAAATTAGAACAAGAAAACAGATTAATTCCTTACGATTTTATTGTTATCGATGAAGCACAGGACATGTTTGATAAAGGTTTGGATTTATTTATCAATTCTTTTTCAGGTTATAATGGAAAAGGTCTTTTGAATGGAAACTCCCTGATTCTTTATGATATAGACCAAAGTTATTCCAATAGTGGAAGAAATCTTTCTGAACTTGCAGATTTGATTTCGGAGTATTATTCTCATTTCAAGCTGAATGAAGTAAAAAGAAGTGTTCAAAATCCTGATATTAGAAAACTAAGTGCAGAATTATTAGATAACCCAAAAATATTTAGCACTAAGTATTTTGAGGATTTATACTCTAATATTTCAATTGTGTATCACAAAGATTTGCAGAGTGTAAAGAAGCACATCGTAAAAACAATCTTAACTCCAATTCGTGAAACAGGTTCGTCTTTAAAAGGAAGTGAATGTATTGTCTTGATAGAATCAACTTTTCTTAAGGGAAGCTATAAAGGGAATGAAGATTTAAGGGAGTTATTGATAATCAAAGACATTGAGGAACTGTCTGAATCAAATGTTGTAGATACTGCAAATAAGCTCAGATATACTTCAATCTTAAAATTCAAAGGATTGGAAAAGAAGAATGTTTATATGGTTATTTCTGAACCTTCAGAACTCAATAAATACGAAATGTTTGTGGGAATTACCCGTGCAATGTTGAATGTGGAAATAAATATAGTGGAATAATGAATCTGGTAAACCAACATATTCGGAAACATTTACTTCCTTTTCAGGATGAAGAAGATACTTTTTTTCAGAAAATTGTTGAGTTGATTAAAAGTGAAGTAAAAGAAAAACATATCCTCTTACTGCGCTACATTCATTTGTTGTTTGATGAAACATTTTCTGAAGAGAATGATCAAACAAAAACACTCCATTTACACTTTGCTTATGATCTTGATGATGATTCGTTGTTAATCATCGCTCAGTATTTATTAATCCGTTCTTTTATTGAAAGTAAAGCTAATGCTTCATCTTCTCAGAGCAATAAGAAGCTCGAATCCTTGAAAGTAATCCTTAATTCAAAATTAAAAAGACTTTCTACCTGTCCTGATGGTGCAAGCGGAAGGAATGGAGGAAATAGAGTATATAAAAATTGGGTTAAGGATAAAAAAGACGTAAAAACACTAATTGATTTTTATAGAAAGTTTGGTGATGATATTTATATTTCAAATAATACAATTTTCAACTGTCAAGTTCAATTAAGCAATTCAATGAATGATTTTCTTGCAACAAACCCTTATGCTTGTGCAATTGACGATTACAATACCTACCCGACATTTAATCTATTAAACACAAAATTAACTTTAAGCGAAATAGATGAGATAGATAATTCATTCATCGATAATTTGGAAACTGTCATTTTGTTTGACTGTGAAAGAAAGAGACTGATGCAGTATTTTTCTTTGCAAGATATAAAGGATTATGACATTAATCTAAAAAAATATTTGATTCTATCCTTTGGCAATAAAAATAATTCCGTTCAAGGTTTAAAGGATAAGATAGCTTTAATTCAGAATAGATTTAAAATAACTAACGATATAAGTTATTCAATTCTTCAATATGAAATTGACTTCGTTTTAAGACAGAAAGCAAAAAAACATATCCCTACTTCATTCATTGGGAATGACTATTCTGATTTGTGGAATATCTTTATCCTTGAAACAAATATCCAAGATCTTTATGAATTACGCTCGATAAAAATGATGAATTTGTATTCATTATGTTTTAATGAGGAAATTAAAGATTTTATACTTCAAGATATATTTTCAGAAAAAGACACTTCCGATCTAATATCGGACGAAACAAAGCAAAGACTGTTAGATTTAAGAGAAGAAGATTTATCTGAACTAAAAGAATCATTGAACAATGTGTTAAGATTGATTATAAACTCTGAAAATAAGAAAGTTATATTTGATAAAATTAACAGTGATACCTTATTAGTCGTTGACGATTTTGTGCTTAATTCAAAAAAATTTAAACGTTTAATAACCTCTATTATTCCAGTGTCAAAAAGTAATAACTTAGTCTCTTGGCCTGATTTCAAAACTATTGAAAACGGAAACATTCTTGTCTTGGCCTATCAAGACCAAGGAAAATACCCATTCCATTTTTATCCCAACGTGATAGAAACTACTGTTTCAAAAAATATAACTATTGAGGCAATCTATCACAAATTCTTGTTTTCGATCAGACACCAATGGGCCAAATATAACGTAGCCAAAGACTTGCATAATCTCTTAGACCACCCCATAAGACAAAAATATTTTCAATGGGAAAGGTTGAAAAGTACTATTAATAGCTTACGTCCTCAAAAAGATGATAATACAAATTGGGATTTAGAACAGCAGTATTCAGGAAATGGTCATCGTGAAACGATTAAGCTAAAGTTAAAAAGCGAACGAGAAAGAACCTTTAATAGTTCTGAGCTTTTCATTTATTCAACAGATAAACAAAGGTTTAGAGTTGAAAAAATCGGAGCCATATTAGAGTCAATTGATGAAGACGAGAAATGCTTTGTTCATCATCTTGATGAAATACAAGAAAACATAAATCTGTATGACAAGATGATAGATACAAGTCAGCAAGAAGACGAGTTGAATATCATTCGAAAAAAATATCAACTAAACAATACAGATACAGGGCGACTTTGGAAACTTTTATTGAGACAAAAAACATCAAATAATAATGAAGAAGCCCTTTATGAAGAATTTAGAACTTATTTAGAAAGTAAAGGACTTAAAATTGTCTCTTTACTTCATTTCAAAAATAATTGGTTAAACCCCGAAAGTGAATCTATCGCACCGCTCAGCAAAAAAGTGTTTATAGAATTATGCAATTATCTAAATCTACCTAAAGCGTATTTCATTCTCATACAACGATTAAGAAATGCCTCTAAACAATCCAGTCGCCAAAGCACCCGGCAAATGAATAGACTTTTGCAAGACTTGTTCAATGACGGCAGTTTTGATGAAAAAGCAGATATAAATAAGATAATTGAAACTAATCTTGAAAAATATAAATGGAAACACCCTTTGGACGAATTAGGTATTGATGAAAAGTATTTGGGAGATAATTTAATTGCTTTGGTTGAGCTAATAAAAGCAGAGGTAAAGCTTAAAGAATTAGAAAAATTCAAAAAGGCTGAATGATGGACAAAGTAATACAAAAAAGAAACTCTTTAGAAACTTTTATACGGGAACAAACATTAGGTCCTGGAATAAACGGATATAGATATGTTGACATAGAAGATGATGTTTTAGTAGAAAAAAATCTAAGCACAGAACCATCATTGAACTATGAGGCTGAGATTTTAGACATTGTTCCTGCTGCAATTTATAGTACAGGCATTCTTTTTCCTGAGGATCAAAGTGAAACTTGTGACGATGGCGCTGTTCTCGATAACAATGAACAAACCGAAACAGAAGACGGAGTTGACGAAAAAGATTCCCAAAACAACAGTATGGAATCCGAAGATGTTTCCAATGGTGTAGAGCTAAATCAGATGTACCCAAAAACTTTGGGATTGACTTTCTGTTTGGTAGAGAAAAGTTTAGAGACTGGAGAAATAGTATTTGATGTTTCATTCCGATATTATAAAAAACTAAAACAAGATAAAGAAGGAAAGTTTAACAAGAAATATGGATTGTTGTGTGAAGTTGACATAGAGAAGCTTAAAGCCTTTTTGATTGAACACAAATTAGTTCAATTTTCAATCATTACTAAAGGGAAAAACAATTTCGTATTATTATCTAAAATCAATTCAGAACAAATTACTGAACTAAAAACAACCATTCGGTCTATTCAGAAAAGCTATGCCGAAAACTTATATGACACGACAAGTAAGATTTATAGTTTACCTCGTTTATCCAAAGAAAGATGTTATTTGAGCAATCTAAAATCAACTATTTATTTCGAATTAAAAAATTCAATTACTGATAACAACAAAAGACTAGAGTTATATGCTATTACACAAGAAATAGAACTGATTGAAAATATTACCGAACATTTACGTAACCTGTTAGATATGTATTCAGGTGGATATGGATTATGGGAATCGAATCCAATTAAAAAAACAATAAAGCTCAGAGACATTAATTTCCCTATTACAAAAAACAAAATATCGTTTTTATACAATAAACCACAGCCAAATGAGAACATTGTAGTAATTGATGACAATGGATTAGAACAAGATGGGTTAGAACATCTGTTTAAGTACAATATAGAAGACAACCAAGACGAATATGCTTCTCTATCAGCGAACATTCAATTAAGCAAGGACTCAAGAAAAAAAGCTGATAAGATTTTCATCAAAATTCAATTAATCAATACAAGTACTGCCTTTACATTAAACAAAGAAAAAGATAGTAGGTATTTCTCCACTTTTAACGAAGTGGTAAATCAGCGAACATTCTTTGGTGTTAAAATTTCTGTAGAGAACGAATTTTTGGTTCCTTATTCGGATCATAAATACTCAAAGAATGAAGCTGGTATTTACAACGAAGACACCACAACTCAATTTATTTACGACCAATTTAAGGACTACGCTATCGGTCACGGATGCTCTGCAAAATGGAATAGTGTAAAGAATAAAGTAGAAACAGAATACTTACCGGAATGCGAAACACCTGATATAGAACCAATACCAAGAGATAAAAGTAAACCTGCAACAAATAATCATAATGGAGAATTTTCTTTACCTCTATTTTTAGAAAACTCAAAACCTCAGGAATTCAAATGGCTTTCTGTATTTTCTGACGCTAAGAGTAATGAAATTGTCAATGGTTTATTGGCCTTTGTAGATTCTTATGGGTCGTGGATTGAAAACAAGAAAAAGGATTCAAAATATCAATCTGACTTGAAAGATATTGCATATCAAGAATTAGAAAAATGTGAGCAGGATTATCAACGAATGAAAACAAATGTTGAATCTTTATTGAGAGGAGAAAACAATAAAGACAATCTTGCTTCATTTCGTTTGATGAATGCCGCAATGTATATGCAGTTATGGCATTCCGTAAAAGTTAAATATGATAAAGTAATTCCCCTACTCGAACAGCGTGATTTCAATCATTTTGGTTTCGACTTCTACGAAAATACTGATGATAAATTATTCCCGCCATACAATAACTCTGCTGGATGGAGAGCTTTTCAGTTAGCATTTATTTTGCTGAATCTTGACGGAGTTTTCAAGGTTGAAGATGATGGGAAATGGGAAAAAAGAAATGAATGGGTTGATTTGGTTTGGTTCCCCACAGGTGGCGGAAAAACGGAAGCATATCTTGGGTTAATTGCCCTTACAATTATCAACCGAAGAAAACTACACAAAGAAACAGGTGGTGGAGTTGCATCCATCATGAGATATACTTTACGCCTTCTTACAATGCAACAATTTCAGAGAGCCACATTAGTTATAATGGCGTTGGAATTAATAAGACGATGGAATCAATATAATTTGGGAAATGAACCTATAACTATTGGATTGTGGGTTGGAAACAACTCTCTTCCAAATAAAACATCAAGCAAAAAAAATGGCATAGAAAAAGATTCCTTATTACAAGAATTCTTTAAACTAAACAATGGAGAACCAAATAAAGTTCCATTCTCAAATTGCCCTTGGTGTGGAAGTAATCTGAAAGCAGATGAAAAAAAAGATATTCAAAATCTATCTTCAAGAGAAAATCAATGGTATAAGGATAAAGTTCATCTAATGTGCACTAATAAGAATTGCACATTTTGGTATGTTAAGCCTGCTCGAAAAAAAGAGTATCAAGGGCCATTACCACTTTGTTTATCTGATGAAATAATCTATCAACATCCACCAACATTGCTATTTGGAACAGTTGATAAGTTTGCCCAATTGGCTCACAAAGTAAAAGGTTCAGACAATGGAAGAAATGCAGATTCAAGACGTTTGTTTGGCAAAGGAAATTGGGAGCAAGGAAAACCTCAAAACGGTTATTTACCACCTGACTTAATTATTCAAGATGAACTTCACTTATTGCTCGGTCCACTTGGTTCAGCGGTTGCATTATTTGAATCAGCGGTTGACCAACTTTGCACACGAGAGGATGGTACAAGACCAAAAATAATTTCATCAACTGCAACTACACGAAATACTCAATTACAAATTGCAGCGTTGTTTGATAGAAAAGTCAATCTTTTTCCTAAACCCGGAGTTGAATGTGATGATTCTTTCTTTGCTTTTTATCGAAGAAAGTTTAGAACCGCTGAAAAAGAAAATGAGAAATATTTATCCAAACGAAAATATATTGGAGTACTGCCAACGGGTCGCACACAAATTTGGATGCAAATGAGGTTGGCAGCAATACTAATGGCACATAGGGCTATTTTTGAGTTACATGAACTATCAAATAAAAGTCCCATTGACTTTGACGAGTATAAAGACTTTGAAGAAGCGATGGATTATTATCATACAGCTATCTCTTATTTCAATAGTTTAAAAGAAGTAGGGAAAACACAATCTCAAGTACAAACCTATATTTTGAAAGAACTTCGTAGGGTTTTCAATCGAGTTATTCGTCCTCAAAAATTAATGCACTCTCTTTATACCTATGGACCAATACGAGAAGCTGAATTAACCGGAAGACTGTCAGGTGAAGAAGTTAAAAATGAACTCAAAAATGTTGAAACGAAATGGAAAGCTCAAAATAGGTTTGCTAATATCCAAAACGAAGAAATAAAAAGAGGTAATTTGCCTCCTGAATTTGTAGTGGCAACGAATATGATTTCCGTAGGGATTGATGTTTCACGGTTCAATACCATTATAATGAACTCAATGCCTCGGAATACTGCCGAATACATTCAGGCAAGTAGTCGTGTTGCACGAGACAACTATGGATTGGTTTTAACTGTTCATCATCCTTTTAGGGCAAGAGATATGTCTCACTATGAAAAATTCATTGAGTTTCACGAAAAGATGTACAGTTATGTTGAGCCGATTTCTATTACGCCCTTTACAAAGAAATCTGTTGAAAGGTATATGGGATTGTATTTGGCAACAATGTTACGTCATACTACTAGATTTACAGAAAGAGAATCAGCAGGTAACATTTCTTCATTATCATATAAGCAGCTTTCCTCAATCATCACCGGATTGACCGAGTATTTTAGCAAGAGAAAAGAAAGGCTTTCCAACTTTGATAAGCTAATCAACAATCT
>NPIE01002217.1_pt1 | contig 12404 bp, 11 predicted proteins | sample 8637661 | NCBI WGS metagenome assembly NPIE01 (sample SAMN07420842, study PRJNA396082) | bioreactor metagenome | isolation source: sample BA12 brine-fed electro-methanogenic bioreactor BA | place: Japan: Kochi | collected 2016-12-09 | reverse complement strand
TGGCGAATGCCATTAACGCCGTGTGCAAAGGCAAAAGCCAGTAATAAAGCATCATAAATTCGCCATCCGATATTTGCCCAGCGCATCGCCACATAATCCAGGTCAATGCTGTGAACACCCACGATGACATCCTGCAATAGGAGATGCCCAAATACCAGGGGGATCAGCAAAATTGCGCTATAACGCATAAACATCCATGATTTGGTTTCGAAGTTGGGTTTTGGTTTTACAACTGTTCTTGAATTTGTAGTCATGATGCCTCCTACCCGCCGAACCAACCAAAATTATGATGCAACATGTTGTATAACATGATTGCTGATGAGGGGATCCACAACAATAAAGTAATCAGTAATGTAACTTTTGTTGAAAAGCGTTGTTTGGGGATGCTCCACAATCTTGGTGCGATGAGGTCAAAAAATGCCACTCGCAAGCCATTGACCCCGTGAAAGAAAACACAAAACACCAATCCTACTTCTGCGATGCCAAAAATGGTTGATCGATACAAATCGATTGCATTTTGGTACAGATGGGGGAAGAAATAAACGAAGGAAGTGTCAAGGATATGAATGGTCAGAAATAAAGCGGTTCCTAACCCTGTTATCCTGTGTAAAAGGAAACTGTAATGTCCTTCCCTCCCGCGATAACTGGCATACCCAGTCAACGTGGTTTTTATACTTGACATTGATGACCTCCTTTATTGATTTAGACAAGATTATTGTAGCAATTTTTGGAGGATTTCAAAATAGTTTTAGAGTGTGGATTTATGAGAGAGCAACAAGCTGTATTCATTGTTCTCTAAGGTATAATAACGGTGCAAGGAAGAGCGTGGAATCCTTGATAATTTATCAATAATGGAGTCTGTTAAATGATAAATTCAACCCGATTTTTCAAATTTCGAAAATTTTCACTTCTACTTGTTGTTTTAACAATTATATTGAGTGCGTGCACTCCAAAAGCAAGCGAAAGGGTTTCATTAAAATTTGCTGTCCTACCTATTTTGGATTCATTACCAATGTATGTAGCCCAACAGGAAGGCTTGTTTGAGAAGTACAACCTAGATGTTGAATTAGTTCCAGTTAGTTCAGGTCCTGAACGCGACCAATTGGTGGCAGCCAAACAGATAGATGGCATGATCAATGAAGTTTTAACAACCATTTTAAATAATCGTAACGAGAAAAATGTTGTTATTGTACGATTTGCACGTGCAGCAACAAGTGAAATTCCACTATTCAGTATTGTCGCTTCCGCAAAGAGTGGTATTACTGAAGTGGAGCAATTAAAGGGTGAAAAAATTGGGATTTCTGAAGGAACCGTAATTGCTTACCTAACCGATCGTATGCTACAGAAAGAAGGATTTGCACAGGAGGATTTGGCAACGGTAGCTGTTCCAAAGATTCCTGATCGGGTTGCATTGATTGGGAACGGTGAATTAACGGCAGGGACGATGCCAGAACCGGTTGCATCATTATTGGCTTTGCAGGGCGCTAAAATTGTTCTGGCTGACAACAAATATCCTGAGTATAGCCACTCCACCATTGCATTCCGAAATGAATACCTGGAAACCAATAGTGACGCCGTCAGGAATTTCCTGGCTGCGATTGAAGAGGCCGTAAGTATCATTAATGCTGATCCTGCCAAATGGGAAACAACACTTATTGACAATAATATTCTGCCAGCTCCTCTGGTTGGAAAATTTGAAGTACCAACCTTTGTTACTGCAGGTGTCCCAAGCCAGGCGCAATATGATGATGTTTTAGCTTGGGCAAAAGAAAAAGATTTAATTAATAAAGATGTCCCATATAATCAATGCGTTAGTGATGAATATTTACCCTGAACCTGTTTGCTGATGATAAACGTCCAGAATTTATATTTCGAGTATGCCACTAATCAGTCTGTTTTCTCTGATTTTAATTGGCAGGTGAAAAAAGGTGAAAGCTGGACAATCTTAGGCCCATCCGGTTGTGGAAAAAGCACATTATTGTATCTGTTGGCAGGATTACAACAACCAGGTTCTGGTTGTATTCTGATTGATGGGGAAACATTATTGCGGCCACGTCCACAAAGCGGATTAATTATTCAGGATTATGGATTATTGCCCTGGGCAACTGTACGTGAAAATGTGGCATTAGGGCTGGATATTCGCCGGTTTTATGGGCCGGATGGTACACATGCTCCTTTGGTATCAAATATTGGTGAGGATGATGTTAATTATTGGATCAGGCAGCTTGGATTATATGAACAAAAAGACAAATATCCAGGGCATATATCCGGTGGACAACGGCAGCGTTGTGCAATTGCACGCACATTGGTACTGCAACCAGATTTGTTATTGATGGATGAACCATTTTCTTCATTGGATGCACCGACCCGTGAAAATTTACAGAACTTAATGATTGATTTATGGGAAAAGCACGACCTTACTATGGTTACTGTTACGCATTCGATTGAAGAGGCTGCAATCTTAGGCCAAAATATTTTGCTGCTGCAAACACCACCCAATAAAAAAGCCAATGTGCTTGAAAATGCCAGCTTTGGAAAAAAAGATGTTCGGTCTGATCCGGAATATTTGCAGCTTTGTCAGATTCTCAGGGAGCAGTTGACCAACTAATGCGCACAAAGTCTGTTTTATTGGCTTTTTTCCTTTTGGTTGTTCTTTGGCAACTTTTAGCCTGGATTGTAAATTTACCTATCCTCCCATCACCGGTTGAAGTGGCGGTAACATTAGTGCGTGAGCTAGGTCGTGATTTGCCTGGCCATTTTTTGGCAAGTTTCTGGCGGGTTTTTATCAGTTCATTACTGGCGATTATGTTAGCTTCACCATTAGGTTTGATGTTAGGGCAATCAAAACCGCTTAATCGGTTTTTTGCCCCCGTCATTTACCTTTTGTACCCCATACCCAAAGTTGTCCTATTACCGATTGTGGTTCTTTTTTTGGGGATTGGGAATGTATCAAAAATCTTCATGATTTTTTTGATTTTGTTTTTCCAGATTTTGGTATTGGTAAGGGATCAAGCCTCTAATATTCGTCCGGAATTGATTCAAAGCGTGCGCAGTTTGGGTGCTGGCCGCAAAGCGCTCTTTCGCTTCGTATATTTGCCTGCCAGCATTCCAGGGATTTTGACCGCTTTGCGCCAATCAGTAGGGACGGCTGTTGCGGTGCTGTATGTAGCGGAACTATTTGCTACCCAAAAAGGACTCGGTTACTATATTTACCTCAAAGGTTCTAACCTTTTTGACTACCCAGCGATGTATGCTGGGGTTGTAGCAATGAGCGTTTTAGGTTTGGGGTTGTATTTTGTGGTTGATTGGCTTGAGAAAAAACTATGTAAATGGCAATTTGAAAGCTAATATAAATCAGGTAATATGATTTTGATGTAAGTTAGATCCATCTTTTTGGTTTAAATTGAAAGGCAGCACAGTTGGAGGGTTTAATCATACACTCAGATCTTGGGGATTATGTAATCAGTCAACCTGGTTCAGGCATTATTTCTGCCGGGCAGGATATCCTAGATTTGATTGGAAATTGTTATGGAATGGAAAAGTGCAGACTGATTGTGCATGCTACGGATCTCCATCCTGATTTCTTTGACCTTAAAACGGGATTGTTGGGTGAAATTTTCTTAAAGCTTTCAAACTACCGGGTGAAAACAGCATTCATCGTCGATCTTGATGGTATTGAAAGTGAAAGATTTCATGAGTTGATCTATGAACACAAAAAAAGTGATGAAATCCGGTTCTTTGATGATTTAACCGATGCAGAAAGATGGTTATTTCACAATTGATAGAAAAGGTAAGGTGAAAATGGAACCGATCTACCTGGATTACAATGCGACCACACCGATAGCGAGAGAAGTTGCTGAGGCGATGCAACCGTACTTATATGGCTATTTTGGAAACCCATCCAGTAGCCATCTTTTTGGCGTTCAGGCAAAAATGGCGGTTGAATTAGCCAGAAAACAGGTTGCTGATTGTTTAGGCGCACAACCTGGGGAAATTATTTTTACCAGTGGAGGAACTGAAGCCAATAACCAAGCTATTCGTGGGTATGGTTGGCAGCACAAAGGTCAAGGGAAACATATCATCACTTCTGCTATTGAACATCCGGCAGTGTTGGAGGTTTGTCATTTTCTGGAAATGCAAGGTTTCAGCTTAACGATCCTGCCTGTTGATGAAATGGGACAGGTTAATCCGGTAGATCTTGAAACAGCCATTCGGGATGACACAGTCCTGATCAGTATCATGTATGCAAACAATGAAGTCGGAACGATTCAACGGATCAAAGATTTAACTGAAATCGCTAAAAAATATCAAATCGCCTTTCATTGCGATGCGGCTCAAGCGGTTGGGAAAATACCGGTAAAAGTGAATGATTTAGGGGTTGATCTGCTCTCAGTTGCAGGCCATAAACTCTATGCACCAAAAGGAATAGGGGTGCTTTATGTGCGGGAGGGTGTTGAACTTCGCAATTTAATGTTTGGGGCTGGACATGAAAGAGGAAAACGTCCTGGCACCGAGAATGTGTTGGAAATGGTAGGCTTGGGGAAGGCGTGTGCGGTTGCAGCACGTGATTTGGAAGTGAACCAAAAGAAAATGCAAGAATTACGTGACTTGCTTTTTTTTGAGTTAGTGAAAGCATTCGGAGAAGAAAACCTGCGCTTGAACGGTCATCCGGATCAATGCTTACCCAATACGTTGAATATTAGCATCAGAACTGTAGAAGCTCATGAATTGCTAAACCGAGTGAATGATCGTTTGGCTATCTCGGCTGGTTCAGCTTGCCATGCGGATCAAGTTTCTATTTCAGCAGTGCTGCAGGCAATGGGGGTTCCAGTTGATTGGGCACGTGGTGCACTGCGGATGAGTGTTGGCAGGGAAACCACCGCTGAAGAAATTCATCAGGCTGTGACAATTCTCAAATCTGAAATTCATCCACAATAATTCCTTTAAATTTCACATTTAACCTTGACAAATCTTTATTTTTGTATAAAATTAATTCGATTATTATCAAATTAATTTTATGAAGGAGAAAAAGATGGAAAATGATGAGAAGATACAGGAACTCTTAAATTTCTTTAAAGCCTTGGCAGACCCCAACCGCCTAAAAATTGTTGGTTTGTTGGCTCAACAGGATTTATCGGTAGAGCAGATTGCTGAAATGCTATCCATTTCACCATCGACGACTTCGCACCATTTATCCCGCCTGAGCAAAGCAGGATTGGTCTCTGCCCGTGCAGAGAGTTATTACAACATCTATATGCTTAATGCAAGTAAGCTTGAAACATTATCAAAAGAGTTGTTGGCACCAGAACAATTGCCAACAATCGTTAGTGAGGTTGACATGGATGCTTATGATCAAAAAGTAGTCAAGAATTTTACAAACCCGGATGGTAGTTTGAAGGCAATACCCGGACAGTTGAAAAAAATCAAAGCGATTTTGCTTTACATTTTGCCTGAATTTGAAGAAGGGAAACGATACCCTGAAAAGGAAGTGAATCAAATATTGGAAAGATATCATGAAGATTACGCTCAATTAAGGCGTTCAATGATTGATACAGGTTTGATGAAACGAGAAAATGGAATCTATTGGCGAGTAGAATCGGAAATTAGTGAATAGCAATGACGTTAGCTGACCTAAGCAATTATTTGTATGGGTCAGCTAATTGTGAATAATTGGTAATTATTTTTACTTTTCTCTGCTGACAATAAATCTCTACTCAGAAGAAAATTTTATACCGATTTGTATCCGAATCGGTTTCATTTTTTAAAATGAATCTTGAATTTCTTTGATAAAGGATTGCCAGGTTGGATCCGGTTGCCAAATTTTGAGCACATCAGGATAGGCAAACTCGTGTGCTTCTTGCAGAATATGAACGCGATAAAGATAGACGAAAACCGAAACACGCATATTCAAGACACAATGAACAAAGGTTTTTTCATTGGAAAGTGATAGCATTATGGAGACAAATTTATCAAAATTGGACTTTGTTGGTTTTTCCCAAATCACCGGTACATGAAAATACTGTAATCCTAAATTTTTAACAATCTGATCTTCATTTACTATTGCGCCAGGGGAATCATCAAGCGCTAAATTAATTACGTTTTGATAACCGTACAACGGTAACAATACTAATTGGTCTTTGGTTGGCATACCAGCAGTTGCTAAACATGGTTTTATGGAAAGAAAATTTGTTACTCTCTCTAATGACATATTGAAATTAAGTAGAAAGTATCGTTTCTATTTGCTCTAACACCTCTGGTGTAAGTGCCGGTTTTGAAACACCATTTACTATTTCTTCTATTTGTGCTGGTCGTGAAGCCCCTATCAATGCTGAAGTCACAGCTCTTTGACGGAGGGTCCATTTGATGGCTAATTGCGCAAGACTTAGGTTCAATTCATGGGCAACCTGGTTCAATTTAGTAACTTTTTCCAGCACCTCATTCGTAAGATTTTCAGGTCGTAAAAAGGTTCCTGGTTTAGCAGCTCTTGAATCATTCGGGATTCCCGAAAGATAGCGATTTGTCAGAACGCCTTGTGCTAATGGTGAAAAGACGATGCAACCAACCCCTTCTTCGTCTAAAACACCTAATAATTCTTTTTCAATCCAGCGGTCAAACATATTGTAGTTTGGTTGGTGGAGCAAACAAGGTGTTCCCATTTGTTTGAGCATCTGGATGGCAAGACGAGCTTCTTTTGAACGATAATTGGATATTCCCACGTAGAGTGCTCTGCCACTGCGCACGATAAAATCTAATGCTCGCATGGTTTCTTCCAAAGGTGTATCGGGGTCGGGACGATGATGGTAAAAGATATCTACATAATCGAGTCCCATGCGTTTTAAACTTTGATCCAGGCTGGATACTAAATATTTTCGTGAGCCCCATTCCCCGTAAGGACCTGGCCACATATAATAACCGGCTTTACTCGAGATGATCAATTCATTGCGGAAATTTTTAAAGTCTTTGGTGAGTATTTTGCCAAATGTTTCCTCAGCACTGCCAGCTGGAGGACCATAGTTATTTGCCAGATCAAAATGGGTGATACCGAGATCGAAGGCTTTGCGCAGCATTGCCCGGCAGTTTTCAACTGAATCCACACCTCCGAAATTATGCCATAACCCTAAAGACACAACTGGGAGCTGAATTCCACTCCTGCCAGATCGACGGTACTCCAAAGATTGATAGCGATCTTCAGCAGGTGCGTAATGAGGAGAAACGGGTAAGATTTCCATTGGCTTTAGTCCTTTTGTTTACGAATTTTGGTTTTTACGACTGGCACGTTCAATAAATATTTGCTGGACATGTTTTGCTTTGCGCGATGATGTTGGTTTTAAGCGCAGATACGTTCCATCTGATTTCATGAGTCGTGCTTTTACATTTTCTTGTAAATATAATTCGAGAATATTTTTTCTGATTTGACGCACCAATACTTTGTCTTCTACCGGGAATAAAATTTCAACCCGTTGGTTCAAATTACGGGGCATTAGGTCGGCGCTGCCTAAATAAATCTCTTCTTCCCCATCGTTATGAAAATAATAGACACGACTATGTTCAAGAAAACGCCCCAAAATACTGATTACCCTTATATTCTCACTTAACCCTTTGATACCTGGTTTGAGGCTACAGATACCACGAACAATTAGATCTACTTTTACACCAACTTGAGAAGCTTGATAAAGCTTTTTGATGATGACAGCATCCACCAATGAATTCATTTTGAAGATTAGATGACCATTTTCCTTTTTTTTGTGAACTTCAATTTCACGATCAATCATTTCTTCAAATTTTTGCCGTAAATTAATTGGCGCAATCAGCAATTTTCGATATTCTTTTTTTGCAGAATAGCCTGTCAGATAATTGAAAACGTCGCTGGCATCCGCTCCAAAATCCGGGTCTGCAGTGAATAGCCCCATATCTTCATAAAGGTTAGCTGTAACATGATGGTAGTTTCCAGTACCGAGGTGTATATACCGCCGAATGTTTTCACCTTCTTTACGCACTACCAGCGCAATTTTGCAATGTGTTTTTAGACCAACCAGCCCATAGGTAACATGAACACCTTCCTGTTCTAACATTCTCGCCCAACCGATATTACTTTCTTCGTCAAATCGAGCTTTCAATTCCACCAACACCGCAACTTGTTTTCCATAATCTCTTCGTGCTTCCAGTAGGGTTTTTACGATGGGTGAATTTTTTCCGACCCGATAAAGTGTCATTTTAATCGTGAGTACGTTTGGATCCCGTGCAGCGGCGCGCAAGAAATCGATTACCGGTAAAAATGAATCATAAGGATGGTGCAAAAGAATATCATGTGCACGGATCGAACTGAAGATAGTATTACCATCAAAGATTTCCAATTGTCGAAACCGATCAGGAATGGATTGTATAAAAGGTCGATATTTAAGGTGTGGTAAATCAATCTGTGCCAAATCCATTAAACTATGCATATTCATCGGAGAATTGAGAGCGTAGATATCACGTTTATCCATATCCAGGTTCTGCGCTAGCAGATCCTGAATATGCTGCGGCATATTCTTGTCAACAATCAAGCGTATTACTTTACCAAAACGTCGATTGCGTACGCTTTCTTCCATCACCTCCAATAAATCACCGGCTTCCAATTCCTGAATTTCAAAATCAGCGTTACGGGTAACATGAAAAGGATGTGTTTCCAGGATCGTCATTCCCGGAAATAATTTATGGATATTCACTTTGATTAAGTTGCTAAGCCAGATAAAGTAATGATGACGGGGCGTTGATCCGTCACGTCTATATCCACCAGATGAGCGCTTAATGGGAACAATTTGCGGTAATGAGGAAGGAACCTTTACGCGGGCAAAATGCTCTTCTTCCATTTCATCCTGAATGGAAATAGCCAGATTAAGACTGAGATTAGAAATATGCGGAAAAGGATGCCCTGGGTCAAAGGCGAGCGGTGTTAATGTTGGATATACCACTTCTTCAAAATAGCTATTAACATAATCTCTTTGTCTTTCGGTAAGTTGATTGTAGTCGAGAATATGGATGCCGTTTTTTTCCAACAATGGATAGAGGACATTATGCCAATAATCTCGACTGTCATTCATCAATTTATTGGCTATTTTTCGAATCTCTATGAGCTGTTGGTTAGGGGTAAGACCATCCTTGGTGAGTGAATATACCCCTGCATCACGCTGCATAACCAATCCACCAACACGAACCATGAAAAACTCATCGAGGTTAGAACCAAGAATGGAGAGAAATTTAACCCGTTCAAGCAATGGATTTCGTTCATCCATTGCTTCTTCAAACACACGGTATTGAAATTCCAACAATCCTAATTCACGGTTGATATAAAATTTGGGATTTTCTAGATCATCAATCACGATCTGTTGTTCCGGTGTCTGATTTTCTTTCTCCTCGGTCATTCGTCACCCTCTTTCTTAATTTCCTTAGGGGCAGGTCCTTTGCTAAAACTACTAAAAATAATCAACAAAATTCCTAAACCTAATGTTGATAGGAGAATGATTCCAACCGTTTGATTCTGAAAAATTGCATTCGTATTTAACTGTGAATTATTTTGATTTTCAGAGACAAGCTCCGTTGGTTCCGGTGTGGCATCAACTATGGATGGCGTACGTGTTGAGCGTGGTGTTGCTGTTTTAGTCCTGGTTAGACTTTTGGTTGGAGTCGTAGTAGATTGAGTAGCAGTAAACTTTGTTGCGTCGATTGTTGCAGTAGAAGTGGTGCTGACAGGAGTGCGATTTGCTTCAAATACCAATATTTTATCGCCAACATAGATGGTTGGCGTTTCTGGATCTAAATTATTAAGTCGAATAAGTTCGTCGATTTTTGTATCATAGGCAATGGCAATACTCCATAATGCCTGACCTGGTAAAACTTCATGGACCACTGCGCCGTTTTCGTTAGGAGTAACTGTTTGAACCGGGATGATCAATTGGGAAACCGCAGGCGTGTTAGTATAAAGTGATTGTGTGGCATTGGGTGTACTTGCAACATAAGTGCCACTGGTATAAGCTGCGTGCACAATATACCAAATTCGATCCCCGTAAGGGCAAACACCTGCACCAATATGAATGTAGCTTGGATTCGCAGATGGATATTGGTGCGATTCATCGCTCCACCATTCAGCAATTGTTTCTAACGAAACAGGTCCGATAGCAAAATTTTCTGTAGCAAAAACCTTTTCACCACCACCGTATCCATATGCTGCAATACGATCACTGACATCACCAATATGCCATCGTAATCCATTGATTGCCATATAACAGGCTGTGTCATAAGCGGTAGTCATAAGGATTGAATCAACCTCAAGCGGTGGGTGTCCATACCCTACCCGCCAATTGTTGATCAACGTAATTAATTGGTCGGCTGTTATATCCTCCGTTTGCGCTTTGGCAGTTGGCGCCTGGAAAAGGCCAGATAAGATGATCACCAATAAAATGGTGGAGAATATTTTACTAATTTTGTTCATAACTAGTTATTATACCGAATCAATAGAAGAGTCACCATCTTTCATTAAATTACATGGTTTTAAAGATGGATTTCTAACTTACTTTGATAATAATTGATTTGTAAAGTCATTGAAAGCCCCAAATCCCCCTTTACTTGCTCAAAATGATAAAATTATGCATAATAATGAAGATCAAATCAATAAAAGATTAGGTAGGCGACTATGTCATCAAAAATGCTTTATGAAGCGATTGCCTTAATTCGGGCTGCTAAATTGGATGAAGCGCGCCGAATGATATTCGATATTATTCGAAATGAACCGACCAATGAAATGGCTTGGATGTGGCTGGCCGAAACACTTTCTTCTGATCAGGATCGTATGAAAGTATTAATGGCTTGTCAGTTGGAAAATCCGAATAGTAGGATTACCAAAATGGCGATAGAAAAACTTCAGGAGAAAATTGACCTGGAAACAGAACAGGCAGTGACTCCAGAACCTTTTAGAGATGGAGAAACCTTTGATCCGAATATGCCCGAAAGAACGGGTCATACGGGTGCGATCATTGGATTTGATGGTTCATTTATCGTCTCTGAAGTGGCAGATTTTGATGATGTAATTGACCTGAGACAAAGTGAAGATACTGAAACACAACCAGCGGAACAAGATGATACGATTGTCGCTTTTTCGGCTGGAGTAGACGAAACCGAGATTTCTGAAGCAACTCATGGAGAACAAGCATTTCTTCAGGATGAGTTAGAAAGTGATATTGAAGAGGTTTTTCCAGCTTTTCAAGAAGAAAGTCAACCTGAAGAACTGGAATTCGAGCCAGATCTTTCCGATTTGTTTCAGGATGACGAGACACCTTTTGATTTGGATGAAAACTTACGTTTTGACGATTTGGAAGGGGACGAAGGTGATCATCTATCCAGATTGTTTACGCAAGCGGATGAATTGGAAAAGGATCAAAGTTCAGATGAAGAATTAACCGCCTATGATTTAGGTTTTCTCGAAGATTCACCAACACAAATGGTGGAAAGTAATGATCAAACGAACGAGGACTCTGGCCAATTTAAAACTATTCAGGAAGAAGACCTGGTAGAAGATAAAGTTATAAAAAGTGGACTCGAGGAATTCGAACGGAAACGAAAGAAGAAAGATCGTAATTTGATCATTATGGTGGTGGGTTTATTCATTCTCATCTCAATCTTGTGCGTTGTGGCAGTTTATGTAATTCTCAACTACTCCAAGTTTTCTAATCGGGCGCCTCTGCCAACTGCAACTCAAATGGTTGCTGCAGCGCCGGTAGAAGAAGAGGTTGTTCCTTCAGCAACCCTTCAACCGAGTGCAACAGCAATACCCGAGCCAACCGCGACAGCAACAATCGTACCTACAGCTACGGCATTGGTATCGTTAAGTGATCGCGCGATTAGCCCGGAAAATGTGAATTCTTTACAAATTAAATTGCAAGAAGAATATGGCAGTCTCTTTGTGAAATCTTTGGATGGTAACCGAATTGCATTTGTAGATGGTGAGATTGTTACCATTTGGAACCCTATGGATGGTTCTCAACTATTTGAATTAGCCGACCATTCTGCAGATGTTGTAAATCTTTCCTTTTCAGATGATGGCAATCATCTCGTGAGTGCTGCAGAAGATTTTTCTGTATATCTCTGGAACGTTCGCACAGGAGAATTGGCGGGCAGATTTGTGTTTGATGCTGAAGTAGTGAATCAAATTATGGCAGATGTGGGAAACCGATTCCCAATTGACATCTCCGTTGATTATTCACCTGATGGAACAACGATTGCAGCTGGAGCATTTGGAATCGTCAATATTTTTGACATTGCAACCAAGTTAACACGCGGGATTTATGTTGTGGAAACAGACAAATTGACTTCCATCGTTGAAGATATCGATGATTTGAAGGGATTCGATGTCCAGTTTAATCAAAATG
>NPIE01013497.1_pt1 | contig 12405 bp, 14 predicted proteins | sample 8637661 | NCBI WGS metagenome assembly NPIE01 (sample SAMN07420842, study PRJNA396082) | bioreactor metagenome | isolation source: sample BA12 brine-fed electro-methanogenic bioreactor BA | place: Japan: Kochi | collected 2016-12-09 | reverse complement strand
CGCAACTGACGGGGCGGCGGGCCTGAGGGCCTGTCGCCCTGTTGGGGTTGGGGGGCGAGGGGGAGCGGGGGCTGGCGGCTGCATGGAGGGGGCGGCATATGCAGACTGCGTATGCGCCGTGGATGCCGTGCGTGTGCGTGCGCAGAAGTGGTAATGTCAGGAGTTGGCAGGGGCGGTCGGGCGTATCGTGACTGCCGAATAGGGGTTAGGCCGAACACGGGGGTTCAATGTCCGACAGCGATCTCAATGCCGCCCTGCGCCAGTTTGAGGCGGTCGAGGCGAATCTTGTGAAACTGGAGCGAGCACTTGCAGAGGCTCGTGAACTGATACCTCAAGGCATCGCGTTCGGGGAGAACCCGGCCTACGACCGAGCTCGCTGGACGATTGATGAGTTGCTTGACGCGCTGCCGGCGATAGATGGGTGGAGGCCTGAAGTCGCGCTGCCGGACTTGAACGAGGTTGCTCAACGCAGGCTGGACTCGGAAGAGATTATGGAGCCCGGCATCCTCATCAGCCTCTACGAGGAGCTTGATGAGCCGTCGCGCTCGATTGGCGAATACCGCTACAAGTTCGACAAGAAGCGTCGAGAACTTGTGCGAGCGGCAATCATGGATCTCGTCGAGGTGGTCGACAAAGATGTCGATGCTGTCAGGGGCTCAGTTGACCTGACTGGCAACGAAACGCAAACCGTCGACGCGCCAGAATTCGAGCGTCTGAGGGATCACATAGCACAAATACGAGTTCTGCTCGGCGGCAGCGCCGTTCCGCCTCCTCGCTGGGGCGATTTGCACAGGCATCTGAGCTTCGGCCTAGTCTGCGATGTTCGTGACATCTTGGACCTTGACTGGCCAGCCACGCGCGCCGGACTCCATCGGTCTCTGTACGAGGAGCTGGAGCCCGTCCCCGTCGAGGCCGCGGACTTGGGCGACTTGGTCGGCGCCCGGCCCAGCGGACCCGTGGCAACGAGTCTGAAATGGGCTGATCTATCGGACGAGGACTACGAACGTCTTGTCTTCACCTTGATCACTGCCGAGGCCGGATATGAGAACGCACAATGGCTCACGCGCACCAATGCTCCTGATGGCGGTCGCGACCTTAGCGTTGACAGAGTCTCTTTCGACTCGTTGGCGGGCACCCAACGTCAGCGCGTCATCATTCAGTGCAAGCACTGGACGACCAAGAGCATCTCGCCGACGGAGGTGGCAACGCTGAAGGAGCAGATGCGGTTGCATGAACCGCCACGGGTCGACGTGTGCGTCATTGCCACATCGGGCCGTTTCACGGCGGACGCGATCAGACTGATTGAATCACACAATGCGTCAGATTCGGGGTTGAGAATCGAGATGTGGCCCGACAGCCACTTCGAGATGTTGCTCGCGACACGGCCCTGGCTAATTGCTGAGTTCGGACTTCGATAGTCGGCCTAACCCCGGCTTCGAGCAGAACGCCTCAAGGTAGAATCGACAAGCAGTCGCTCGGCGTCTGCTCAAGCCGAAGATCGTTAGCCAGACGCCCCTCCGGCGAGGTAGGCGAGACTCCTCAGGTTCAGACCCCCCAAGCGGCTCATCATGTCGGCACCGGGCCTCAATAGTTGCACGCGCAACGACAGTCGCGTATGCTAGTTGCATAAGCAGCCGAATGTTGTTGAGATCCAGGAGAGAACAACCATGAACAGCCAGGACAGACGCCGTGGACCGGGGTGGGCCAACAACCCAATCACCCGTCTCACCGCGATTCTCAACCGCAGCACGCACGTCTACTTCGACCGCGTGCTCAAGCCCCACGGGCTCTCCTTCACGCACCTGCGCATCCTGACGTACGTCTCGCATTCCGAAGCGCCGCGGCAGGAGGACCTGCGTGCGCGCATGCGCGGGGACAAGGGGGCGGTAGCCCACGCCGTGCACAAGCTCGAGAAGCTAGGCTACCTCGCGCGCGACCCGCACCCCGAGGACGGGCGCGCCTACCTTCTCAGGGTGACCGACGAAGGCCAGGCGCTCATCGACCGGTTCGCCGAGCACGGACGAGTCCTCAGCGAGCGGATGATCGACGGCTTGACGGAGGACGATCAGCGCCAGGCCGAAGTGCTCCTTCAGCGGATGGCCGACAATGTGTGCTCGCTGCTCGAGGACGGATGCGACGGTGCAGCCCGATGAAGATCAAGGCGAACCTCACCGAGGGCGCTGTCGCGCGCACGCTTCTACGTCTTGCGGCGCCGATGTTCATTGCCATGGCGGCGATGATGGGGTTCAACCTCATCGACACGTTCTTCATCGGCAGGCTCGGCACCGAGCAGCTTGCCGCGATGGGATTCACCGTCGCCGTGGTGATGGTCTCCAGCTCCATCAACCAGGGGCTCGGCGTGGGAACAACCGCGGTTGTGGCGCGCGCGATAGGCGCGAACGATCACCAGGGCGCACGGCGGTTCACCATCGACGCGGTTCTGCTCGGCGTCGTCGTGAGCACCACCCTGGCCACGGTGGGGTTGCTCACGCTCGACCCGCTCTTCCGCACGCTTGGAGCAAGCGGCCAGGTGCTCGAGTACATCAAACAGTATATGGGCATCTGGTATTTGGGCATCCCGCTCATCGTCATGCCGCAGATCGGCAACAGCGGTCTCAGGGCCACAGGCGACACGAAGACGCCTGCGAAGATCATGATCGGGGCGATGCTCACCAACCTGGTTCTCGACCCGCTTCTCATCTTCGGTCTCGGTCCGTTCCCGGCGCTCGGGATACGGGGCGCAGCGGTCGCCACCGTCATGAGCTACGGTGTTGCGCTCACGCTCTCGGCCACCGTCTTGCGTCGGCGGGGACTCCTGACGTTCGAGCGGCCGCGGTTGTCCGAGGTGCTCGGCTCATGGAAGACGATCACCGCTGTGGGCGTCCCGGCAGCCCTCACGCAGCTGGTCGCCCCGGTCTCGATCGGCGTGGTGACCGCGATCGTGGCGAGGTACGGCGTGGCGGCGGTGGCGGGATTCGGCGTTGCCGGGCGGCTCGAGATGTTCGTCTTTATGTTCGTGATGGCGCTCGGCGCCGCACTCGTTCCGTTCGTGGGCCAGAACTGGGGAGCGGGCAACAAGGCGCGGGTGGGCTCGGCGGTCCGCGTGGGCGTCACCTACGCGATGGTGTGGGGCGCGGTCGCATGGCTGGTCGCGCTGGTCCTCGGTGCAGGAATCGCTGCGGTATTCAACGACGATCCCGCTGTGGTCAAGGTGGTTACGAACTACATGACGATCGTGTTCCCGAGCCTGACGCTCATGGGGGCGCTGCTCGTGGTGAGCCAGTCCTTCAACGCGCTCCACCGCCCGATGTTCTCGCTCGCGCTCTCCTTGCTGCGCATGTTCGTGCTGTACGTACCTCTCGCGTACGCCGGATCAGCACTGTTCGGACTCGTGGGCGTGTGGTGGGCCGCCTTCGCGGCAAATGCGGCTGCAGGGCTCACGGCCATCGTGCTGTTCCGCCGGGTGTTCGCGCAGCTGCCGGCGACGAAGGTCGCTAACGCCACAGCGGAGGCGACCGCCGAGACCGGGGCGACGCTCGCCGGCACGGATGGCACCGTCGACGGGGCAAGGGTGCTGCCTTCCGAAATCTGAGCAGCCGTCGAGCCGTCCAATATGGAGTGCAGGCTAACCAGCGCATCGACCACGACTCGCCGCAGCGCTAGGCTGGCCTCGAAGGGAGCGCATGCGCCGCGGCTCGCGGGTCATGCGCCTAGACGTTAGCCACACAGGGGAGGACGCGTGGAAACGTACGGCAATAGGGGCGGTGACTCGGGAGTCGCAGCCTACGAGTGCGGACCGAACTTCATCCGTGTTCAGTTCACCACAGGTGCAGTGTACCTATACACCTACGCAAGTTGTGGAGCGAACAACTGCGAGACAATGAAGCGGTTGGCGGCGGACGGTCACGGGCTGAATGCGTTCATCAACTCAGTTGTCCGCAAGGGATACGCGCGCCAAGAGCGCTGAGTAGGCCGCATGAGGGGGACATGTGCAGATTGAATCCGTGAGAATCCAGAACTTCCGCGGCTTCTGTGACGAGACGGTCGCACTCGGTGACTACACCTGCCTGGTAGGCAGAAACGGCTCCGGCAAGTCCACGGTGCTCTACGCCCTCAACGTGTTCTTTCGGCAGTTCAAGGACACCTCGACGGACTTGAGCCGACTGTGCGCGGATGACTTCCACCACAAGCGAACGGACTCACCCATCCGCATCACGGTGACATTCACTGACCTGAGTGACACAGCGAGGGAGGATCTCGCAGCATACGTTAGGCAGGGCAAACTCACGGTCACTGCAGTGGCGACGTTCGATCAGACCACGCACCGTGCCTCGGTCAAGCAGTTTGGCAGCCGCCTCGGGATGGAGGCGTTCCGGAAGTATTTCGAGGCTGACAAGTCCGGGGCCAAGGCACAGGAGCTGAAAGACATCTTCACTGCACTGCGGACGGAGTACCCGGGAATCTCGGCGGCATCCACGAAGTCGGATATGGAGGCAGCCCTAGTCTCGTACGAAGGCGCGCACCCTGAGCATTGTGTCCTCATCGAGAGTGAGGATCAGTTTTACGGTGCGACGCGGGGCACAAACCGTCTCGACCCGCATGTGCAATGGGTGTTCGTCTCTGCCACCAAAGACTACGCGGACGAAGCGGCGGAGACAAAGGACTCTGCGCTCGGTCAGCTTCTTGCTCGCACTGTCCGATCCAAGACCGACTTCTCAGCCAAGATAGCTGATCTCAAGCAGCAACTCGATACCGCGTATGCGGAGATGCTTGGCGCCGAACAACACACCCTAGATGACCTGTCGAAGTCACTCCAAGAGCGTCTGCGTTCCTGGGCGCACCCCCTTGTGACTGCGGAAGTGAAGTGGGATGCGGAGCCAGGGAAGTCCGTCCGGATTGAAGACCCAATGGCGACAGTCCGTCTCGGCGAGCGAGGATTCACCGGCGAGCTTCCCCGCTTCGGCCATGGTCTACAGCGCTCTTTCCTGCTGACCCTGCTGCAGGAGTTGAGCACTCTCGATACCGGCTCTCAGCCCACGCTGGTCATGGGGATCGAGGAGCCAGAGCTGTATCAGCACCCGCCACAGGCCCGTCATCTCGCCGACGTTCTCCGCACGCTCTCGTCATCAGATGCTCAAGTCATTTGCTGCTCGCACAGCCCACTCTTTATTCCAGGCGCAGACATCGAAGCGGTTCGAGTTGTCCGGGACGACGGCAATCCGTGCCAGTCCACCGTAGCAAGTGTGAGCTATGCGGACGTTGCCCGGAGACTTGAAGCCGCGGGCGAGAAGTTGCTGCAGGAACAGGGTCTCCTCGCGAAGCTCTATCCGACGCTGAACCCTGTAGTGAATGAGATGTTCTTCTGCAGCCGCCTAGTCTTGGTCGAGGGAATCGAAGACGCTGCGCACTTGGCCGCCTATCTTGAGCTGGCCGACCTCTCAACCGCTTTTCGCGAACACGGATGCCATATCGTTCCGGTTGGAGGAAAGAGCGAACTGCTGCGCCCTCTTGCCGTCGCGATCGAGCTAGGGATTCCGACGTATGTCGTGTGGGATGCCGATAGCGACAAGACCAAGGACTCCGAGGTGGTCCAGCACAAGCGGGAGAATCGCGCGATTCAGTCATTGCTCGGAGTGCCCAAACCTGACGAATGGCCGGACTCGCACGTTCAAGCCACGAGCTACTGCGTATGGAGCCCGAACCTCACTGCTGCGATCCAGGCATCCATGGGAGCGGAATGGGACAAGGCGGAGGAGAAGGCAGCCGCCCGCTACGGCCACCCCGGTGGGCTGAAGAAGAACCCTGTCGCCATCGCCTACGCACACGAATGCGCGTGGTCAGACGGGCATTCCAGTCCTGAACTCAGAGCACTGGTTGAGAGCATTGTCGCATGGGCTGCGACGTAGATCCTGAAGTGTCCAGCAAGCCGTTGACTCACTGCCTGGGGGACTATCCGTCAGATGTGGCCATGCTGCGGATGGGCGATTCCGAATGATGACAACGAACGCACGTTCGCCTATCATAGGTGCATCGTGCGGGTCGGCTCGATGTATGCTTGCATGTGAACGGGCAGCGTAAGCACAGGGAGACGGGGCGCGTCGTGACTCTGAGTTCTATTGAAATCTGCGCCGGCGGCGGAGGTCAAGCTCTTGGCCTTGAAGCAGCCGGATTCGATCACTCCGCCGTCATAGAGATCGAGGCGCCCGCTTGCGAGACCCTTCGGTTCAACCGTCCCATGTGGAACGTCATCGAGGGTGACATTCGCGAGTTCGATGCGTCCGGCTACAAGGGCATCGATCTGCTCGCGGGAGGGGTGCCTTGTCCTCCGTTCTCGAAGGCCGGCCGACAGCTGGGGGCGGATGACGAGCGCGATCTGTTCCCTGAGGCAATCAGACTTGTCGATGAGTGTCGTCCGAAAGCCGTCATGCTCGAGAACGTGCGCGGGCTGCTGGACGCGGTCTTCGATGACTACCGTCACAAGGTAGAGCATCAACTCCGTGACCTGGGATATGTCCCCGGCTGGCGCCTGCTGAACGCATCGGACTACGGTGTCTCACAACTCCGTCCACGCGTCGTGTTCGTAGGTATTCGCAGGGACTTGTCTGAGGGATTTGCGTGGCCGTCACCGGTCGCCGGAACTCCACCGACGGTTGGCGAACTGCTCGGTGATCTGATGGGGGCGAACGGCTGGCGGGGCGTAGAGGCTTGGCAATCGCGCGCCGACTCCATCGCTCCCACTCTCGTGGGCGGCTCCAAGAAGCACGGCGGTCCCGATCTCGGGCCCACGCGCGCCAAGCGCGCCTGGGAGACGTTAGGCGTCGATGGGCGTGGCCTAGCTGATGACGCGCCATCACCCGATTACGTCGGCATGCCACGGCTCACGACTCGAATGACCGCACGAATCCAGGGATTCCCTGATCAGTGGGTCTTCGCGGGCCGCAAGACCGCCTCGTATCGCCAGATTGGCAATGCATTTCCACCACCGGTTGCGGAGGCTGTAGCTGGCCAGATCGCCGCGGCGCTCTCTGCCAAGCGCTCGTTCCGGGTGGCGTGATGTACGCACGGGCTGAGTTCGCTGAGGCGCGTACCGATTTCCACAAGGCTCTGCTTCAGACATGCCTCACGATTGACCCGCAAGGCCGCCCAAGCAACAGTGATGGCTCCAATCAGACGAGTGTGGCAATCGCGAAGGGCATTGCTGATCGGCTTAAGGCTGAGACAGTCGGAGAGAGGGCTGCGGGACAGACGTCGGGCAATCAGTTTGAGGCGGTGTGCGCTCACTTCGTCCGGACCACATTTCTGAAGCTTGGGCACCTTCGTCCGGGTGCCTGGTCTGTTCATCATGTGAAGGGCCGCAATCGGCTGGAGATCGCACGATACGAGCAGTACTCGCATCTGGTTTCGCTCGACAGAGCTGCTCGCAGTGATCCCGATCTCGCAGCAGCGCTTGGGAGTGACTACACGATTACGCCGGATGTTGTCATTGTCCGCGACCCCGAAGAAGACGACGTGATCAATGCGCCTGCAGTCCTCGTCGATCGTGACGTGGCAACGCTGGCAAGTCTCCGGAAGTCGAACGGTGGCCTACCCTTGCTGCACGCGAGCATCTCGTGCAAGTGGACCATTCGCAGCGACCGCGCTCAGAATGCACGATCGGAAGCGCTGAATCTGGTTCGCAATCGCAAGGGCGCCCTGCCTCACATCGTTGTCGTCACCGCTGAGCCCACACCAAGTAGGCTGGCGTCGATTGCGCTTGGAACCGGGGACATGGACTGCGTCTACCATTTCGCGCTATACGAACTCCAGGAGACCCTGGAGGAGCTGAACATGACTGACGCAGCAGACATGCTGGCGGTAATGGTGAACGGGGACCGTCTCAAGGACATCTCCGATCTTCCCCTCGACCTTGCAGTCTAGGACCGACATGGCCATCAGCCGCAGCGAGAACATGCGGCGCATACGAAGCCGCGATACAGCTCCCGAGCTCGCCGTCCGTGGGGCGCTTCGCCAGCTTGGCCATGTTGGATACCGGCTGCACCGGCGCGACTTACCCGGCAAGCCGGACGTAGCGTTTGTCGGAAAGAAGAAGGCAATCTTCGTTCACGGCTGCTTCTGGCATGGTCATGACTGTGCTGAGGGGTTGCGCACGCCTAAGACGAATGCTGACTACTGGTTGCCCAAGATCCAACGGAATCGCGAGAGGGATGCTGAAAGCGTGCGATCCCTCGAGAGTGGCGGCTGGTCAGTGCTGGTGATCTGGGACTGCGAACTGCAGGATGCCGATGCGCTTCGGGGCCGACTGGGCGAGTTCATGAGGGGATAGCGGAGGTGGCTAACCCTGAGATCGAGCGGACAACGCTTCGCGTTGCCGCTCATCTCAAGAGACGTTAGGCGCAGCTCGCGCATTCCTCTACCATGGTATGCCAAGAGTATGCAGACCTGGAGGGCAGCATGGGGAAGCTCCTGCGTATCGAGAATGTGGGGCCAATCGCCGCAGCTGACTTGCGTCTCGAGGATCTGACGGTGTTCGTTGGGCCTCAGGCCACCGGGAAGAGCATCACGCTGCAGCTCCTCAAGCTGCTTATCGACACCGGCTCGATACACAGGACGCTCCAGTCCTACGGGATCGATTGGGAGGGGGACCTGGAGCGCTTCCTCGTTGCGTACTTCGGGGAGGGTATGGCCAAGATCTGGAGGCCCTCGAGTAGCGTCCGCTGGGACGGCCAAGACGTCGACCTCGCGACGCGAGCCAGGGGTGCACGTCGTCTGCTCGAGGAGAATCTGTTCTACGTCCCCGCTCAGCGCGTCGTTGCCATGCGGGAAGGGTGGCCCCGGCCGTTCAGCGACTTCAGGGCCGGCGACCCATACGCAGTCAGGCAGTTCTCGGAGCAGCTTCGGGTTCTCCTGGAAAGGGAGTTCGGCGATGAGGAGCTGTTCCCCAGGGCAAACCGCCTCAAGAAGGAACTCCGTGACGGATTGAAGCATCACGTCTTCGGCGACTTCGGACTCCATGTCGACTCGTCTCGGTTGCAGAAGCGACTCGTTCTCAGTGTCCCGCACACTGAGGAGAAGCTCCCGTACATGGTCTGGTCTGCGGGGCAGCGCGAATTCGTCCCCATGCTTCTTGGCCTCTACTGGCTGATGCCTTCCGTGCGCATTGCGAAGCGCGAGAACCTCGACTGGGTCGTAATCGAGGAGCCTGAGATGGGGCTGCATCCAAGCGCAATAACCGTCGTCCTCTTCATGGTGCTCGAGCTGCTGAAACGTGGCTATCGAGTCATCCTGTCCACCCATTCGCCGCAAGTCCTTGAACTCGTCTGGGTCATGGATGCACTGAGGAAGACGCGCGCGTCCTCAGGCGATCTGCTTGAGGTGTTCGACGTGCGCAAGAACGCTGAGACGCACAAGGTGGCTGAAGCCGGGCTCAAGTCGCGCACCGCAGTCCACTACTTCGAGCGAGAGACCGGCTGCGTGCATGACATCACGAACCTGGATCCGTTCGACGACGACCCCGCCATTCGGGGCTGGGGTGGCCTCGTCGAGTTCAGCGGTCGGGCGAATGACGCTGTGGCGAGACTCGCAGGTTCATAGATGACAGTGGGCTTCGTCGAAGCAGTGGACAGAATCTCTGCGTGTGCGGGCAGGGCGCAGCCAGGAAAGCGGGCTCTCTCGACACAACACAGGGCGGTCGTCGACGCTGACGGTGGGGAACTGTATGGAAGCCTCAATCTCGATGAGGCGCTCGCTGCCAGTGCCCCGAACGAGAACCGCTGGGACTACGCGGTTGCTCACGCGTGTGTAGAAGCAGACGGCCAATACATCACGTGGATTGAGGTGCATCCAGCGACACCGGGCAAGGTCAAGGACATCCTTGACAAGAGGAGCGCGCTCGACGCGTGGCTTGACACCGAGGGGAAGCCATTGCGCGGCTTCCCCTGCTGTCACGTTTGGATCGCGTCAGGCGGCGTCGGACTCCCATTGAATTCGCCAGAGCGCAGGAAGCTCGCCCTTAGGCGAATAAAGGGACCGTGCAAGCACTACAAGCTTCGCCGGGGGCAGTGCTCGTGAAGCACGGGCCGCGGCGCGCCTAACCCTGGGATCGAGCGGACTCACTACGTTCGCCGCTCATCCCAAAGAACGTTAGAACGAACGCCAGAACCGTTGACGCGAGTCCCTTCAAAGCGTACGCTATGTCGTACGTATGAAGGGAGTTTCAATGACCAGCATCACCGCAACCGAGGCCCGCAAGTCGCTCTATCGCCTCGTCGACGAAGTCCAGGATTCGCACGAGCCTGTCCAGATCACGGGCAAGCGCGGCAGCGCCGTTCTCGTGAGCGAGGACGACTGGCACGCCGTCCAGGAGACGCTCTACCTGGTCTCCATCCCCGGCATGCGCGACTCGATCCTCGAGGGTATGGCCGCGCCGGTCGATGAGCTCGAGGGCGAGCTCGACTGGTGAGCTGGCGCGTCGTCTACACGAAAGCCGCCCAGAAAGACGCGAAGCTCCTGGCCGCCGCCGGTCTCAAGCCCAAAGCCGCCCAGCTGCTCTCGTTGCTCGAGAAGGACCCGTTCGCCACGCCCCCGCGCTATGAGAAGCTCGTGGGCGACTTGAACGGCGCGTACTCGAGACGCATCAACATCCAGCACCGGCTGGTCTACCAGGTGATAGAGGACGAGAAGGTCGTCAAGGTGCTGCGGATGTGGAGCCACTACGAGTGAGGGCGTCGTTCTAACAGGCGCATCCAGCGGACGGCGCAAGGTAGAATCGGACGCGAAGCGCTCGGCCGCCGCTGATGCGCAAAGACGTTAGCGAGAAGAACGTGGAGCGCCGAGCACGCTACTTCATCAGATCGACGGCCTGTTCAACCGCATCCTGAGCCAATGATGCTACGTCCACTGCCCAGGACTGGCCCGTATCGGTGTCGACGATGATGAACTTCTGGGCGAGGTTCCACCCAGTCAGAGTGCGTTTTGCGGCGAGCATAGCGGGTAGGAGACCGGCGCCACCTGTACTCACCCCTACCACAACGACCATCACGCCGGCGGACACAGCGACGGTCGCGTCCGCCACAACTTGAACCTTCTCGTCTGTGAAGCCCCATGACTCGAGCTTCGCCGTTGCCTTCTCACGCCACTTCTCGTAGCCAGGAATCTTGCCCAACGCCTTGCGCAACCGCTCGTCTAGTCGCATCTCGAATCCCCCGTCATCGTGGTTGACGCACCGTAGCACGTCCTTCCATGTGGTGTATGACAGAAGGTACCAGACGCTCCCACCGGAAACAGCAGCCGGTTGTCTCTCGCTAACAAGCGCATCCAGCAGAACGCCAGGAGCTACAATGACCTGGAGGCGCTAAGCGTCTGCTGATGCGCCGAGACGTTAGACCGAACCAGTAACTGGGGGTGGTTTCTCTGGAACTCTGGCACGCCTACGTTGATGAGACCGGCGATCGTGGGTGGAAGCGCAAGCCGGCGGGGACTCCAGTTGGTACTCGCGCCGGCTCGTCGGAGCATTTCTCGATGGCTGCCATCATCGTGCCGGACGGCTATCAAACCGCCGTGCTTGAACGGTGGGATGAAGTGACGTTGGAGCTCGGTCGTGGGCCAGGGGACGTCATCCATTGGATCAACGTGAAATCGCACGGTCAGCGGCTGCACCTTGCGAACACGCTCCTCAGCTTCGATCAGGCCTACGTTGTAGCGGTTGTATTCAGCAAGTGGGACGTTCCCAATGCCAGCCCGGATGGCGTTAGGCAGGCTGACTACTTGTACAACTGGCTGCTGCGTCTGATGGTGGAGCGGCTTTCCTGGTTCGCGAGGGATCGGGGCGACACCATTCGCATGACATTCGCCCAAGTCAAGGGTATGGATCCCAGCAAGCTCGAGCGCTATGTCGAGACGCTGCAATCGTGTGAGACCCAGATCGCCTGGCAAGCACTTCACTTGCCCGTACGTATCGACACTCCGGCGAATCGGCGCATGCTGCAGGTCGCCGATGCCGCGTGCGGCGTTATCTGCTCCGCCTTCGAGTGGGATGACTTCGGGAACAACGAGACTCGGTACCTGGAAGTAATCAAGCCCCGCTTGTACTGCAGGTCGCCGGGGAAGCTCCATAGCTACGGCCTGAAGATTAGTCCGTTCCCGCACCCCCGGCATCCCTGGGCAACGGACTTCTGTCGGAACCCCTAGAAAGACGAAGGCCCGGGACGTCGACCGCAGAGCGGTGTCACTGTTTCCAGCGACTGACGTTGTCCCCGAACCTACACAGAGTATACCCACTTGGCTGTGACATTGGAAGCAGGCAGTGGTCGGTCTAACCCGGGCGTCGAGCAGAAAGCGCGCCCATGTTCGGTAGACTCGGGCAGGGAACTTGGGCGGGCGCGCTTCAGCTCACGCCCAAAGACGTTA
>NPIE01003108.1_pt1 | contig 12408 bp, 11 predicted proteins | sample 8637661 | NCBI WGS metagenome assembly NPIE01 (sample SAMN07420842, study PRJNA396082) | bioreactor metagenome | isolation source: sample BA12 brine-fed electro-methanogenic bioreactor BA | place: Japan: Kochi | collected 2016-12-09 | reverse complement strand
TCCCCCGCATTATAACGGCCTTTTCGCCAGGGCGAAATTGGAGTAAGATAGAAGCATGGAGGCACAATGACACGACGACGTTCTACCCGCACCCGCCGCAGTCGCACTACGGGCAACGTACGCTTGCTGGGGGCCGAGCGAGCGCTGGTGATCTCCGGCGCGACGCTCTATCTGGTGGGCCTCTTCGGCGGCCTGGGCTTGCTTGCCATGCCGGCGACGACCACCATCCTGCTCCTCGCCGTCGGCGGGGGCCTGCTGCTGGCCCTCACGCTGACGCTCATCTTCTAGCGGCGCCCATGTGGAATCAGCTGGGACTCTTCTCGGGACCGGAACAGCCCCTCACCGTCAGCGAGGTGACGGGCCGCATTCGCACCTTGCTGGAGGGGGAGGCGCTATTGCGCGACCTCTGGCTGGAGGGAGAAGTCTCCAACTTCTCCCGCGCCTCCTCGGGCCATTGCTACTTCACCCTCAAGGACCCGGGCGCCGCCATCGCCTGCGTCATCTGGCGGAGCCAGGCCCTCGCCCTGACCTACGTACCCCGGGCGGGGGATCAGATCCTCGTCCACGGGCGGGTCGGCGTCTACGAGGCCGGAGGTCGCTACCAGCTCTACGTGGACCACGTCGAGCCAGCGGGACGCGGCTCGCTCTTCGCCGAATTTGAGCGGCTCAAGGCGCACCTAGAAGCCGAGGGGCTCTTCGCCCCAGAGCGTCGCCGGCCCCTCCCCGCTTTCCCCCGCTGTATCGGCGTTGTCACCTCCCCCACCGCCGCCGCCTTCCGCGACGTGCTCAACGTCCTGCGCCGCCGCTATCCCCTGGCGCGAGTCCTCCTCTCACCGACGCAGGTGCAGGGCGAAGCGGCTCCCCCGCAAATCGTGGCGGCTCTAGCCGCCCTCAACGCCCGCGACGACGTGGACGTGGTGCTGCTGGTGCGGGGCGGCGGCTCCCTGGAAGATCTGTGGGCCTTCAACGCCGAGGAGGTGGCGCGGGCTGTGGCTGCCTCGCGGCTACCCGTCGTCTCCGGCGTGGGGCACGAGACGGACTTCACGCTGGCGGATTTCGCCGCCGATCTGCGCGCCCCCACCCCCTCCGCGGCGGCGGAGCTGGCCACCCCCGACGGGAACGCCCTGCGGGCCCAGGTGGAGCGCCAGCAGCAACGGTTGGAGCGGACGCTCCGCTACCGGCTGGATCGCAGCCAGCAGCAACTGGCGGAGCTGGAACGCGCCCTGGACCGGCTCTCGCCCCTGGCCCGGCTGGAGCGGTCCCGGCAACAGATGGAGACCCTCACCGCCAGGGCCGAAGCCGCCCTCCAGCGCAGGCTGGAGCGGGCGGGCCACCGGCTGGAGACGCTAACCGCACGGCTGGAGGCCCTCGATCCGGAGGGAGTGTTGGGCCGGGGCTACGCTATCGTGCGCGACGGGGAGAGCGGCGCCGTCATCTCCTCCATCGGGCAGATTCAGGCCGGCCAGCCCCTTGACGTCGAGGTGCAGGACGGACGCTTCCCCGCGCGGGCGGAGTGAGCGCCCCTTCACCTCGATAGGTTATTCGTCGTCGCCTCGACTACTCGTACTTCAACGCGCGGATGGGGCTGAGGCCTGCTGCCCGACTCGCGGGATAGGCTCCAGAGAGCAACCCAATGATGATGGCAAAGACAATAGCGAAGATGGGCAACCAGAGCGGGGTGTGGGTGAGCTTTCCCAGATCCAGTCCCCCGTCTCCCATACCGTCGGCCAGCTGCATGGAGCGGATGACCAGATTGAAGAGCAGATTTAGCCCCAATCCCAGCAACACGCCGCCCACCCCGCCGAGAAACCCGATGCCCCCCGATTCACCCAGGAAGACGACCATCACGTCTTTGTTGGAAGCACCTACGGCCTTCATCAAGCCGATCTCCCGGGTGCGCTCGTAGATGGCCATGAGCATGGTGTTGGCGATGCCGAAGGCCGCAACGAGCAGCGCAATGGCTCCGATGCCACCCAGAATGGCCTGAAGGATGCCGAAAAAGCGATTCAGTTCCTCCACCTGCTGGCGCTGCGAGTAGACCTGAAAGCCCCGCTGCGTCAGTTCCTGCTCCAAGGCCAGCACATCCCGCGAGGAGGCACCGCGCACCAGCACCTGCTCGTAACCGGAACGGGCGGGATCCAGGCGCTTGCCCTCCGCCCAGCTGTTGTACTCGATGACGTCGCGCAGGGGGACGTAGGCGTTGTAGTCGTAACGCCAGCCGCTCGGCTCGAGGATGCCGCCGACGAAGAGGCGCGCCGTCTTCTCCGCCATGGTGCCATCTTCCCCCCAGCGCTGGAGCTGCATGGTGAGGCGGGCGTCTTGCAGCTCGGGGATAGCCCTCTCAACGCCTGCGCCCGGTCCCACCGCCACCATCCCCCCTCCCCGGCCCATGAGTTCGTCGGGATCGTAGAAGTTCTCGGGGATGCGCGCGCCCAGCACAATCTCCCCCCGGCGCAGCTCCAGGCTTCCCGAAGCCACTTCCATCCCGGCGAAATACTCCGGCTCTACCCCCACGATGGTGGCCCAACCCTGTAACCGCCCGAAGCGCAGCTCGTTCCCCATGCGCAGATGGACCACGGGCGTGACCAGTTCCACGCCGGGCAGCGCGCGGATCTCCTCCAGCATCTCGTCGTTCAAGACGGGTTCATCGCGACGGGGCGCCCCACCGCCTCCGCCTCCCCGCCCCGTCGCGAGCATGCCCATCTCCATCCCCCCCATGGGTGCCCGTACTTCCAGGTCGTTCACGCCCCCGCCGGCCCCTAGACTCTCCGTCGCCTGGCGCTGCAGGCCCGCCCCCAAGGAGACGAGCACCATGACTGCCGCCGTGCCGATGACAACGCCCAGCGCCGTCATGATGACGCGCCCCTTCATCCGCTTGAGGTTACTCAGGACGAGCCGGAGCAGATCACGAAATCGCATGATTGCTCTCCCTCAGCTCCCGAAGCCGAGGAAGCCCCGCACTGCCCGGCCCAGCTTCTGCCAGAAGGTCTCCGGAGCCGTTACGGACGGCTCGCCCGGTCCTTCCCCGCCTTCGGGACCGCCGGGGAAGCCCTCAGGCCCACCGGGGAAGCCCGGGGGCCCTTCCATCACCTCCAACTCAAGGGTGCTGCTGAGGACCTGCATCTGGTTGAAGTCGTCCCGGTAACGCACGGCGATGACCAGTTCCGCCGGACCGCCCTCCAGCGGGGTAACCAGCACGTCGAGGGGGGCTGAGCCACCGGCGTCGAGGGGGCCAACGAAGGGGATCCCCTCCTCCCGCAGCTCCATCCCCTCGCCGGTGACAGCGATCCCCGCGACGTTCACCCCACTCCGCCCCACGTTGATGACCTCCAACGAGAGGGGCTGGGGCATCCCGACGGAGAGCATCCCCGGCTGGCGGTAGAAACTCACTTGCAGTTCCGGACGCTTGCGCACGATGAGGCTCAGCCGCTGCACGTCCTCCTGGCGGGAGGCACGGGGATCGTCGTAGGCGAGGGCGATGGGCAGATTGTAGGCCTTGGCGTCCGCCGAGCCGTCGACGATGAGGGGCTGGCTCAGGACGACGCTCTCCCCTTTGGGCACCTCGTTGACGAAGAGGACGTTGCCCGATCTGAGAGGGATGAAGGGGGCCAGCGCCGCCCCGCCCTCGCCGCCCAACGCCAGCGTGAGCCGCCCGGCGTCGCCGCCGCCCACGTTGGTCACCCGGAGGGTCAGCGTGAAGGTATCGCCCGGCGCGAGGAAGTCCGGCTCCGTGCTGTACTCCTCGATGATGAGCTGGGGCTGGCGGGTGAGGCTGGTGTTGATATCGACGCCGATGTTCTGCTGCCCGCTGTAGTTGCCGCCGCCGGGATCGCTGTAGGCCAGCGCAATCGCCATGTTCTGCCGCCCGCCCGTCTGGACGTTGCCCAGCATCAGCGGGAGGGTGACGGTGACCACGCCCTCGATGCCGATGCGGGGGGTGGAGACGGTGTCGCTGCCTCGGGCCGGAATCGCCATCTCACTGGAGGCTGCCGTGGCGAAGACGTTCATGGCCGTGCGACTACCCCGGTTCGCCAGGCGCAGGGTCAGGCTGAAGGGTTCGCCGGGCACGAGGACTGCCGGCGTGGTCTCCACCCCTTCGATGACGACCTTGGGCTGGCCCGTATAGCCGCCGCCGGTGCTCGTCCCGATGACCTCCACGGGCACCGTCTGCGGATATTCGTAGTGATCGCCGGCCCAATCGTTGGCGCTGAGGTTAACTTGCACCTGGTGGATGCCGGAAGTAAGAGAGGAGGGCGCCCGCATGCGCTGCGTGACCACCGCCGTGTGATTGATGTGCAGTTGCCAGATCATGTGACCCGGCTCGCCCACCGGCAGGAAGGAGCCCCCCTGGAAGACGGCCATGGTGTTCTCTCCCGCGCGGCTGCCGTTGTTGTAGATCTCGATGACGACGTTGAACTCCTGCCCGGCGCGAACCCGGACGGGCTCTACCCGGTAGTTGCGGATGGTAAGGATGGGGCGTCCCGGAGGAGGCGCTTCCGGCGGCGGTTCGGGTGTGGGCAACGGAGGCTGGGCGGTGACCCGCAACGCGTTAGATAGCTTTCCAGGATCGCGCACGCCGTCGCTCACCTCAAGGGTGTAGGTCCCAGCGGGCACACCCGCCGGCAGTTGGGCAATGAGCGAACTCGCGTTGAGGTAGGTCGTGTTCAGCAGGCCGTAGCCGACCAGCCGGACTACGCACTCCGGCGTGAAGCCGGAGCCGTAGACGCTGAGGTTGTGGCTGTTACCGTTCACCACCTGCGCCGGCTCGATGGATTCCACCTCCAACTCGAGCGTCTCACTCAACACAGCAGAGGCCGTGAGGCCGTAACCCTCACCCCAGCCTACCACCTGTGTTGACCCGAAGCGTCTCAGATTTAACGACATCAGCCCCACCCCAGGTGAGGGAGCAGTAGCAGAAACGTCCCCCTGCGCCCCTACCGGCAGCGAGAGCCCCAGGGTCAGAGTAAGAGAGAGTACCATTGCCCGCAGAAAGAACCTTCGTGCGTTACCCATACTGTCCTCCAGCATCGTGTTGCGGATAGTAGACATGCTCAACCCACCCCCACCGCATCGCCCTCGAGCAACCGCCCGTCGAGCAGGTGCAGGGCCGAGGTCGTGTAGTCGGTCACGGTGGGATCGTGGGAGACGATGACAATGGTCCGACCCTCCTCCCGGTTGAGGCGGGTCAGCAGCGCCATGATCTCGCCGCCCGTCTTCGTGTCGAGATTGCCGGTGGGTTCGTCGGCAAGAACGATCGTCGGGTCGTTCGCCAGGGCGCGGGCCACAGCTACCCGCTGCTGCTGCCCGCCGGAGAGCTCCGTCGGCTTGTGATCCAGCCGGTCCCCCAACCCCACCAGCTCCAGCAGCTCCACAGCCCGCTCCCGCCGGGTGAGGGGCGGGATGCGCGCAAAGACCATGGGGAATTCCACATTCTGCAGCGCGGTCATCGTGGGCACCAGATGGAAGGATTGGAAGACGAAGCCCACCCGCTGCCGCCGGTAGTCGGCGAGAGCATTCTCGTCGAGCGCGGTGATCTCCCGGCCATCCACCCAGATGCGTCCCTCGGTGGGCCGATCCAGCCCACCGAGGAGATAGAGCAGCGTCGATTTACCCGAACCCGAGGGGCCCATGATCGCCAGAAATTCGCCCGGCGCGACGGTCGTCGTGAGGCCATCGAGCGCGTGCACCGTCTGGTCGCCCATCACGAAATCGCGGTGCAAATCCTCCACGCGAATCAGTACTTCGGTCATTGGCGCCTCTAGAAGAGCCGGCCCATACCTGCCCCGGCCCCAATGAGGACCGGCAACAGGCTCACCAGCGTGAAGAGCGCCCAGATGCCGAGGGTGAGCCACAGCGCCTTCTTGCGCTCCAGTTTGAGGAAGGCGGCCACACCCAACACCAGCAGGAAGAGATGCCAGAAGAGATAGAGGTCCACCCGCTCCAGCAAGGCCGCCCCGACGAGCTGCCCCTGGGTGGGGACCGTGTAGGAGAGACTGCCGAAATTCGCTATCCATTGAGCTTTATCCACCACGAGACCGGAGAGGCCCGGATTCGCGATGGGGCTCTGCGCCGCCAGCATATAGCCGACCTGCAAGAGCTGCCGCAGGGTGTAAGGCAGCCAGGCCCAGGCGAGCATGGCAAAGAGACCGCCGAACTTGACGCCGTTGTTGCCGAAGAAAGTCCCCAGCAACGCCAGGGCCCCGGCCCAGAGCAGCCAGGTGAACAAGCGGGCCAGCACCTGTCCGGCGATGCTCATGCCCGTGACAAGCGGCGGGGTCCCATAGCCGGCAGGCTCCGGTGGGCGTTGGAGCAGCTGCTCCTCCGGGGAGAGCTGCTCGAAGTACTCCTGCTGAGCGCGCTGGAACTGCTGCTGCAAGGCCCGGTTGGAGACGGGCACGGACAATCCCGCCGCGAGCACCATCAACACCAAGGGCATCACCCACCACCGCCGGCGAGCTTCACGCAGCCGGTCAAACGTGGCTGCCGGTTTGAACAGCACGCCGCGAAGAATGCGCCAGGGCCCCGGATCCTGCTCCTGAGGTCGGCTTGGAGAATCGCTGTTGACTTTGCCTTGTCTTTCTTTCGCTGCACCCATACAAGCTTCCTCCATAGATGATCTGATCTGCTTCCGACGGGGCTCGGCGAGCCATCCTTCATCATACCTTAGAAAAAAGGGGCCCACTACTGGGAAAACTACCAGGAATCCGCCCTCCAAAAGGGCGATTCTCTAGTGGAGAAACGGAAATTTCTCCACTAAGAATCTAGCTGAAAGCCGTCACCCCTACCAAAACGCCCGACCTGCCCTACAAGTTCCCGCAGCGCTCGCCGACCACGGCCCGAATGCGCTCAGCACACCGGAGCAGGGCGTAGGCGCTGGCTGCGCCTCGAAGCTCGCCCGACGCCGCCAGCTCCAGCGCCCGCTCCGCCGGCACGCAGTGGACCTCGATCTGCTCTCCGGGCTCGGGAGCGAGACGCCCCGGGTTGAGGCGGACGCCCGTAGCCAGATAGATGTGGAAGACCTTGGCGACCATACCGGGCATGGGGTAGAAGGCGTCGATGTACTCCCATATCTCTGCCACCCCGCCTGTCTCCTCCTCCAACTCGCGGCGGGCAAGATCGACCAGATCGGCCCCCTCAAAGTCGTGGCTGCCCCCCGCCGGAATCTCCCACAGCCACTCGTCAACGATATAGCGGAACTGGCGCAAGAGCACCACCTCCCCGGCGGGCGTGAGGGGCACGATGAAGACTGCCGGCCCCGACTCGGGATAGCTGAAGGGGCGCTCGACGCCGTCGGGCCAGCGCACGTGATCGGTGCGGATAGCGAACATCCGGTGGCGATAGGGGTATTCCGTCCGTAACAGCGTCCAGCCGTTCTGCTGCGCGTTCCGTTTGTCCATCCAGCTCCTCCCGGCGGGGACGTCAGGGCGAACCCACACCCCGCTTCAGCAAGGGAGGCAGAATGGGGCCATTCTGCCTCCTGATACGAGCGTTGATTCTCTTACAACCGCGACCGATAGTGGGCCAGAGCCCGCCGCATAAACTCCTCGTCGAACTCTACCTCGCCCGGCACCGGCGTCTCGTAGATACGGCGGGGGATCCGCACCTCGGCCAGGTCGAAGCCCTCCCGCTCCTTGAAGTCATACTTGAGTTGCAGGGTCTCCTTACCCAATCGGGTGAGTCGCCCGCCGGTCCAGTTAAAGCCGGAAGAGGTAAGCGCGTCGATCACCGTGCCTGGGTCATAGACGCCCCGGGCAAAATAGCAGACGACCAAACTGCTCAACACCTGCCGCCAGCGCTCCTCCTCCAGCAGATTTTCGGCGATCTTTTCCGGCGTGGGAAGTCCCCCCTTCTGCAGGGCCTTCTGATCAAAGCTGTACCCGCCGCTGTCCAGGTGGCTGTGACGGGCCCCGGTGAGATAGTTAAGATGGGCCGCCGGGCCCGTATGATACCCCGGCATCTCGTTGCCCCCAAAAGCCAGGGCGAATTCCTCGCCCCCATACTGGGCGGCAGCATGATCCACACCCCGCGCCAGCGCGCGATAGAACGCCGTGGGTTGCAACACAATACGACGCGCGGCGTTCACGTAGGCCCGCACATTCCCGAACTTCAGCTCAATGCCGCCGGTGTCCTCCTCATCAATCAGGCCCCGTTCGAAGGCCTCGGTGGCCCAGGCCAGCGCCACACCGGCGCTCATCATATCCATGCCCAGCATTTCGATCTCGTCGATGATCTGGAGCATCCCTTCCGGGTTCCCCACACCGAGCATGGTGCCCACAGCGAAAATAAGCTCGTAGTCGTATCCGATCATCACGGTCTTGAAGAAGTACGGGTCGTTGGGATAGGGGATGCGCAGGGCCGCAACGTGGATACAGGCCACCGGGCAGTGAGCACATGCAATCCGTCGTCCCAGATACTCCTCGGCCAGGTGCTGGCCGGAGATCTGCTCCGCCTCTTCGAAACTCCCCGATTGGAGATTCCGAGTGGGCAGCCCTCCCAACGCGTTCAGCGGCTCGATATTCATCGCCGTGCCCAGCTCGTGATACTTCTTCATCAACGGGGACTCCGTGGCCGCTTTGAAGATGGTCTCGTAGGACTCCCGATAGGCCGCCCGGTCGTGGATGGGCAGCGCCTGCCTGCCGGAGATGACCAGGGCCTTCAACTTCTTGCTGCCGAAGACCGTGCCCAATCCCAACCGCCCGAAGTGGCGGTAGGTATCGACGGCGACGGAGGCGTAGGAGACCTGGCGCTCCCCCGCCGGTCCAATACTGAGGATGGCCGCCGAGTCACTGTCATCCTCCCGCTTGCGCAGGACGTTATCCACCGTGGTCATGGAGGAGGCATCGTTGTAGGTGTGCCGAATTCCCCACAATGCCGAGGCATCGCGGAAGTGCACCATATCGTTCTTGATGACCAAGTAGACCGGGGTCACGCTGGTGCCACGGATCACGATAGCGCCATAGCCCGCCATGCGGATGGCGACCGCGCTCCGCCCGCCCGCGTGACTCTCTCCCAGATTGCCCGTGTGGGGAGACTTGAACATCGCCACCGTCTTGGAGCCGAGCGGATAGTAACCGGTCAACGGACCGACCGCAAAGATAATGGGATTCTTCGGCCCCAGAGGGTCGGCCCCCTCGGGACATTCCTCGTGCAACAACCGAATGGCCACCCCCGCTCCGCCCAGGCCCTCCTCGAAGAGCTCGGGGCGTTCTTCAATCCACGAGCGACGACGAGAGAGATCGATATATAATACACGCTTCAGCGGATCTTCAGGAAACATCGGGCACCTCCGGAATTTCTTCCAATTCAATCACATGATACGGACAGTAAGAGGCACAGAAACCACAATAGACGCAGATCTGCGGCTTGTGTTCCGAATCATCCCACATCACCGCCCCATAAGGGCAGGCTTCGACACAATTCCCGCAACCGATGCAACGATCCGCCTTGAGGCGCACGCCACCCCCCTCGCGCGGCACCAGGGCATCGGTCGGACAAACGGGGGCACAGGAAGGGGTCTGGCAGGCCCGGCAGACGATCACCTCAAAGCCATGGCTGATCCCCCCCACCGACTGAATATGGATGACCGCGCCTTCCAATCCGCCACGCCCGATGCGCCGCGCGCAGGCGAACATGCAGGATTGACAACCCACGCAGTGATCGGCATCGATAACCGCAAGTCTTTTAACCATTACAGCCTCCTTAATAACATCAACAGTAATCTTTCCAACGTTCACCGACTATCCAGACTATGCAGCAACCGCCTCTCGCCCTATCCCCCCAGGATCATATACTCTGTAATTATAGTGCAATCTCCAACTTCTCGAAAAGCGGAACACCCAACAGCACCGTCCGCCTGACCGGATCGACGAGCGCCGGGCGGAACTCCTCCCCGTCGGCGAGCACCATGCGCGGAGCCCGGTCCAGGCCGTGCAGCGTGAGCGCCACGTGCTCGTAGGGCGGGACGAAGGTCCCCTCCTGCTCCCAGGTCACGACTAACCGTCCCGCCTCCCGTCGCAGGACGAAGCGACTGATTCGCCGCTCGCCCTCCCGGTAACCGAAGCCCTCGCCGGCATCCTCGTAGAGCCAGGAGCTGGCCTCGCCTGCCTCCCGCAGGGGATAGACGTCGAGGCGCAAGAACTTGTCGGGGCGGCGCTCCACGTTCTGACCGATCTCACCCTGGGGCAGCACCGTCCCGGCCCGCACGAAGAGGGGCAGCGTCTCCAGCGGAGCAAAAGCCTCGATAGTGCGCCCGCCCTCCCATACCCGATCGGTCCAGAAATCGTACCACGTCCCCGCGGGGAGCCGCACCTCGCGGCGCGTGGCGCCCGGCTCCCCCAGCGGCGCCACCAACAGGGCATCCCCGCAGACGAAAGCATCCTCCACCGCCCAGAGCGCCGGATCCGCCTGCTCCTCCCACCAGAGGGGCCGCACCATGGGCCAGCCCCGGCTGACCAGCTGCCAGAGCGCCGTATAAAGGTAGGGGAGCAGCTCATAGCGCAGCTGGATGAAACGCCGGCTGATGCTCAGATAGGGCTCGCCGTAGGCCCAGGGCTCCTGATCCGGCGTGTTGATGACGGTGTGGGCCCGGAAGAAGGGGAGGAAGGCCCCCAGCTGCACCCAGCGGGTGAAGAGCTCGCCGTCGGCAGCGCCGGCGAAGCCGCCGATATCCGGCCCCGTGAAGCCCAGACCGGAGAGCCCCAGGCCCACCAGCATGGGCACCGTCAGGCGCAGCGAGTCCCAGGTGCTGGCGTTGTCGCCCGTCCAGGAGAGGGAGTACCGCTGGACGCCCGCCCACCCCGCCCGGGTGATCACGACCGGGCGCCGGTCAGGCTGGAGGTCCAACAGCCCCTCCCGCGTCGCGCGCACCATCTGCATCCCATAGAGGTTGTGGGCCTCCCGGTGATCGCCGCCCCGCCCCTCCAGCGCGTGGCGCACGACTCCAGGCAGCGTGCGGTCGCCCCAGCCGCCGAAGGCCGCCGGCTCGTTCATGTCGTTCCAGAAGCCGGCAATGCCAGCCTCGACAAGCGGGCGATAGAGGGGGCCCCACCAGGCACGGGTCTCGGGCGCGGTGAAGTCGGGGAAGCCGCAGAGACCAGGCCAGACGGGGGCGTGGAAGATCTCCCCGTTGGGCAGCGTGCAGAAGTGCCCGCCAGCCAGCCCCTCGCGATAGACTGCATAATCGGGGGCCTGCTTGATGCCGGGGTCGATGATGGTCACCAGCTTGTACCCCTGCTCACGCAGATCGGAGACCAGGCGTGGCAGGTCGAACTTGCTCTCGTCCCAGGTAAAGCAGCGGAAGCCGTCCATGTAGTCGATATCGAGGTAGATGGCGTCACAGGGGACCTCGTGCGCCTCGAAGTCGGCCACGAGCTGGCGCACCCGCGTCTCCGGCGTGTAAGACCAGCGCGACTGCTGATAGCCAAGCATCCACAGGGGCGGCAAGTCATGGCGTCCGGTGAGTTCAGTGTAGCGCTCCAACAGCCGAGGCACCGGCCCAGTGGTGACGTAATAGCGGAGCTCGCCGCCGGCGAAGCGGTGCTCGGCAAGGTTCTCCGTCGTCTCCCCCAGATCGAACTCGGCGTAGTAAGGATTCTCGTAGAAGGCGAGATAGGAGGCGCCATCCTCCGGCAGCAGACCCACGTAGACGGGCAGGTTCAGGTTGATGGGATCGTCGCCCACGGCGTAGCCCGCCGGATCGGTGTTCCAGAGCACGTGGGAGCGTCCCCGACGATTGCCCGGCGTGGCCCGCTCGCCCAGACCGAAGAGGGCTTCGCCAGCGGCGAGGGCCGTGCGGTGCCGCACCGCGCCCCCCGGACCCCAGCCAACATCAACATCGGCCCGGAGCAGGCGCCCGCGCCCATCCGCCACGAAGACACGGGCGTCCGCGCGCAGCAGGCCCACGTGCAACACCCCGGTGCTCAGGATGACCGCCTCGTCTGTCTCCACCAGCTCGAAGACCGGCGTAGGCCAGGCATCCAACGGGCGGTCGATGGCGTAGGGCACAGGCTCCGGAGCCCGCTCACCGGCGGGTAGGTAGCGGATGCGTGCCAGGTCAGCTGCGAAGAGCACGACTTCCACAGCCCCGTGCTCCGCTTGGGCAAGAAAGCCGCGCGCGTGGCGGGTCACCGAGCAAACCTGGCCCAATGTCCGCCAACGACCGGACGTGCGGGGGGGAGTGAGAAGCGCCCCCACGCCCCCCCAACGAGCCTCCACCAGCAGCTTGCGCAGGGGATAGACCGCCGAGTGAGAGAGAGACTCCGCCCCCACCATTTGCAGGGTGTCCACGAGATTTTCGAACAGAGTAGGCATCTATTTCGGCTCCTCCACGAGACTAATCTGATGATACGAGCTGAATTTCGAAGCAGCGACTGTTCCAGATTGTAGCATAGTTTCGAGGGCTTGCCGGTC
>NPIE01000935.1_pt1 | contig 12409 bp, 6 predicted proteins | sample 8637661 | NCBI WGS metagenome assembly NPIE01 (sample SAMN07420842, study PRJNA396082) | bioreactor metagenome | isolation source: sample BA12 brine-fed electro-methanogenic bioreactor BA | place: Japan: Kochi | collected 2016-12-09 | reverse complement strand
AGTTTCTCAGAATGACGATTATTTGCTTTTTCCTTTCGCCTTTATCCTTTTACCTTTTATCTTTAATCTTCATCGCCACAGGAAGTTAACATACTTCACACAAATCTACCAACAGAATTTCTGAAACAATGTGGAACAGGAATTGTAGTTATCTGGGGCATGACAAGAATTCTGATAGCAGAAAACGATGAGCAGAATATTGCCTTGATGTCTGAATATTTTGAGGTGAAAGGCTGGCAGGTAGATTTTGCCGTCTGCAGTCTGGAAGTGATCTATCTATGCAATAATCATGAATACAATTATCTGATAATCAACCAGAAACTGCAGGATTTCAATGCTGTCCAGATCTTGTCAAATCTCAGAATGGAAGCCATTCAGGATGATATCGTCATCCTCTGTCCAAAATTGAATCGGCAGCTCAGATCTTTTGCAGAAAAACACAAACTGACCCTCCTGCAGCTGCCGCTGAAAATTAAAAAATTACACGAAATCTTTATTCCGGAATTCAAACCTGAGAGATTATAAAATGTCTGCCAGTTCAGCTACCATAACTTTTCATTTTGTTGCAACTCTGCAACAAATCTGTTGCAACATTGCAACAAATATCCGAATATTCTCAGCCGGATATTCGCAGAATGCCTTTAAATGGGCATTTATGGTTTTGGCACAGGATATGCTACCATATAAAATTATAATAATCGGAATTGTGCAGATAATTATGACCATTTCTGCTCGATCCGTTGATTATGATCTGCTCTGGTCAGAGTCGAAATATTTATGAGGGTAAGGGGGATGATATTTTAACTATGATGTTCAACTGGAATTTCCGCTGTAAATCTGTCATATCCCTGCTGTCATTTATTCAGATAAAGCAGCCGTCCAGTTATGTATTCAGGCAGAAAGCAAATCTCAACTTAATCATGTTTATGAACAAACAAATGAATTATTAACGAAAACCAAAGGAGAAAATTATGAGACGTATCAGAAGCCCCAATTAAAAAATACGAAGGGCCTGCCTCCCTTGCTAAGAAACAGGCCCCCGCTACAGGATCAGTCGAACTTCGAACTAATCCCTTTTTTCAAAAGGGCAAAACCGTACAAAAAAGTAAAGAAAAAATTTAAGGAGAAAAAAAATGAAACACAAAATATTGATCAATATATTTGTAACACTTCTCTTGGTTTCGGCTCTGGGAAGCGCGTGGGCGCAGACAACACTTAATGTTGGCCCCAGCCAAACTTACACAACCATCCAATCCGCAATCAACGCCGCCACAGCCGGTGATGTAATTGAAGTGGCAGCAGGAACCTACGCGGAAACCCTGAACCTGGGCAACAAACAATTGACGATAAATGGTGAAGGAACCACTCAAACCATCATTGATGCTGATGAAATTTCCGGATATGCAATTAAAAATTTTGCCACTGGAACTATCATTAAAAACCTAAAACTAATCAATGCTGAGCATTATGGTTTTAAAGTTTCCGATACCAGCAATATAACGCTGGAAAACATCCTTGTGGAAAATTCAGCCAAAACCGGTATTGACCTGAATGGAGTAAGTAACTCAACCCTTACCAACATCGAAGTGAAAAACACTACTGCAGGGTTTGGTGTCATGATGAATGACTGTAATGGTATTGATGTTACTGGTGTCACTACTGCAGGGAATGCCTGGGGAGGTGTAACGATACAGGCAACCGGATCTTCCTACACTGGTGGTTGTGATGACATTGATTTTCTGGGCACCTTTGTCGCAAGTGAATCAGTGCCACTGCTTTTAGAAAAAGATCTTGATGGTTCAATCTACCACAATATCACCAATGTTAGCATACCCGATCAGTTCACGCACATATTTTATACGTTCAGGAATACTACTGATTACAAGCAATGGATTTACCAGGAGTCACTGGCCGATGCCAAAACCCTTGCAGCAAATGTTGCATCAAGCACCCAGGTTGACAATATTATCTATAATCTGGCTGAAACGAATTATTACGTAATTCCTGAACTACTTATCCAGGATGCGATAGATGCTGCTTCTGCCGGCGATGTGATCGAAGTAGCTGCGGGAACATATGAAGAGGCTGTTGCGTTGAACAAAGCCGTTATACTAAATGGCGCAAATGCAGGTATTGCCGCAGGAAATGATCCCGGAACCAGGGGTAATGAATCCATTCTTGATGGTGGATTTTACGTTACTGCTGCAGCTACCATTGATGGCTTCGAGATTAAAAATGGAAGTTCATCGGGCAGCATCCTCAACTGCGTAACTGCTGCCACTACAGGCATTACAGTAAAGAACTCAATTCTCAAAGATGTTGCCGGCAACCAGAATAACGGACTTGAAACTGTTTCGGGTGTTGACAATCTAACACTCGAAAACAATACAATCACAAATAACTGGCGAGGCATCTACCTCAATCCCGGTTCAGGCCATGTTTTCACCGGAAACCTGATTGACGCCAATAGTGGTGTTGGAGTAGGAATAGGTTCGGACGGCTTATCGAACTTTACGATGACGAATAGCACAATCAGCAACCACACGCTAGAAGGCTGGGGAGCAAGTGGTGTAGGAGAAAGTGTTGCTGCAAACAACAATATTTTCCTGTCAAACGGTGTATCCATAGCTCATTATGGAGGAGAGCAAATTGATGCCACTCTCAACTACTGGGGATCTTCCACACCAGATTTCGCAGACATCATCAGTGGAAATGTTGATTATCTTCCCTATTACACCGACGAAGCCATGACAAACTTGGCACCACAAACGGTTTATGTGAATGCTGATTATACTTCGGTAAGCTGCGGAGGACATACCTGGCTGCTCGATGCCTACGACAACATCCAGGATGCAATCGATGCTGTTGCACCCGGTGGTACAGTAAACGTGGCTGCGGGGACGTATGTGGAACAGCTACATATAACGAAAGAAAACTTAACCATAGAAGGGACAACCACAAGAGAAGAAGTTATCGTAAAATCACCAGTAAATCTTACTCAGTGTTTTAATTCAGGAAGTAACGATAACTATCCGGTTGTTTTTGTAGACGGTGGAGATGGTTGTACTCTCAAAAATATCACTGTAGATGGCGATAATCAAGGAGATACTAATTATCGATTTCAGGGTATCGGCTATTGGAATGCCGGCGGCACAATGGAGAATATTAACGTCATCAATATCATGAATTCAACTTTTTCCGGTGCTCAACACGGAGTTGCTGTTTATGCCTACAATGATACTGACGGTCCCTATACACTTGATATTGATAATGTAGATGTGGTTGATTTCCAGAAAAATGCTTTTGCCTTAAATGGTGAAGGCGTAACATTAACCATGACTAATTGTGATGTTGTTGGCGCTGGAGCAACTGACGTTACAGCCCAGAACGGAATACAAGTATGGGGTGAGGACTTTTCTGCTGATATCTCGAATTGTACAGTGGATGGAATTAATTATACAGGTTCAGGTTGGGCTGCCAGCGGTATTCTGGTTTACTACCTTAATGATATCGACTTTACCAATGTTACTGTTTCTAATTCAGAGGTTAGTTTCTATAATTATGGAGCTGCTGACATCAACCTTGATAATTGTATTGTTAATAATGGTGTCACAACATCAATATATGTTAAAGCATTAACTTCTTCAGGAAGATCTACCAATATAGATATTGCAGAACCAAGCCCATTTGGAGAAGGTCTTACTTCAAGAGCAATGCGAGCCATTGATACCAACGTTTTGATAGAGAACTGTGAATTTAACGGTTTTGATGTAGATGCCAGTAGAGGGTTAGGTTTATCAGCAAATGCCAGTTCAGAAATATCAGCAGAAGTCAACAATACTACATTTGACAACATGAAATATGGTATTCTTGCCTGGGATTATGGTGCAATCTGCAATCTGACAGCCAATGAAAACGCCATTACCAATATCGGAGCTGGTGGTTTAGGAATTTATAATCCATTTAATCAATTATGGGACGCCACCTACAACTATTGGGGACCGAACGGACCGGAAGATCTTGTAGCCGGCAATGTGCTTTACATTCCATGGTATATGGATGCTGAAATGACAACTCTTTCGGGAGATCCTGTAACCAATACAACTCAAAACACATCCTATGCCACTATCCAGGCTGCCATAGATGCCGCCAATGCCGGTGATGTGATCGAAGTGGCTGCTGGAACTTATGAAGAAATGCTTACAATTGATAAACAGCTTACACTTAGAGGGCCAAATCACAATCTAAATCCCAATACTGATAGCCGAGTTGCTGAAGCAATAATATGTTACCCGAAAGATATGATAGCAAGTGAACCAGATTCTTGGGCAGTTGCAATTTATATAGACTCTGATGATGTTATAATCAAAGGATTCACTATCAATGATGATAATTATGATACAAGCCAAGATTATTCGTATTTCACAGCTATTTCTGGTGATGCAAATAACAACACAATTTTGAAAAATAACATTATTGAAGGCTTTGATTATACATCTATATTACTTTATCATACACATCCAGCAGAAAATCCCGTTAATGGTGTTGAAATCAGCAATAATTATGTTCATAGTAACCACGGTTTATATCATGCAATTTATCTCCAAGGTGCTGGTGGAAGTATCTGGGGTAATAAAGTAGATAATTGTGGTGGTGGTATTCAAGTACAACCATATTCTCAGCCCAATGGTGGTTCGGTATATAACAATAATGTAATTACTTATGTAAATGGAATTTATCACAACTATGCCAAGAATGGATCTGGAAAATGGTATGTTGAAAATAATGAAGTTGGTGTAGCTGATGCTCCATCAGATCCTCCCGGAGACGGCTCTCTTGGTCGCAGAAATCCTGTTGAACTTTCACCCTTTAATAATTCAAGTTATCGAGAAGGTGTTACTTGGTCAGGTTTGTATCTAAGAACACATGGTACATCCGGAATTGGTGACAATCCAGAAGTTGAATTTAATAATAACAATATCGACGGTACTCATGAAACTGATGATTATTGGGATTCATTCAACGCTTTATGGATAAGAAATGTTGGTGAAGATGCTATAGCTGATATTACAAATAATAACTTCATAAATTCAGATTATGGTGTTTATGTACAAGATGATGCTTATGTGAGCAGTGTTGCAATTAATTATAATCAGATACAAACTAATTCGTGGGGAGTGCAAAATGATAATTCTTCTACTCTCGACGCTACCCGTAACTACTGGGGTGATGAACAAGGTCCTGCTCATACAACAAATCCATTTAATTCAACAACATCAGGAAATGCCGTTTCCGATAACGTCGATTTCATGCCCTGGTATGCAACGGCTACCACTACACCTGCTACTGAACTGGCAACATTGAACAGAGATGATGGCAGCGATGCTACTTTTACGGTCTTTACTTCTGATGAACTGGCAGATGCACTGAATAATGCTGAGAATGGTGATGAAATCATTCTTGGCTCCGGAACATTTACCGGTAATTTCACTGTTGGAACTGGAGTAAGCATTACTGCGGCAGATGGTGCCGTTCCTACAATTCAGGGTGAAGATGGCAATCCTGCTCTAACTATAGATGGTGATAATGTAAGCGTTAGTGGAGTTAACATCGAAGCAGATAGCGGAGATGAAGCAGTTAGAGTGTCTTCTAATGTAACAGATGGCTCCACAGTTAGCGTAACCGGTGGAAGTATTCTGGCAGATGAAAACTTAGGCGTTGTAAACAATTCATCTGGTAGTGGTGACGTTGATGCAACCAACAATTACTGGGGACAAACTTATCCTACTGGCAATGTTACAGGAAGTGTAAATACAGGCGATCCTATTCTAAATGATCCTGTGCAAATTTCTGTATCTCCAGCTACTTATCTGGTAACAGGTGGAGAAACTGCTCAATATGATGTTAATATTGGCGAAGTTGCTGATATCAGAGCATTCCAGATCAAGATCATGATGGATAAAACTGATTTTGATGCTCCTATAGAAGGAGATTTCACTCTCGGTTCACTTCTCACAGATGCTGCTTTTGGAGCTGGTTTTAGTACTTCTTTCGAGGTAGATGATATGACTGATGTAGGAGATGATTATTATACCTATCGTGTAACAGGTGCTATTCTTGGTGCAACTGGTGCTGAAGTTGCTGAAGACGATACTGGTCAACTATTCTATTTTGATCTGACAAGTTCAACAGGTGTAACTAATCTGGATGGAAGCAATCTCAGTTTAGGATTTATATATGCCAGAGATGAAACTAACGGTGCCATTCCCTGTAACGGTATGACCAATGGCGTTGTCACGATTGACTCCGTTGTTCCTGTCATCGATGATATCACAGAATCTGAAAACGGCTATTATGCCACAGCTCCTGAAATCAGTGCTCTGGGCTACAGCGATAACTACAATGTTGCCACATTCTACTATCAAATCGATGCAACAACCGCTGGCTCCTGGACAGCAATAACAGGTACAGCTTCCGGCACTGTTCCCGGTACTACATGGGCTAAAGCAGATTGGACAGTTCCAGGTTTTGACGCCCTTAGTGAAGGTAGTCATACGGTTTATTTCCAGGCGATCGATGAAGCCGGCAATGAAAGTGCAGCCAAAAGCTGGCAATTCAATAAAGATACTACTACTCCTGATGCCCTGGTATGGAAAGTAGAAGGAAATAAATATTATCCCATCACTTCAGAAAATTCAAATAACAGCATCGATCTTGACTGGGATAATCCAACGGATGCTTATTCCTATATCCACATCTGGCGAAAAGCATATTCTGAATTTAGTGGCAATACAGGCTATCCAACTTATGGCGGCGATGCTCCCACCACTGTTGATCTGCCAGCTGATCCTAAAGCAGCCACCGATCCCACTAATGGCTGGACCAAAATTACTAAAGCCAATATTACCGAGTTCACTAACACCATCAGCAGTCGAGGTTACTACTACTACGCCATTTACGTGGAAGGCTTGAATGGAAATATTAGCGCTGCATCAGACGTTTCTGCTGCTCTTTCCTACTGGCTGGGCGATGTTGATCCCCCACCGGATGGAGATGTTGATGCGGATGATATTGCTTTGTTCAGTGCAGCTTGGAATACGACGCCAACCGGCAGCATCCTGGATGTTGGTCCTACAGCAGATTACAGCAGAAATGCCCTTCCTCAGCCGGATAATGCCATAGATTTCGAAGACCTGATGATCTTTGCCATGAACTATGAAAATACCAACTACACTGTATATCGTTCCGAATATCCCAACGAGCCGGTTCCAATTGAAATCGAGCTGGAATATCTGCAGGTGAACGATGAGATCATTGCCAGTCTAACGCTTCATGGAAACACTGGATTTGTGAAAGGTCTCAGCATTCCCATTCAGTTTGGTGCAGGTCTCTCCTTCACTTCTGTGGAAACCGGAGACATCTGGCCGGATGCGACCTTCTTCGATTACATTCTGGAAGATAACATTCTGGAACTTTCCGGTTCTGTTCTGGGCGGCAACAGCTGTCTGGAAGAAAGCGGTCTTGTTGCAGAAGTTCGTTTCCAGGTAGAGGGTGCAAATATCGATCTGGTTCTGAGTCACATGACAGCCAGAGACAGTTACAATAATGAACTGGAGATTCTGAATAATCCCACCGGAAACGATCCCAACGATCTGATTCCGTTGGTGAATTCACTGAGCAATAATTATCCCAATCCCTTCAACCCGACCACAACCATAGCCTACGGCTTGAAAGAAGACGCCAAAGTGAATATAACTCTCTATAATATTCGTGGTCAGAAGGTTAAAACTCTGATCAATGAAGTAATGCCGGCCGGACAGCACGCAGTAGTCTGGAACGGTAAAGATGAATATGGAAAAAGAGCAGCATCAGGCGTATATTTCTACAAGATGCAAACCAGCGACTTCACCAAAGTTCGCAAGGCAATGCTGCTTAAATAGAAGAAATGGGGGCGGAGTTCCGTTTGTGAACTCCGCCTGAATTCTGTTTATGAAAAAATTAAAATTTCTATCACTCATCAGCTTGCTGGGAGTTTTCTATCCTCTGGCTGCGATCACAGTTCTTGCCTTGCCCGGCATCTCCGCTTCCGCTGTGGGGCAGGAGGTGAATATTGCCATCGAGCTTGATGATGTGATAGATATTCGAGGCTACAAAATCGTGATCAATTTCGACAGTTCACTTTTGAGCTGCGATGCTGCCGCGGTGGGCTCGCTCTTCGGCGGGCAGAATATCGGCTGGTGGAACGTGGACAGCAGTGTGCCCGGCGAGATTGATGTCGAATGCCTCATTTTTGGAGCCGGGGCCTATGTAACGGGTCCCGGAATTTTGCTTAATCTGGATTTTACTACACTCAGCAGCGGCTCTGCCAGTCTGTATTTTTCTGAGGCAAAGCTTTATGATCCGGACGGGTATATCATACCCAATATTGAAACAGAAGATTTTTATATAATAATTGGTATGCAGCCGGCCTATATAACCGGCTCTTGTTTTTTGCAGGGCTGTTATCAGGATGGCGTCATGCAGACAAATTTAACGGATCATATTCCGGAGACCTCGCCCTACAGTGCCGATCCCGTCAGCCTGGATTTTATTCCGGCTGACATGGTGGACTGGGTTTATCTGGAGATTCGGCAAACAGCAGACGGAGAGACTGTAAAAGGTCAATCCATGATTTTAAATGCGGACGGCTCCATAACAAGTCCTCAGATGCCCTATATATTGTTCTGGAATACCCGTCCGCAAAATTATTATTTGATCATCTATCACCGCAATCACCTACCCATCATGAGCAGCAGTGCCATAACCTTCAGCGGCTCCGGCACGCCAGTTCATTATGATTTTTCCGTTTATTCCAACCTCTACGGTCTGGGCGGAGCAGCTCATTTGGGCGGCAGTGTTTATGGCATGCTGGCTGGTGATGCCGATCAGGACGGCAATATTTTTCCTTCGGATATTAATGAAAACTGGAGAAATGAAGTTGGCCAAACCGGCTATTTATCTGCCGATTTCAATTTGGACGGCAATGTCTTTCCCAATGATCTGAATGATTTCTGGCGGCTAAATAGTGGAAAATCCACAGTTGTTCCCTAAAGATATTTATGAAAAATTTAATTTTTATTGAAAGCAGATACTATTTAATGAATGAGGTTTTATGAATCGGAACATGTTGTTTAAGATCATAATGTTTATCTTGCTTGTCTGTGGCCAGTTGTCTGCGGAAGTTATTATATCGTTTGAAGAGACTTCCTATCAACTGGTTCAAAACGAAGATATCACATTATCAGTTCAAATTTCCGGATTGACGGAGGAAGCGCTGAGAGCTTATGAAATCAGCATTAACTATGACACCGATTATTTTTATGCGGCAGAAGAGGATTTAAACGAATCAGATTTTCTGCAGCAGAATGATGAGGAAACACAGTGGTATGTAACCGGACAGGATGGAAGCTATAAGGTTACCTGTGCAATTCTGGGAGCTACTCCGGGCGTGCAGGGGTCTGGCACACTGTTTACCGTGAAGCTGACAAATTTAAATAACGACATAATTGCCGGCAGTCTGGTTGAGATTACAGATATAATTTTGAGAGATCCGCTGAATAATAATATTATCGTGGATCAAGTCCAATCTGCAACTATCAGCATCGATGCCAGTCCTGCCCTGGCGGAATTTAAACTGCTGCTGGAAGGTGCCTGGACGGAAAACTGGAATATGCGCTCAGATCTTTTTACCCAGGGATATCTGCCCCTTATATCATCATATGATGGTGAAGTAATAAATTCACTGCCGGATTGCGGCGGCAAGCAGATAGTTGATTGGCTATATCTGGAGTTGCGGCAGACCGAAGATGGGGAGATCGAGCAGTCGGCCAATGCTTTTTTGTTGAATGACGGCTCTCTGGTAGATGTGCAGGGTAACAGCAGTTTTCCTTTTTTTTACACCAGCGGCAAAGCGTATCATGTTATCTTTTCCCATCGCAATCATCTGCCGGTCATGACGGAAAACAAACTCATCTTTGCCGATGAAGGTGAGTCTGTGCCAGAAGTAGATTGTACAGATGCCGCCAACGTCTATGGCAATTTCAGTGTTAAAGAGCTGGCGTCGGGCATTTTTGGTCTTTATAGCGGAGACGCTGACAGGGATGGTAATATTTTTCCCAATGACCTGTCTGATTATTGGAGAGATCAGACCGGAATAAGTGGCTATCAAAGTGCAGATTTTAATTTGGATGGTAATGTCTCTCCTGTTGACAGAAACGATTTTTGGAGATTAAATACCGGGATTAGCTCCCAGGTTCCATAAAAAAAATTTTAGGAGATAAAATGAGAATTTGTTTGATTATTTTTTTAATTACGATCCCATTTTTAATGCTGGGGGTCGGAATCAATTTTAGTTTTGCTAATGATCAGCTAACCAGTGAAGGCGGTGTAGATTATCTGGAGTTTGATGTGATGGCCAGTGCCGACGCTGCAGGTACACAGCTGGGTACGGGAATTGTTCTTATAAACTACAACCAGGCTGCCTTTGGTGAGTCTGTTTGCAATAATAACAAACTAACTGTGACTAAAGGAGTTCTTACCGAAAGTGAAGGTGCGCCTACGTATATTATTATCCAAAATGATAATCAGGCTTCCAGATTTGCAATTACGTTTGAATATACATCTATTGCCGGCTGGGGTAACCAATTACTGATGGGTGCTCAACAACTGGTACATGTTAAAATCGAGATTCTGGATACTCAGCAAACCTCGGATCTTTCCTTTGCAGAAACATTGATGCAGGGTCAGCAGTATCAGGATGATAATGCCACCAAATACGATTCTGTGACAGCTATTGACATTCTGGATGTGACCCTGCCGGTTACTTTAACATCGTTCACTGGAATTCTGCAAGGTGAAAATCCAACTCTATATTGGACAACTGCATCAGAAACTGAGAATATGGGTTGGAACATTTATCGCAGCAGCAGCCAGAATGGTATGAGTAACGGTGCATCAATGATCATCAATTCAGAATTAATTCCCGGTATGGGAACCTGTACAGAACCAACGGATTACAACTATGTGGATGATTTTCCTGTAGATTGGGGATTTACGTACTATTATTGGCTACAGAGTATCAGTTTAAGCGGAGAATTAGAATTGTTTGGTCCTGTCCAGATCGAGATGAATGATCCCAATATTCCGCACTCACCTCTCAATTCATTTTTAGAATCTAATTATCCAAATCCCTTCAATCCTGCTACATCCATAGAATTTGGTATCGATGATGGAAAAGAAGGTATCTTAACAATTTTCAATGTATCTGGGCAAAAAATTCTGCAGAAAAAATTTGCATCTGGTTATCATACTTTCTATTGGGATGCATCAGAGCAGGCTTCCGGCATCTATTATTATCGCCTGCAGACGCCGAGTTATAATCGCATCAGGAAGGCTTTGTTGTTGAAGTAGGAATGTAAATTAGTTTGCAGCGGGAATAACATCCAGCTGTCTGGGTGGTAAGAAAGGTTTTTTTAGCTATTAGTCATTGATAGCTTATACAAAGAATCTTAGTTTTGGTTTATAAAAAAAAATAAATTATATTTTGCTTTACTTATATACATCATTATTTTCACTTTGCTCAGATAAAATAAGATTTCACAAACATAAGTGGACGACATTGTGTTTTTAAGCAGAATTGCAGCTTGGTTTCTTGCTCGAACCAAATGTGATTTATATGATTCAGGTGATTGTAATACGTTCTTTTTTATTAAGTTAAGAAAAATAAAAAAAAGGAGAGCATATTATGCCTGCTCGACAAAAAAACGCATTTTTACTGTTAATGATTCTGTTTTTAGCCATGACTACAATGTTTGCCGCAAGAACATCCCTTATAACAAATTATCGAGATAGAGATATGGATGTTCAGATTGAGATTCTGGATAATGGTGATGTGAAATTAAGCTGGGGCGAGGTTGTCGGAGCAGTAAATTACAAGATTTACTCCGGGGATTCGCCGGACCCAGATAACTTTCAGTTTCTAATAGAATTAGATTCTTCCCACCTGTCTCACCAATTTACACCAGATTCAGAACGTGAGTTTTATCATATGACCTATACTGTTACTACAGGCGGAGGCACGGTAACCGACATTGACGGCAATGTCTATCAGACTTTAATAATTGGCAATCAGGAATGGATGATCGAAAACCTGAAAGTGACACGTTACCGAAACGGCGACTTGATACAACATGTGACAGATAATAGCCAATGGTTAGGACTTTCCAGCGGAGCTTATTGTTATTATGGCAATAACTCTGCCAATGGCGATACTTACGGTGCACTGTATAATTGGTATGCCGTAAATGATGCAAGTGGTTTAGCCCCGGAAGGCTGGCATGTGCCCACAGATGCAGAAATTATGGAGTTGGAA
>NPIE01002239.1_pt1 | contig 12410 bp, 10 predicted proteins | sample 8637661 | NCBI WGS metagenome assembly NPIE01 (sample SAMN07420842, study PRJNA396082) | bioreactor metagenome | isolation source: sample BA12 brine-fed electro-methanogenic bioreactor BA | place: Japan: Kochi | collected 2016-12-09 | reverse complement strand
TCGGTGAGGTAGCCCTGGTAGGCGACGACGGAGGGCGCTGCGGCATTAGCGGTCACGGTTTCGACCTCCTCCAATCTTCCCTGCAAGTCAACGACTAATCTCTCTAACTGCTCGATGTGCGTCGTGGGGTCTGGCGGTGTAGCCGTAGCACCGGAGGGCCAAGACAACGTTACGGTCGCGGCGATCATTACGATGATTGATACGATAACAGCAGGTATTTTACGCATCATGATTTCCCCCTTGTGAACTGCTCTTTTTGCCAACGCAAGTATATCATTAATTACCCATTTTGACAATCTTCTTGGTTGCCATTTAGGGTTCTATTTGATACAATACAAGAAAACGCAGAATGTAATAGGAGTAATGAATATGGATGCTCCATCCGTTACAGAAACAACTTCAGAAGGTTCGGTCCGCTTCAATCGCCCCCCGCGTGTGCAACGTCCCCTGCCCCAACGCGAGATCATGTTACCGGCTCCTCCCGTGCCCGGCGACCCCCAAAACCGCAACCTCCTGGCAACGCTGCTCCCCAACCTGGGGATGGTTTTTTCCATGGGGTTGATGTCTACGTTGAGCTATTCGGCGGACAGGAGTCCCTTGCTGATGCTGTTGCCCACCGGGATGATGGCGGTCGTCTCGATTGGCTCCTCGGTGATGATGTATCGGGACCAGATCAAATCGCGCCAGCTATCCTTTGCTCAAAAAAACGAACGTTTTGAGCGCATCCTGCAGTTGAGAATGGCCGAGCTGGAAGGATGGCGACAGGAGGAGTGCAAAATTAGATTGGAGAACGATCCGCCTCTCGATAGAATACGCTGGATGATCGAGGTCGACGATCTGCGCCTGTGGGAACGCCGTCCTCCAGACACGGACTTTGCCTCGGTACGAATTGGTATCGGCGAGTTGGCACCAGCGGTCGTACTGCAATTGCCAGAAGCAGATATGCTGGCTCCACGCTATCAGGAGATTAACACTATCTACGAAGAACACCGCATGCTCCCGGATATGCCCATCACCATCAATCTGCGTCACGCCGGGACCGTAGGGGTCTGGGGTGACAATCGGCCCATGGTCCTGGAAGCCGTCTATGCCATGCTCGGACATCTGATCGCTCATCACGCGCCTCACGAGTTACGCATCGCCTTGCTGTGTGACGAAGGGCGGGCCGCTAACTGGGATTGGCTCAAGTGGGTCAAACATAATGAGTCACTCCAGCCCGATTTACCCGGTCGCAGTGTGGCCATCGGCAAAGAGGGGGCCCACGTCCTGCTTGAGGATTTATCCAGTATTGTGCGCTCGCGCGTCTCTCCCGATGGAGAGGAGGGACCTCCGCCGGCATCCGATCCCCCTCCCATCTTCTCCGTACACTATCTCGTGCTTATCGATCATTATAATCTGGTGAAAGATGAGGCGATGGCCGACTATCTGCTGGCTCATGCCTCACAGGGCGGTGTGACCGTCATCGATATCGAGTCTGACCCGCGAGACGTACCGGATATCTGTCAGGCCCGGATGGAGATCTCGCCCACTGGGAGAGCCGAGTTTGCCACCGTTGGGCCAGAAGCCGTCGTCCGGCGCTGCCAGCTCGACCGACTGAATGCACATCAGGTGGGAGAACTGGCCCGCCAGTTGACCAACAAACACCAGGCGCGCAGCACGACGACGGTTTCCAATATCCCCACCAGCGTGCGCTTGATCGATGCCCTCTTCGCCACCGGCGGCAAGACGCGCGTCGCTGTGGACGAGATCGAGATCGCGCAGAAGTGGGCCACGAGACCGCCAGAGCAGACCTGGTCCATTCTATTGGGATGGAAGCAGAACAACGAACCGGTCTGGTTGAATTTGCTCGAAAACCGCGACGGACCCCATGGACTGGGTGCGGGCACCACTGGAGCCGGTAAATCCATTCTGTTACAGTCCATGATCCTCTCGCTGGCCTTGACCCATTCACCCGATGAGATCAACTTCGTGCTAATCGACTTCAAAGGGGGTAGCACGGCAGAGGCCTTTCGCGACCTGCCGCACACCATCAGCGTGATCACCAACCTGCAAGGGCGGTTGGTGGATCGCTCGCTGGCTATCCTCAAGGCTGAGGCACGCCGTCGGCAAGAGGTGTTGAAACAGACGGGAGCCAAAGACATTGCCACCTATCACGCTCGCCAAGAACAGGAGCGGCTCTCCCCTCTGCCGCGCTTGGTCGTCATCATCGACGAGTTTGCCGAGATGGCGAAAGCCCTGCCTACGTTCATGGATGAAGTCAACAGCATCGCGGCCATCGGGCGCAGTCTGGGAATGCACCTGATTCTGGCTACGCAGAAGCCGGCCGGCGTGGTGCCCGATAAAGTGTGGGCCAATCTCAAATTCCGCATCTGCCTGCGCGTGGCCGACACCTCCGACAGCCGCGACATGCTCGGCATCGCCGACGCCGCTCTCCTACCTTCCAGCCTACCTGGGCGCGCCTACTTGCGGGTGGGCAGCGAACGATTGGAGCTCTTCCAATCGGCCAACATCGCCTATCCCTACCGGCCCGGCGCGACGGAACCAGAACGAACGGAAGCTGCCATCGTCGTTCGCCGGGCCGGGCTGACGGCGGACACCACGTCCGCCCCCGCCACCAAGAAATCCTCCAAGGCAGTGGCCGGCCAGACAGAGTTGGACGTCCTGGTAACACGGATAGCGCAGGCCAGGAAGCCGGTGCCCCGATGGCCCAATCCCCTCCCTCCTGAGATCGCTATTGAGCAGGTCTGGCAGCAACAGGGGATCCCCCCGGCCTGGCAGTGGACGGAGGATGGGGAACGTTTGGTCTTCACTGCCACCACGCGCCCGTTGACCGAACGCTTGCAATTGGCCATTGGATTGATCGACGATCCGCATAACCAGGCCCAGCGCCCGCTCTGGATGGATCTGGGACGCCAGCATTATCTGGTTGCCGGTGGGCCGCGCAGCGGATGTAGCACCCTGATCCAGACGGTCGTTCACGCCCTGCTGGTCAACACCACTCCCGAGGAGTTGCATATCTCGTTGCTCGATTTTGGCGGACAAAACCTAACGGTCTTCGAGAGCGCGCCGCACGTAGCCAACGTGCTGAGCGTGAACACTCCCCTGCGCCTGCGCCGTTTTCTGATGCAGGTCGGTGACGACCTGGATCGGCGAGCCAAGTTGCGCGCCGACCGGCAATTGGAGGGCGTTCCCGAGGCGCTATACATCATCGATGGCTTTGTAGCGGTGAGGGATCTCTTTCCCGATGAGACGGAGGTACTGGCTCGCGTAGCCCGCGAAGGTCTGGCCTTGGGCGTACATCTTATCATCGTGGCCGATCGGGTCCTTTCGGTCCCCATGAAGATTCGCAGTAACCTGCTGGGACGTCTGGCCCTGCATCTGACCGACGCCGGCGACTATCTCGACCTCGTGGGCCGCATCAGTGGGAGCCTGCCCGACGAAGTACCCGGGCGCGGCCTGGTCCGCGAGCAAATAGCAGCGCCGGTTCTCGAATTCCAGATCGCCCTGCCCATGGGGAAACAACAGGGCGAGGCGGAGAGCTATACGCCCCTTCTGGAAACCGAGCTCTTTTCGGGTCTGCACCGCCTCAGCCAAGCGCTCGACGAAGCCTGGCAAGGCTCGCGGCCCATCCCCACCCGCATCCTGGAACCTCTCATTGATGCACAGGCGTTGCCCGAGATGCTGCGCCCCGGGGGGCAAACGTGGGGACAAATGACAACCTGGCCCAAGGCTGCTGTGGGGCAGGGAGACCGCCGGCTGGAGTGGGTGGAGATCGACTATAGCATCCACGGCCCTCATTTTCTGGTCTGTGGCCCCCCCCAGTCTGGTAAGACGAACCTGCTCCGGGCCTGGGTCTGGAACCTTTGTGAACGATATGCACCTGACGAAGTGGAATTCACATTAATCGGTATGCGCAACCGGAGTTTATCTGACCTGACGACGCTCCCCCACGTACAAGAAGTGGTAGACACCGAGTTTCGATTGGATGCGACGCTGGAACGGCTGAAGAGTGCCGCAGAGCAACGGCACCAACGGCTGAAGGAGCAGGTTGAGGCCCACCCGGAAGGCGATGTGAGCGAGATGGCCAGGGAGCTGGGACCCGTCTACCTGGTGGTGGTGGATGATTTCGATACGGTGCGTTTCACGCGCCAGCGCCAGGATCTGCTGATGGATTTTGCCCGTTATGGACACGACACCCGCACCTTTATCATTCTGGGCGGCGACTCTAATGATCTGGCAGAATACAGTGATCTACTCAAATACGTCAAGCGAGGACGCTCCGCTTTCATGCTGCAGCCGGGAGACGCCGAGCTGCGCGCTACGGGGGTTCATCTGCCCGCATCTGTGTTGCGCCAGGAGTTCCCTATCGGACGGGGCTATGTGATTTTGGGCAACCGGATAGAGCTGCTGCAAACCCTATACCTAGAAGACGGTTACCTATCGCAGCGTTGCAAGTTGTTATCCCTGTAGGAAAAATAAAAGCTACTTTCCACACCTGATCGGCTAGATAGTTAGCATATCTAATAATCGCAATACATAAAATGGAGCTTGCATCCGGAAAATTTGATGATATAATCATAAAGGTATTTTGATGAGATAGGGGGAGTTCATCACTCCAGATAAGGATTAAGAGGTTTTCCTTAAAGCATCCTTCAGGAGGAGGGGCCTATGGATCCAGAAAGACTTGACCGTGCTGCGATGAAGAACGACGAGATTGCGCGCAAGTTCGATGCCAAGAGTCAGGAGACCAGCAGTCAAACTCATGGATTGGATCAGAGGGCGTTGATCTTAGACGCACGTTGGGAGGGTGTGGCGCAGAGTCGTTTCTTCGAGCATTGGGACGAGGAGAAGCAGCAAGCCCGCCGATATGCCGATCTGCTGAGCGGTATCGCTGCTGACCTGCGTGGCGTGGCTGGTCATCTGCGTTCGCGAGCACAGGAGGAACGGCGCTGGCTGGAGGAGGATCGCCGGCGGCGGGAGGAAGAGGAGCGTCGGGCACAGGAGGCGGCAGCAGTCTCCGGAATGTAAGACCGCTCAGAGCGCAACGACAGGGACGCCAGGGACGGGAAGCAGTTTCTATTCAACATACTACAATCAAAACTTTCACGAAAGGAGTAACATAGATGGCTAGAATACTAGTACCACCCGAGGAACTTAAAGCTACGGCCCGCACGATGGCGAATTATGGGCAACAAGTCGATGATTCTCTGCAAAAAATGATCGACCTGGTAAATAATCTGGAAGGGCAATGGGAGGGCGTAGCCCAGAATAAATACTACAACGAGTTTAACGAGCAGGTCCCCCAATCCAAGATGAGGATCGCTGAAATCGTGGAGGGTCTGGCGACCTCTATGAAACGCATCGCTGAGGAGTTCGAAAAGGTCGATCAGAATCTTATGTAAGAGACCTTATGGGCTTGCTGCCGCCATAGAAACGCCGACCTGTCCCGAAAAAAATGCCTCACTGTATCGATGTCGTGGATATTCTGAAGAGCAGCAGAGAGCGGGGAATGAGAATTCCTGCTCTCTGCTGCTCATATCCCATTACCTTACCAAAGGGGGGAGACAACCCATGAAACGTTATCCGTTCATCTTCGTGACTGTCGCCATCTTGGTTTTGGCCGGGGCCGTACTCCTGCCCCGGAGCGCTGCCTCCACGTCTCGGGCGCAGGCAGTCTACGTGCAAGAGCTGGAGGCGCGGCTGACCGCTCTGGAAGCCGCCGCTGGCGTCCCCTCTGGCATCGCTTACCAGGGCTACCTTACCGACGCTGGCGGTACGCCGCTAAATGGTGAGCATACCCTGAGTTTCCACATTTATGATGCGCAGTTGGACGGTACGCAGAAGTGGCAAGAAACGCACACTGGAGTTGCAGTCAATGACGGCTACTTTTCCGTTATGCTGGGGCAATCAACCTCGACTCCATCCCTGCCCCTGGTGTTTAGCGAACCGGAGCGGTGGCTAGAGGTACGCGTAGGTGGCGTAGGCGGTACTCCCTTACCGCGCCAGCCGTTCGCCGCTGTACCCTACGCACTCTCTGTTCCGGCACAGGGGTGTCGTGTTGTGGCTACCGTTTCCCAGACCATTCCGCATGGCGGGGTGCATGCACTCGAATTTGATACCGCAATCCACAACGTAGGCAGCTGCTGGTCTTCAGACGAACCAACGCGGCTGTATGCGCCGGTGTCTGGCTATTACATGGCCGGTGGCACATTTTCTCTCGCTGGTGCTCACGTAGACGTGGAGGGGCTTTTGAGCGTAAGTATACGACGTTGGCGTGGGGCCGACCAGACCCACATTCAGTTCAATCAGGCGCGCGCCACTATTGGAGCGCATAGTGGTGTTTCAGTGGCTACGGGTATGTTCTATATGGAAGCCGGAGATTCGATTGATGTTTTGGCTTATCAGAATCTGGGGGCACCAAAGAATACACACGTTGAGGATAACCCATCCTTCTGGCAGCACACCGTCAACGGATGGCTGGTCAAGGTGGGGAACTAGCCCGCGCCAGGAGCCAAGGGGCGCCGGCTCTACTCCGGGTTCACGCCAGCTCATTGTAATGTAATCCGTCAGTCCAACGAGGGAGGGGACCATGTCTCAAGACAAGAAAATTCAGGTCGATCCGCAAGAACTGCGCGATCTCGGCACCCACTTTCAGCACGTCAGTGCCGACATCCAGCAGCGTCCCGCCACCGCCGGGCTGGACACCGGCGCCTGGACCGGGGCCGAGGCGGCGCGCCTGAGTGCCCGCTTCGCCGAGGCCGAGGCGATGGGTCAGCGCCGGGCGGCGGCCCACGCCGAGCTGGGCGACCGGCTCTGCCGCGCCGCAGACGCCTTCGAGGAGGCGGATACGACGGCGCTCCAACAGCTGATGGGAATGCCGGCGGGCTGGATGGAGCCATCTCCCGTGGTGACGGGAGCAGGGAAGACGCTGAACAGTACCGTGTTGAGCACCCAGTTGCCGGCGCCGGCGAGTCTTCTGACTACGGAGAATGGGACGGGGACAGGACCGGATTGGGAAAAGTTGTTTAGAAAAATTCTGGTGGGTGGCATACTAATTCCCTTGCTTGCCTGGGGAGTCCTGGGACTTTTTGGCAATAGACTACTATCCATCTTGATAACATCTATTGCAATAGAGTGTCTTGGGTTAATGCTTCCTCACATGACTGTTGAGGAGTTTCGAGAAGCACTCAGATTAGCCATTAAAGTTATCCCAATTCCATATCTGATCGCATTGATTGTCCTCGGCGGTCTTGTTAGCCTACTATCGCCAAAAGGATGGGTAATTGTCGGAATCGCAATAGCGCTCCTTGCGGACGTAGTGATAGGAGGTCCAATGATTGGTGTATTGGAACTGGTATTTATCGACTGGTTTTATGATTGGTTTCCGGAAGCGGATCCAGAAGCGCCAGTAATATCTGGTAACGGATTCGATTGGTTGCCGAACCTTATGGACTTGCAACTTCACCGCTGGCTGCCTTTCCCATTAAGGCGTCAAGCCCCACCATTACTGACTAATCTTCTAGATTTATGGGCAGGTCTTTCACAAGATATATCCATCCCACAACTGCCTTGACTATGGTTTTGTGATGATTATGATTATTGAAGGAATACTAAGTAGCCTGAGAGTTATCGAGCGGGGCTTATATGTGAGTTTTATATGGTTGTTTGGGACCGGCTGTGTTTACGGCATACTTCTTCTCATATCAAGAGAAGAACCCAAAGCGCTAAAAACGAGCTCTGCGAAGGATTCTTTGATAACCGGGGGATTCTTGGCTTTTTGGACAATTGCACTGTTTGCGGGCTGGTTAGTAGCAATCATGATTGTCACTTCTTCTTCTTCTGATATACAATATACCAAGTTCTACACAATATCTTATATAGCGCTGCTTGTTTTGACCGTCATGGCGTTTGTAGCATCATGTATTTGGCTGATCCTGCTCATTCAGCGTAAAGGTATCTGGCCTGCGACGAAAGTCGAAAGAGTAAAACAGATTATTTCAGGTGGAACTTCTTTCCTTCTATTGATCACTTTGCTGAGAGCGCTCTCCTTCCACTGGGTGACTTTGCTAAGAGCACTCTATTTCTGGTTCCGATGATCAAACTGGCCCAGCCACTTTCCCGCCATGGCCACCCCATCCCCAGGCTAACAGGAGGCATATCTTGAGCATCCGCATCAAAAACGTGACGAGCGAAAACCTGACCCTGGTCTACGCGGCCCTCGATCTACAGGGCCTGGATTGTAACGAATTGCGCACTCTGACCGGGGTTCCAGCGCAGAGCCTGATACTGACACCAGAACAGGTTGTCGCTATCTACCCACCCGCACCGCTCCGGGTTCAAATGGACGAGCGGCGGGTGCGCGTCACCATGGCGCCGTTGGGCGACCTTCCCGGCGGGCTGGAGCAACTCCTGGCGTCACAAAACATAGCGCCACAGAAAAAGGCCGCGAAGAAAGATGTGGGGGCCGTTCCGCTCTGGAAAACCGCGCGGGCCTGTCACGCCTTGCTCGGTGGCGCGACGCTGGTGGCCTACGGGTTTAACTACGGTGTCGAGGCCACCCTGAGAGAGGGGACCGCCGTGGCGGCCATCGCCGGTCTGGCGAGCGTGAACCGAGAGCGGGTGGCCGCCGCCTTCGACGGGGAGCTGCTCTCCTTCGCCGCCACGGCCCGGCTGGCCTTCCGGCGCGGGCAAACGCTCTACGATCTGGTGCTGATGCCGCAAGAAGAGCAAAGCCTGCGCGTGACGTTCAACGTCCATTTTGAGCACGAGGGGATCGCGTTACCGGGGGAGAAGGATCTGGAAGCCGCCTACCGCCACGAGTTCCAGGCGTTCCAAGCGTTGCTGGCCGGACTGTTCGGGAGGGAGAAGTAATGCTCCCTGCTGACCTGCGTAACGCCACCGCCGGGCTGGACACCGGCGCCTGGACCGGGGCCGAGGCGGCGCGGCTGAGTGCCCGCTTCGCCGAGGCCGAGGCGATGGGTCAGCGCCGGGCCGCGGCCCACGCCGAACTGGGCGATCTGCTCTGCCGCGCCGCAGACGCCTTCGAGGAGGCGGACAGGGCGGCACCGCAAGAGATCATGGGAGCGGCGCCTGGTTGGATGGAGCCATCCCGCATGGTGACAGGAGGCGGGCAGACGCTGAATAGTACCGCGCTGAGCACCCCGCTGCCGGCGCCGGTGAGTCTTCTAACCACAGCTAGTTTCTTTGATCCGGACGATTTAGTTTTCGATTTTACACTAAGCCTTGTTGAAATGGAGCTTGTGAAACTATTAATTGAGCAAGGTGTGCTATTTCTAGATCGGCTTGGTTTGTGGTTAGCAATCCCGGGTCTTCTCTTGTTAATCCCCGCCTTTATATTTGAGTTACTAGCCGCCATTTGTGGAATAATAGCTGCAATTGCTGGTGCCGTTCCAGGGGGACAAGTTGTTGCTTTAATATTTGGAGTTCTAGCAGGGGTGTTGGCAATCTTCGGTCTACTACTGTCGATTCCAGGTTTTGTGTTGGCCGGTCTGGCATTGTGGCTTCAGTTTGGTTCAACTGAACTTGAAGAGCTAAAAATTTCCATGGAGCAATTCATGCTGATAGCGGAGAGTCATGGACGCGACGTTAGAATGCAAGTATTCCGAAATGGCTTAATAGGGTTGACCGTCGTTATAGAAGTGGAGGGGGAAGATATTCCTCCATACGTTACTTATTTGCGTGATGTACCAGCAATTATGTTTTGGATCATCACTCAGTATCCAGAGTTGTTTGCTCCAGACGGCAGGGTCATTCCACCAATGTTGAGGCCCAAGCCCGTGCTCGAGTCAGCATCTAAATCCCGGCTGAAATCACCAGAGTTTGAGATTGAACCTAATCTGAAGCCTGAATTTGCGCCAGAATTGTGGCCAGTTGTTTTGTCATTGCTGTTTCCGGTACTGATATCGGCTTTGCCTCCAATAGATAGTTCGGGTACCAGGCCGTTTCCGATATCAATTCCGGCGGGATGGCTCCCTATTTTGTGATAGGTAGATGAGATATTTGCGGCTCATAGGCCAATCTCGATGTGCGTTTTCGGCTGAGTTTTGGCTCCATGAGAGTTATCTCACCCGAAAACGACCCGTTTTGCTGTGTTTGGGCACTTTCGGTGGAAAAAAATCGCCATCTGCCATGCACTGCTCTAATGCGCAATCCGCAAATATCTCTGATGCATCACATCGCGTGGAACCATCCGATTCCGGCGCCTCCTGAACTCCGAGGAACGGAATAATCTTTACCGGAGGAAGTCTATGAACATCTCACAAGACGATAGTCGAGTATATTATCTGTCAGCGGAGCATAAATTCCCGCTAAGGTTGAGTGCATTTGCCCTATGCTCTGTGATGGTGTCCTTAAGCGCAATCTTGCTAATAACTGGTATTGCAGTAATGACATTTTCTGGGATCTTTTTAAGTGAGTTTTATCATTTTGCTCTGGAGCTTGAAAACGCTAGTACAGTTTTTCCCTACTTTGTCATTTTTGGGGTGCTGTTTGGCGGACTGTTTGCCCTAATCTGCCTTTTCTTCTTCCTGTGTGCCTGTATGTTGATAGGACTTGTAGGGTACGGCGCTGTATGGGCATGGGGACAGTTCCCTGGTACCTATCTACGGATCTCACCTCAGGGACTTGAGTGTCGTTTTTGGCCTCACTACCGGGTACGCTGCGATTGGCAGCGGATCCAAAGCATAGGTAGCATCCGTTCTTTAGCCGGAGGGGAGATCACCTTTTTGTACCTGAAAAGCGCCGAAAGCTCAGGCTGGGGAACTTGGAAACCTTATCTCAAACTGCGAAAAGCCATATTTGCTTCCCAGACTACGCATTTTATTCGGTTGGATTTATTTGAAGGCTGGCCGGAGGACCTGATTAGACATCTACGCGAGCATGCTCCTCACGCATTCGCAAGCAGTACCAAGCCCGCCGTTGATGCTTGAGTCCAGAAGAATCACTTTATCAGGGATCATCAAAACACACAAACAACCCCCACAATAAATGATAGGAGACATACCTTGAATATCCGCATCAAAAACGTGACGAGTGAAAACCTGACCCTGGTCTACGACGCCCTCGATCTGCAGGGCCTGGATTGCAACGAGCTGCGCACCCTGACCGGGGTCCCGGCACAGAGCCTGCTGCTGACGCCGGAACAAGTCGTCGCCGTCTATCCCCCCGCACCGCTCCTGGTCCAAATGGATGAGCGGAGGGTGCGGATTGCCACGGCGCAGTTGGGCGACCTCCCCGGCGGCCTGGAGCAACTGCTGCAAACCCAAAACGCCCGATCGCAGCCCAAAGCCCCGCAAAAAGAGGTGGGGGCCGTCCCGCTCTGGAAAATCGCCCGGGCCTGCCACGCCTTGCTCCCCGGCGCGACACTGCTGGCCTATGGCTTCAACTACAGCGTCGAGGCCACCCTGAGAGAGGGGACCGCCGTGGCGGCCATCGCCGGTCTGGCGAGCGTGAACCGAGAGCGGGTGGCCGCCGCCTTCGACGGGGAGCTGCTCTCCTTCGCCGCCACGGCCCGGCTGGCCTTCCGGCGCGGGCAAACGCTCTACGATCTGGTGCTGATGCCGCAAGAAGAGCAAAGCCTGCGCGTGACGTTCAACGTCCATTTTGAGCACGAGGGGATCGCGTTACCCGGGGAGAAGGATCTGGAAGCCGCCTACCGTCATGAGGTCCAGGTGTTGCAGGCGCTGCTAGCCGAACTGTTCGCCGAGGCAATCTAAACCCGCGGCTATCGCAATCTTGGCGCTTACGAAATTGAGCGACGGGCCCGCTCCACTTGCACAGCAGTTTGCGACGGCTGCCGGTTCGGCTATAATGCCCCCATCTTACCCAGGGAGGGGACCATGTCTCAAGACAAGAAAATTCAGGTCGATCCGCAGGAATTGCGTGATCTCGGCACCCACTTCCGCCACGTCAGCACCGACATCCAGCAGATGACCACCGATCTGCAGCACGCCACCGCCGACCTGGATACCGGCGCCTGGACCGGAGCCGAGGCGGCGCGGCTGACCGCCCGCTTCGCCGAGGCCGAGGCGATGGGTCAGCGCCGGGCGGCGGCCCACGCCGAGCTGGGCGACCTGCTCTTCCGCGCCGCGGACGAATTCGAGCGAGCGGATAGTATACCCTGGTCGCAAATCCTGGAGTGGCTACCCGGTGGCTGGGAACCGGCGCCCGGCAGCGGGAGGGCTCCGGGATTGGCCCGGAGGATGCCGGATGCCGCTCCCTTCTCCTTGCGGGAGGCACTGCTGAACAAGTGGCGGGCCTTATTAGAATCCTTTTCCATCACCTCCCAGTACGTAACCTCCCCCATCGGACTCTATCTGCGCCAAACCCCCACCATTCCAGAGGGTGATTATGAGGGCAATCTGGCACTGGAGGGGAGAATCCCGGAGGGG
>NPIE01009462.1_pt1 | contig 12419 bp, 9 predicted proteins | sample 8637661 | NCBI WGS metagenome assembly NPIE01 (sample SAMN07420842, study PRJNA396082) | bioreactor metagenome | isolation source: sample BA12 brine-fed electro-methanogenic bioreactor BA | place: Japan: Kochi | collected 2016-12-09 | reverse complement strand
CTTGCCGACCCCGCTTTCGCCGGTCACCAGCACAGTGGCCGTTTCATGCTTGGCGACCTCCCGGACCTGTCGGTACACCTGCAGCAATTGCGGGCTCGAGCCGATCATGTCGGTGGAACCGAGCAAATCCTTTTCCTTGCCCCCGCGGCGCAGCTGTCGGACTTCGCGGCGCAGGTTCTGGGTTTCCAGGGCCAACCGGACGATCAGGTGAATGGCATCGGCCTTGAAGGGCTTCTTGATGTAATCGTAAGCACCCATTTTGAGGGCCTCGACGGCACTCTCGACGGTACCGTAGCCGGTGATGATGATCACCAGAACTTCGGGGTCGACTTCCTTGAGGGCCCGCAGGACATCGAGACCGCTTTTAGTGCCGAGATTAAGATCCAGCAGGACCAGGTCGACCTCTTCCTCGCTGACGCGCTTGACGGCTTCATCGCCGCTTTCGGTCGAAAACGGATGGTAGCCATCTTCGGCGAGGATCCTTTCCAGGTTCTCCCGGATAAAGGCCTCGTCGTCAACGATCAGGATTTTTTCCATGGGACACTCCTTATCGACCATCTTTTCTTGGCGCGGCGGAATCTGGAACAGCAGAGCCGGCCGGACGAGGGCGCCCCGCCGGCAGAATTTCTAATCCAAACGATATATTAAGTCCGTCCGCTCGGGAAAGGCAATAAAAATGTGGTGAATTTTCGCCACATCACTAAACACCCTTCCATACCCATGAAATCAGGAGGAAAAAACTGGGAGAGCACCGAGGCCTGGTGCGGTATTTACCCGGCTGGGCTCAGGGCCGGAAACAGCAGGGTGAAGCTACTGCCCTGTTCCAAACGACTTTCGACTTCAATGCGGCCATGGTGCTCGGAGACGATGTTGTGGGTTATCGCCAGGCCGAGCCCGGTCCCCTCCCCTTTGCTGGTATAGAAGGGTTCGAAAATCAGCGGAATGCGATCGGGAGGCATGCCCTCGCCGGTATCCCGGATGATCACCCTGAGCTGGCCGTCCAGAGAATCGGCGACGACTTCGAGGATCCCCCCATCGGGCATGGCTTCCAGGGCGTTGGTGAACAGGTTGAGGAAGGCCTGCTTGAGTTTGCCCGAGTCGAGCAGGATGGTCGGCAGCTGTTCGGCAAGGTTCTCGCGCAGCTCGACGCCCCCGCGCTGACACTGCTTTTTGACCAGAAACAAGGTATCCCTCAATATCTCGACGGCATTGCCCGGCTCCAAATGCACCTGGGGGTGGGAAGCGAAATTAAGCAGTTCGCCCACCAGCCCTTCAAGCCTTTCAATCTCCTCCAGAGCCCGCCGGATCAGGGCCTGATCCCCCGACTGACCGAGCAGGCGGTCATGCAGCTCGTCCAGCAGCAGGCTGACCCCGGTCAGGGGATTGCGCACCTCGTGGGCAATCCCCGCCGAGAGCCGGCCCAGGGAAGCCAGGCGTTCCATCCGCTCCATGTGCTGGCGCAGGTTGACCCTTTCGGTCAGGTCTTCGACGGTGAGGATATGCCAGCCCTCCTCGCCGTAAGCCAAGGGCAGCCGAGCCAGACGGAAGGTCAGGTTTTTGCCATCCCGCTCCAGATAAACATAACGGCTCCAGATGCCCGCCGGCTGCTGCCCGACTGGCTCCTCAAGGGTTTTCAGAACTTCCGGCCAGTGGCAGAGCAGTTCGCCGATCGGCTGCGGGCCGCTCAGGTCGGGCAGGCTGAGGATCCGGCCGGCCGGACCATTCGCCGAGGTCACCCGACCGCCAGCGTCCAGGGTGAGAATGCCGGTTTCGATGTTTTCGACGATGGTTTGCTTGAAATTGCGCTCCCGCAGAATTTCCCGCCGCGACCGGCGCAGGTCGTCGAGGGTCCTGACCAATTTTTCCCGGCGCGAGTTGAGCTCTCCCGCCATGGCGTTGAACGAGGCGGCTAGCTCCCCCACCTCGTCGTGGGAGGTTACCAGCACCTTGGTCGAAAGGTTGCCGCGGGCCATCTCCTTGGTCCCGGTAATCAATTCCAGCAGCGGTTCGGCGATACTCCTGGAGAGTTGGTACGCCACCACGAACACCAGCAGCCCGGTGACTGAGATCAGCAGCCAGGTCTCGCTGACGAACTGGGTGAATTCCTTCCGGATGAGGGCCGAAGTTTCCTGGGCCGGCTTGTGAAAGATCTTCAGTTCGGCGCCGATGGTGATCCCGCCGAACACGCCACGGTCGGCGTAACTGCCGCCGGAGTAGAAAATCGGCGCGTAGGCCATGATCTTGCGGGAGCCGCCGACATTGGTCACGTCGACCACCCCCGAGCGTCCGGCAAGAACCGCTTCGGCCGCCACCGGGTAGTTGGGGTGAATGAAGGCGGCATGCTTCAGGTTGTAGGGAATGCGGCCTTTCTCGACATCCTCCGGCGGCGAACTTTCCGTATAGGGCGGGACCAGGCGTCCGTCCCGGTCAAGCCCGCGGATATCCCAGTACTTGGGATGAGTAATGATCCAGCCCTCATCGTCGAACATGAAGGCGTAATTGCCGCTGTCGTAGGAAGGAAAGACGACATAGCGCTTTTCCGTGGGAATGATGTGCTGGGTAAACTCCATCAGATGCCGGTGGTCCAGAGACAGAACGACCACTCCCTGCACCTTTCCTCCGCCACCGTGCACCGGCAGAGCGAAACGAACCACCCCCTCGTAGCGGGTTCCCTCCACGGCCTCTTCGGGCGTAGGGGCCCCGCGCAACTGCTCATCCTTGTTCACATGCCAGCCGGTCACGTGGGAGACGTAAATCCGGCCGGGCGGCAGATCGCGGGCCCGAAGAAAATAGGGTTCGGTGCCATAGGTGGTATTGCCGGGATCGGAGACATCTCGGAGCTGGTCGACGATCTGGTCGTTGACGACCCGCAGACGCTCGATCCCATCAGGGCCGATATAGGAGATTTCGCGGTACAGGGGAACCATCTCGCGCTTTTCTTCGGGGGCCTGGTTGGTCCCCCCACGGTACCAGATTTCCTGGCGGTGGTTGCGGCTGAACCCGAGGTAGGTCTGAGGGTCGGTCGGCATCAGGGCGAGATCGAAGAGATCGTTTTCGACGGTTTGCAACAGGTCGCTGACTTGCCTGGCGACGATTTCCGCGCGCAGTTCCAGGGCCCTGGCCGCCTGGGAATCCAGAGCATCGGCGGCGCTTTCCCGCAGCAGCGACTCGACCAAACGCAGACTGTGGTTGGAGTTTAAAGCGAGCAATACGAGCGGGGTCAGTGAAAGCGCCCAGAAAGCGTAAAGAACCTTCTTGTGGAGATTAAGGCGAAACATGGGGGGAGTATAGCAGGGAATGGCCAGGCAGGAGAAGTCATTGCCGGCGACCGGGCCAATTTTCTACCGAACTGCAATTGCCGGCTCAGAACCGGCCATAAAACTGTCGAAGCATCCGGCGGGAATTGACGGCCAGGGGCAGCAGGCGTTGATGCCTGCCCAGGGCCTCTTCCAGCGAGAGGCCGTCATTGATGATGATGTCGTTGGGATGAAAAACCGTTTTGGCGGCGTGGCGTCCTCCGGGGCGGAGGTAGACGGCCACCTCGTAATCCTGTCCCTCGATATGCATCCGGCAGGTGTGGACCAGGACTTCATTCTGCATACCCCCCCCGTGGAATCGCTTAGAGAAAGATCGACGAGATGCGAGGAAATCGACCGTCGTCGGAAACACCTCCCTTCTCAGCAAATCCCGGGCCAAGCCTTAACACGCTCGCGAAAGCCGCATAATCCGCGGGTTGACTGCCATCGATGCAAAAAAAATCGCCCTTTGGCCATTAGACCGAAGGGCGATTTGACGATGATCCTCTGCTAAAAGACCGAAACAGTTTTGCGACTATTTCCGACGGCTGATCACATAGTCAGCCAGCTCAAAGAGCGCTTGCTTTTCGGGGGAATCCGGGAAATGCGCCAGATGTCCCTTGGCGCGGTCAACCAGCTCCTGAGCCCTGTTGCGAGTATAGTCGATCCCCTCGTAGCGATCGATCAGGGCAATGACATAATCAAGATCGGCGTCGGACAGCTCTTCCCGCTCGATGATCTGTGCCACCGCGGCACGCTCCTCGACGGAACAATTCCGCAAGGCATGAATCAGGGGCATGGTCATCTTGCCCTCCTCGAGGTCATGCCCCTTGGCTTTCCCGAACTCGGATTCTTCCGCCACATAATCAAGTGCATCGTCCATGAACTGAAAGGCAATCCCCAGATCCATGCCGAATTCGCGCAGGGCGTCCTCCTTTTCCGCGGCAACCTGCCCCAGAATACCCCCGCACTGGCAGGCTGCGGCCATCAGCACGGCGGTTTTGGTGCGAACCACGGTCATGTAGCGTTGCTCGTCCATATCCAGATCGCAGGTGCTGATCAGCTGCAGGACTTCCCCCTCGGCCATCATGGTGGTGGCATCGGAAAGGGCCTTCAGTACCGCCAGGCTGCCGCCACGCACCATAATTGAAAAGGACTTGGCAAAGAGAAAATCCCCGACCAGCACCGACGCCTCGTTGCCCCAGACCGAATTGGCCGAAGCATTGCCGCGCCGCAAAACGGCATTGTCCACCACATCGTCGTGAAGCAAAGTGGCGGTGTGGATAAACTCCACGACACTGGCCAGGCCGATGTGATAATCCCCGCGGTAACCTGCCATACGGGCGCAAAGCAGCAGCAGCATGGGCCGCACTCGCTTACCGCCGCTGGCAAGAACGTACTCTCCCACCTTGCGGATCAATACGACGTCGGAATCGAGGTCTTTTTTGAACTGCTCTTCGACCCGAGCCAAATCGTCATTCAACAATGAAAGGGCGCTGTCCATTGAGTATTGGCCGTCCTCATTTGAGATAATTTCACCTATCCTAAAGAATCCGTCGGACCCTTGTCAAAACATTTTTCCGCCGGGGTCAGCGGCAACTCAAGCCGGAACAAGGCGCCGCCATCGGCCCCGCTGGCCGCCGAGAGTCGCCCGCCGTGGTTTTCGACCAGCTTGCGGCAAACCGAGAGCCCGAGCCCCGTTCCCTCCCCGCGCGGCTTGGTGGAAAAAAACGGCTCGAAAATTCGCTCCCGAAGCTCCTCGGGTATTCCGGGGCCGCTGTCGGCAACCTCGAGAATCGCCCAGGCCTCCTCCCGCCGCAACTCCACGCAAAGGCGGCCCTGACCGACCATGGCCTGGGCCGCGTTAAGCATCAGATTGACCAGCACCTGCCGTAACTGATCGGCATCCCCGGTAACGGGCATCGGAGGCTCAGGGGTGAACGAGACCTGGATCTCAACTTCCTTGAAAAGCTTTTGCGGCCGCAGCGAGGCAATCGTCCCCTCAATCAGGGCTTGAAGGACAACGGGCTCCCGCCGTCCCCGGGAGGTCCGGGCAAAACTCAGCAGTCCGCCAGTAATGCGCTTGCAGCGACGACACTCCTCGATGATGGCTTTGACGTCATCGCGGCGGGGGTCCCCTGCGTGGAGGTCTTCCAGCAGAAGCTCGGCATAACCGAGTATGATCCCCACCGGATTGTCGATTTCATGAGAGACCCCAGCGGCCAGCTGGCCGATGGCCGCCAGCCGTTCAGCCCGGATCAGGTGCTCCTGCATCTGCCGAAGTTCTTCGTTGGCGTCGGTAAGCGCCAGGTTTTTCTCCGTCAGTTCAGCCTGGCTGCGCTGCAGGCTTTCGGCCATTTCATTGAAAGCGCCGGCGAGAGTGCCGATTTCGTCGCCACGCCGGCTGGAAATCTGAGTCTGCAGACGGCCGCGGGCAATGGCGCGCGCGCCGTCGGTAAGCTCCTTGATGGGCCGGGTAATCCGGCGGGCAACCAGAGCCGCCAGCAGCAGCGAGCCGCCCACCGTGATCAGGGCGATGCGCAGAAAATAGTTGCGGACTTCGGCAAGCCGCGCATCGACAGAGGCGTAGGAAATCAGGTAGCGCACCGAGAGAACCTGTTCTCCGGTCGGACCGAAAGCCGGGGCGATGACATCCAGAACCCGGCTGCCATCAGCCAGCGTCAGGGTCTGCACCGTTGGCTGCGGTTCGCGAAGCCTTCTGGAAAGGGTCTCCTCGGGAGTGGCGAGGGGCTTGCCGTCGGCGAAGTCGGGAAACACCGGCGAGGTGAATAGAACCCTCCCCCCTGGCGCCAACAGATAAAAACGAATGAGGTCGCGATTAACGCCGAGAAAGTCGAGAACGTCCTGAAGAGCTGGCGTGGTTTCGGTCGGGAAAATTCCGCGAAAGGCCTTCAACAGCTCAGGGGTGGCGAATCGGGCAAAGGATTCGCTCTGGGCTTGCAGGTGCTGCTCCCATTGCCGGGCCTGGTTATGCTCCAGGACCAGAAAGGTAGACACCAGCAGCACAACCAGAGTGCCGCTGGTGTAGAAAAATAGTTTTTTCCCCAGTGTGATTTTCATCTCGGCGAAGCGCCAGTTCCTGAAAAGGGGCCTGCAGACAATCGCAAACAGCAAAAGTGTTCGGAATTTTAGAATGGCTGGAAAACGAAGATGGGATCCAAGGGCATATTAATGAAGAGGAGCCTGGGTGTCAAGATAACCGGGGGCGAGTCCCGGGACCTCTGGGTCACGCCTTCCAGAATGGCTCAGGAATCGGGCGGAGGAGCTGGCGGCGCTTCGGGCTGTCCGTCGACCGGCTCCTCGGGATTGAAGCGAACCGGAACGAAACTGTTGCTCGATTCTTCCCAGCGGTAACTGCCCGCATCCCAGATTTTCTCCAGGTTGGCCCAATCGATATGAACCCCGGCCATCTCCTCGACCAGAACCGAGGCCTGGAGCATTTCACCGTCATCTACGCGGCCATCGCCATTGGCATCGGCCCAAAGAAAAGGCCCGACCCCGACTTCCGAGGATCCGGAAACGGGAAACGGCGCGTTGCTGCCTGCCTTGGCCACAACTTCTCCCCGAAAAACACCGTCACTGCCGGCGGTAACCTCGGACTTCACCTTGATCAAATAGGAGATGCGCTTCGGAGACTTTCCCGGTTTGACGATCCAGCGGGCGGTACCCCCCTCGTTATCGAGGCTCGAAGCCGGTGGATTGGCCTCAATCAGCAGCCAGCCCGGCGGGAAATGCTCCCGGATGATGAACCCCTGGTTCTGAGCCTCCGCATCGAATCGAACCTGCACCGGAATAACATTGCCCGGTGCGGCGTAAGCGGGAAGCCAGCGCTCCGCCTCAAACGCCGGATGGACCTCTACTTTGCTCCGGGGCAGCAACAACGCCGCGCCCAATCCCGCTGCCAGCAGCAAAAGCAGCCAGGGATAACGCCGCGAACGTCGAGGAGAATCGTCCACCTGCTCCTCAGGCTCTGCCGAGGCGCCACCTTCAAGGATTTCCCCCAAGGAGACTTCCAGAGCCTCGGCCAGCTTCAGGGCATTTTCCCGCTTGATGGATGGGGTGCGGTTATTTTCCCACCGCGAGATGGTATCGGTGGTAACCCCGACCACCTTGGCGACGTAGAGCTGGGTAAGTTTCTTTTTCTCGCGAACACGCCGAACCTCTTCGCCATCGAGACTCACCGTGGGGGGCAGAGCAGGCTCCATGCTTTCCTCGCATCTAAAAACTGAGTTTGCCAGTGTAGCAGACTGCTCGCCGACGAGTAAACAGCAAAAAAAGACCCGACATCGACCGGAATCCAACCCGACATTGTCAATTTTATGATGCTGAAATCATTAATATATTTATCGATGTCGGGTATCAAACCGACAGATATCTAATGCAAACCGAAAAAAAGTCGGGTAAGGTAACGTCGACTTTCGGGCGCCAATGCCCAAAACAACTTTTCTGGGAGGTAATGTAACATGAAACGTATCATCGCAGTACTGCTCACCGTCGCTTTTCTTGCCGCCGGCTCCATGATCGCCTTCGCCGCCGATCCCCCCGCCGAAGCGAAATTCGAAGCCAAGAACGGCACCGTCACTTTCAACCACACCCTGCATCAGGACAAGGTTGCCGACTGCGCCACCTGCCACCATGCTGGCGTTGAAGCCGGTACGTGCCGCAGCTGCCATGGCGTCGACGACGCTGCCCCCAAGATGAAGGATGTTGCCCACAAATTCTGCAAAGGCTGCCACAAGGATCAGGGCGGCAACGCCCCCACCAAGTGCAACATGTGCCACAAGAAGTAATCCTGCCTTCTCTGCTCCAGACAAAGGGGTCGCATAAGCGACCCCTTTGCTTTTCATCCCCCGGGAAACCGTCCGGGCTGAACAACCAATGGACCGCAGAGAAAGGGGGAAGCCCCATGATCAAGGGCATCTTCTGGGATAACGACGGCGTGCTGGTGGACACCGAAGCCCTGTATTTTCAAGCCACAGCCGAGATTCTGCAACAAGTCGACGTCACGCTTTCCCGCCCTGAGTTTGTCGATATCTCCCTGGTCCGCGGAAAGAGCCCCATCGATCTGGCCCGAGCCAGGGGTATCGACGACAACGGACTGAAAACCCTGCGCGACCTGCGCAATAGCCGCTATGCCGAACTGCTTCGGGACGGCGTACCGGTCCTGGATGGAGTCGAGGAGACCCTGCAGGCCCTCCACGGCCGGGTCCGGATGGGGATCGTGACCAGCTCGCGGCGGGATCACTTCGAGATCATTCACAGCACCACCGGACTGCTGAAGTATTTTGATTTCGTGCTGACCCGGGAAGACTACACCTTTTCCAAGCCCCACCCCGAACCCTACCTGACGGCCCTGGCCCGAAGCGGATTGTCAAAGGACGACTGCATGGTTATCGAGGATTCCGAGCGAGGTCTGCGGGCCGCGCTTCGGGCCGGGCTACGCTGTCTCATCACCCCCGGGGAACTGACCTGCCACAGTGATTTTCCCGGTGCTTTCCGCGTGCTGAAAAGTATCCGCGATCTGCCTGAAACGATTTCCTGAAACACGTCCGGAAACCAAATGGAAGCGACACTCTCCCGGATGGATAACCGGTTATTTTTTTCTTGAAAACGCCGGCGGTTGAATATAGTATGTGCGCCAACCTCGGTCTGCTTGGCAGGCCGGGGGGCTGACCCCGTGTACCCCCCCCCTCCGTGCACGGGGTCTTTTTATGCCTTTTATACATCCCTTGCCCAATAAATTAAAACAAACCAACAAAATATCGCCATCGCTCTTGCATACCCCGGCGATTCGGATAAAATATCCACCATGTTCCCCTGGCTCCCCAAGCCAGGGGGTTTTTGCCCCGTGATCCCCCTCCTTCACGGGGCTTTTTTTCCCAGATTCCCCGCCCCGCCCTGCCTTGCCGGCATTGCCAACAGCCACTGGCCTGTTAGGTTTACAATAGATCTATGAGACAACCCGGGACCATCGGCCCCTGCACACCGACACCAGACAAACCGGCTGTTCCCAAACCTTTCCAACCTTTTTCCGGGAGGCCTCCATGCAGACCCGTGCCCACCGCGAGGACATCGTCCAGCGGCTCTCAAGAGTCGACACCGCCGCCCTTCCGCCGGATGGCGGCGAACTTTATAACCGCCTCATTTTCGAAAAGAGCCCCTACCTGCTGCAGCATGCCGAGAACCCACTCAACTGGTACCCTTGGGGCGAACAGGCCTTCGCCCGGGCTCGCCGGGAAGACAAGCCGGTGTTCCTCTCCATCGGCTATTCGACCTGTCACTGGTGCCACGTCATGGAGCAAGAGTCTTTCGAGGATCAGGCCGTGGCCGACCTCATCAATCGTCATTTCATCGCCATCAAGGTCGACCGGGAAGAGCGGCCGGACATCGACAACGCCTATATGACCGTCTGCCAGATGATGACCGGCAGTGGCGGTTGGCCCCTCAATCTGGTTCTCGCTCCGGATAAGAAACCGTTTTTCGCCGCCACCTACATCCCCAAAACACCGCGTGGAGGGATGGTCGGACTGATCCAGCTCATGAAAAAGGTCGCCGAACTCTGGCGCGCCGATCGCGCGCGGCTCGAGCAGACCGGATTGGAGGTCGGCGAGGCCCTCGAGCGACTGGAACAAGAAACGATGGATCGACAGCCGCTCGACGATACCCCCTTGCGCAAGGCGTTCAACGAATTTCTGGAATCCTTCGACCGCCGCCATGCAGGATTCGACAGCGCCCCCAAATTCCCGACCCCGCACAACCTGTCTCTGCTGTTGCGCATCGGCCTGCGCTACGGCGACGACCGGGCCACCCGCATGGCCCTGCAGACCCTGCAGGCGATGCGCCTGGGCGGCATCTACGACCAGGTCGGCTTCGGCATTCACCGCTATTCGGTGGACGCCGGCTGGCTGGTGCCCCATTTTGAAAAGATGCTCTACGACCAGGCGTTGGTGGCCCTGGCCTGCGTCGAAGGGTACCAGGTCAGCGCGGACGAGTTCTATAGCCAGACCGCCAAGGAGATTCTGGAATATGTCACCCGCGATCTGAGCGATGCCGAAGGAGGGTTTTACTGCGGCGAGGACGCCGACTCGGAAGGCGCCGAAGGGACCTTCTACGTCTGGACACCGGAACAGGTTCGGAAGGTGCTCGGTGAGGACCTGGGGAACGTCTTCTGCCGCAGCTACGGCATTACCGAGCAGGGGAACTTCGAGGGCAAAAGCATCCCCCACCTGGAAGAGGACATCGCGACGCTGGCGCGGCGGGTCAAGGTTGATCCCGGGGAACTGGAGCGCCTGCTCGCATCGGCCCGGCAACCGCTGTTTGAGGCCCGCTCAGGGCGCATTCACCCGCACCGCGACGACAAGGTCCTCACCGGCTGGAACGGTCTGGCCATCGCCGCGCTGGCCAGAGCCGGGGCGGTCCTCGAAAAGCCGGATTTGGTCGACGCGGCGACCCGGGCGGGCGATTTCATTCTGACCCGGTTGCGCCGCGGCGATGGGCGCCTGCTGCGCCGCTGGCGTCTCGGGGAGGCGGCGATTCCCGCCTTTTTGGAGGATTACGCGTTTTTTATCTGGGGCCTGATCGAACTCTATCAGGCCGGCTTCGAGAGCCGCTTTCTGAAACAGGCCTTGGAACTGACCGGGCAGATGGAGCAGCTGTTCAGCGACGGTCAGGGGGGATATTTCGACACCGGCAGCGATGCCGAGACGGTCCTCAGCAGGGGCCGCTCCCTCCACGACGGGGCCCTGCCCTCGGGCAACTCGGTGGCCGCCCTCAACCTGCTGCGGCTTGGCCGAATGACCGGCCAAACAGCCCTGGAAGAGCGGGGGGAACAGCTCCTGACAGCCCGCTTCGGTCCGTTGGCCGCCCACCCCAGGGCCTACAGCCAGGCCCTGATCGCTCTCGATTTCGCCCTGGGGCCGGCCACCGAGGTGGTCCTGGCGCCCGCCGCCGATGGACGGCCCCCTGCGGCGTTGCTCCAGACGCTGCGTCGGCGGTTCCTCCCCTCCATGGTCACTTTGTTCAACCGCCCCGAGGATGCCGACCTGCCGGCTATCGCCCCACTGGCGACGGGCAAAGGCCCGGTCGACGGCCGAGGGGCGGCCTACCCCTGCCGGGACCGGACCTGTCGGGCGCCGGTGACGACGGCGGCCGAACTGGATCAAATCCTGAATCCCGGGAACCAATGAACAACGGGGCGCCCTGCCGTGGCGCCCCGTTACCTGGTTATCTACCTCTTCCGGATGGCAGAAAGACCAAGGGCTACTGGATGACCGTCACCGGTTCGATCTCGGCCTTGGCTTCGATCTGTTCGACCGGTTCGATCTGTTCCAGCCCCGCCGAACTGTAGACGTTGCGCGCATTCCACAGCATCCAGCCGTTGGCGCCGAACTCTTCGGAGGCCCGCGTCTGGGCACTGATTTCATGCCGGCCGAAGCGTCGCCGGTCAAAGGCGTAATCCCGGAAGGCCTGCAGCCAGGGACGAAAGCGCACCGATGGCAAGCCGGTACGTTCTTTGGCCCGCTGCAGGGACAGGGAAACGATTTCGTAGGGATGTTTGACCGGGTCCTTGTATCGGCCGACACCGAAGGTGAAGCCGGACGGATAGAGCATCGGTGAGATGTAGTCGAGGTGCCGGGCCAGCTCTTCGAGCTGCTGGCCGATGTAGGTGTCGTTGCTGTTCCAGCAGACGTAACCGAAAACATCCGCCGAGACAAAGACATTGTACGGGGTCAGACGCTCCCGGGCCCGGGCCAGAAAACCGGTGATGGCTTCAACCCGGCTCTCCTGGGTGTTCTCCCGGGAGAATTGCAGCCCTTTGCGATCGGGAAAACGGATATAGTCGAACTGGATTTCATCGAAGCCCAGGGCGGCGGCCTCTTCGGCAATATCGATGTTATAGTCCCAGACCGTTTCATGAAAGGGATCCACCCACCCCAGGTTCTCGCCATCTCGCCAGGGCCTGTCCGCGGCGTCCCTGACCGTCAGCTCGGGACGGGCCTTGGCCAGCAGGTCGTCCTTGAACACGACGATGCGGGCAATCGTGTAAATCCCCCTGCCCTTGAGATCGGCCAGCAGGGCCTGGGGGTTTCTCACCGTGGTGAT
>NPIE01010016.1_pt1 | contig 12421 bp, 15 predicted proteins | sample 8637661 | NCBI WGS metagenome assembly NPIE01 (sample SAMN07420842, study PRJNA396082) | bioreactor metagenome | isolation source: sample BA12 brine-fed electro-methanogenic bioreactor BA | place: Japan: Kochi | collected 2016-12-09 | reverse complement strand
CACCTGCTTGATATCACTACTGCCGGTTTTGAACAACAACGTGAAACTTTCACAAACATGGCAAAGAAACAGATCAAGAAAAAGAAGGTGGAGCAAGTACTTGATGATTTGTTTCCCATTGTGGACTTGGAAGGCAAGGCTAAGACTATTGCGCTTAAACGTCGGGACTTGGTAGAAACAGCGATAGAACAAGGTTCCGGTATTCAGGAAAACGGACTTGCAGGAACCAATTTCGGTGTTTTTGCAGGCATTAGTGAAGCAGTAGAACATTTTCTAGGCGAGAACCGTATTAAAGATAGAGGAGATAATATCCTGTTTTACAAAGGCAGGAAGGTTCTCGACAAAGCGTTTGAATCATTGGCTGTATAAAGGAAAAAACAATGTACAGAATCTCGAAGACGTTTCATGCTGAAGCCGCCCATGTGTTACGGGACACCCAGACCCCTGGGTGTCTCCGTTTACACGGACATTCCTACAAGATAGAATTCATATTTGAAGCAGAAGAACTCAATCCTAAGACAGGAATGATAGTAGACTTTACCGTGGTTTCAAAATGGATAAAGTCTAATATAATAGAGCACATAGATCATCAATTGATGGTTCCGTCTGTTCTTGACATTGGGGAAACGGCTTTGACACAATGTAACGAAGAGGTGCTTTACCTTAATCCGCAACCGACAGCGGAGTTGATAGCATATCATTGTTACGAAGAAACGATAAAAGAATTTCCAATGTTGAAGAAGGTTCGTGTTTGGGAAACAGAAAGCTCTTACGCAGAGTTTGAAGGAGAGTGATATGCCATACAAAGTAAATCAAATATTCTACAGCATACAAGGCGAAGGGCCGTATGTAGGCACGCCGGTAGTATTTTGCCGGTTTGCTGGTTGTAATCTGAATTGCGGCTATTGTGATACAGATCACAATGAAGTAAATATGGTTTTTGATACTCCTGGAGAATTAAAACAAGCCATAAGGGCGGCTGATACTCACGATGTCGATAAAGTCGTGTTTACAGGCGGAGAGCCCTTACTTCAACTAGCCGGTGATCTTCTTAACCTATTTTTTGATTTTAATTTTGTTGGAATAGAAACAAATGGCACAATATCTTCGAAGTCCCAAAAATGGGAAGAACGGGATGTGAATAAAAGTAATATGTCAATCACGGTCAGTCCTAAATTAGGTACACAATGGGCTGAAGACTTATGCCCTAATGTTGTTAAGGTCATAGACGAAGGGCAGGATCTACAACAGTATATTGATTTTTATGACGGTCCTTGGGTCGAGTTCTTTTTACAACCTAAATGGAAACAGGTATGGGATATACATCCTTTTACTTATCACGGAAAGATGAAAGAGTCATTTCAGAAAACAGCGCAACGGGTTTTGGATAATCCTGGTTGGAATCTGAGTATGCAAACTCATAAATGGATAGGAATACGATGATGAAACATACACCAGGACCATGGAGAGTAGAGGGCGAGTACATACGGAAGAAAATTGCGGCTGGTGGAAAACACATTGCAACGATAGGTTTTTTGGATTGTGGACCTGGAGATCCTCGGTCTATATCTCCAGAAGAACATAATGCAAATACCGCGTTGATAGCAGCCGCTCCTGAATTGTACCGTTTTTCACGACTTTTGGTACAAGATATTGGAATGCTAGCTAGACACACTCAAATGGTTTGTGAACCATGTGGATATCGAGAATTAAAAACCCTGATTAAATTTCTTGAAAAGGAGTTACAATGAAGAAAAAAATCTTAGATGAAGATTTTGTGATGGATTGTATTTGTCTTTTAGGGCAAACAATCAGATCTGCTGAACAAAAGTATGTCTACGGTGTCCCGCGGGGCGGTACCATGGTAGCAGTGACGTTGCATACAATGTTTTCAGAACTAGAAATAATTACTGAACCGGAAGCATACCCTATAAATGAAGTAGCGATCGTGGATGACATCGTATGTACAGGTAAGACTTTGAAACCGTGGTTAGATTGCGGGTACAGATGCTGGGGTCTGTACCATAGAGATAAATACAAACATCCTAAACTTACCTTTTGTCAGAGACTTAAAGAAGATTGGGTCGTCTTTCCATGGGAGAAGAACATACATGATGGGGAAGAGCTCGTAACCAGAATGCTGGAGTATATAGGAGAAGACCCAACTCGTGAAGGCTTGATAGAGACCCCAAAACGGGTAGTAAGGGCTTGGCAAGATTGGTTTGCAGGTTATAAACAAAATCCAGAAGATGTGGCAAAAGTATTTACTGATGATTCATCAGATGAGATGATTATTCTTCGTGATATAGAGTTCCAGAGTTTTTGTGAGCATCATCTGGCCCCCTTTACGGGCAAAGCTCATGTAGCTTATATACCAAAAGGTAAATTGATAGGTGCATCTAAACTTGCGAGAATCGTCGATCTCTACGCTAAGCGCCTACAGATACAGGAACGTATATGCAACCAGGTTACTACTGCTTTAGAGGGGCTTCTGCAGCCTAGAGGTGCGGCTTGTCTAATAGAGGCAAAGCATACTTGTATTAGTGGCAGGGGTATCGGAAAACAGCATTCTGAATTTGTCACCAGTTCGTTAACAGGTGTTTTCAAAAGCGATGTTGCGGTACGCGACGAGTTTTTGAAGCTTATAAGAAAATAGAAAAGAGTTTTCAGGTTTCTGTTTCTGTTTAGTACTACTAAGCATAACAACAGCGCCTAACAGGCACAACAGAAAAAGGATATGCGATATGGAACTTAAGAAACTTGGTGCAGAGCTTAATAAGAAGCTGGAACTTCAACCTCTTATTCCTTTGGACAACGATAAAGGTGTGTTGGCTGAGCTCCAGGAGGTTTGTCCCGAACTTCAAGCTTCTGATTTTGAGGCAGGGATGATTGGACGTGAAGCAGCTCGAGAATTGTTGAAACGCGATCTGGTTCCGGATGCTGCTTATACGGCAGCTTGTAAAAGGGCGGGACGCAAACCAACAAAGAAAATTGAGGAGAAGCCGGTTGCAAAGAAGAAAACAGAGTCGAAAAAGAAGGTCGAACTTCCTCAGGAGCCGGAGTCTAAAACAAAAAAGGAAAAGAAGACGGAGCCTAAAAAGGAAGATACTGGAGAAAAACGAGAGTCCAATGAAGAATTGGCTGCGCGCCTTGTTGCAGAAGGTCGAGAGCTTAAGGATCTTATTGAAGAGCTCCGCGACCGATATGCTGCCAAAGGGAAAAATGTGTCGGAAACGTGGCTTAACAAACGCGCGGTTGTGTATTTTGGTATAGGAAAAAAGATCAATAACCAATAAAGGTAGATCTCTTGATTTTTTCATGTTACAATTCCTGTAAGCTTACGGAGGACTTGTGTCGGTTTGTGTTTTCGCAAATCCTACGCATTCCGGCACAAGTTCTCTCAAATAAAAGGATTTGCAACATGAAACTTTCTACCCGCCGATTTTATGTATACGTTCTTCTCGACCCCAGAAAACCAGGATACTATCAATACGGAGATAAATGTTTTGATTTTGAGCCTTTTTATATAGGAAAGGGGTGTAGAAATAGAAAAGATTTTCATAAATATGAAAAATTAGACAAAAAGGACAACTCACATAAGGCTCGTAAAATCAGAAACATTTTTAAGGAAACAGGTAAGGATCCTATTGTTCAAAAAATAGATAGATTTCTTTCAGAAGAAGATGCCTTTAAACGAGAAATAGAGATCATATCTATGATAGGAAGACAAAACTACGGAGGACCTTTATGTAATATGACGGATGGAGGAGAAGGAGCGGTAGGAAGAGTACAAACAGAAGAAGAAAAAGAAAAACGGAGAAGAAGTCGAGCTCTTTTTCTTGAAAAAAATCCAGATCATTTTAAAGGTCGAAAAATTTCTGAAGAAACAAGAAGAAAACTTTCGGCTCTTTTTAAAGGTCGAAAAATTTCTGAAGAACAAAAGAGAAGGATTTCAGAAAAGCATAAAGGTCGAAAACTTTCTGAAAAGCATAAAGAGGCTTTAAGAAAAGGAGCAAAAAATAGAAACAGCCCTCCTTGTTCTGAAGAGAAAAAACGGAAAATATCAAAAGCTTTAATAGGTCGCTCAGTTTCTGAGGAGACAAGACAGAAAATATCTACTTCTAAGAAAGGAAGGCCTATAAGAAAGAGACTTGTTCAGGGAGAAGTGTTTTTATTTTAGAACGAAAGGAAAATTAACTAATGACTACCGTAATCTGGGTAACTGCAGAAATTCCGGGATTTCATCGTTGGGATGGGGCCCCGGAGTCCGTTTCATTCTTACGAAATGAACACAGACATCTTTTTAAGTTCAAGATGACCGTCTCCGTATTTCATAGTGATAGGAATATAGAATTTTTCACATTGAAAAAAGAGCTATATCATTATTTGGAGGCAACATTTGGGAGTCCAGCTAACTTTGAAGGGAAGTCTTGTGAAATGATAGCAAAGGCAGTACATACTTATTTTCATAAAGACTATGTTGTCGTTTCAGTAGAAGTATCAGAAGATGGAGAAAATGGAGCAATAGTATATGAGTAAAACATGGATCATTGACCCGAGTTCAATAGAAGAAAATCGCGGTAGTTTCGTGTATTTGGTGTATTATAAGGCTACTGTAGAAATGAAGCGCGGCAAAGATGTGAGGTTTTTAGAGGACTTCACAATTACACAAAAGGATATTTTAGATGACATTTGTCCCGATGACGATGTTTTTATTTCGTTATGGAGTTATCCTCAAATAGAACTTTGTCGTTTATTGTATTTGCGAATACCACAAGCTAAATTTTTTGGTTACTCTCCGCTTATTATGGAAGAAAGACTTCCATTATACATTATGTCTAGAGAAGAGATTTATCAGGGTATCCAACACTATGCTTTTTACACCGATACATTCAAACATCTGCTTTTATCTGATTGTGACGGGCATTTGAAAGATCGTCCAGAAGTATATCCGTTATGCGGTATTGAATACGGATGTTCAAGAAACTGCTCTTTCTGTCCTGTTACGCCTAATTTACCCGGAAAAACCAAAATCAGTATACCGCTTATAGACACGATCAGGTCTCTAGAGAATTACCAAAAAAAGACACCGGGAAGTGGCGTCCATTTTACTGATGAAGACTTTTTTAGAGACGTAAAAAAAGCTAAATTTATTTTGGAAGAAAATCAGAGGCTTTTTGAGGATAAAGAATATGGCCCTAGTGTTATAGCATTAGGTTCGGTGAATACGTTCACTGATTTCCTGGATTCATTTAACACGGACGCAGAGGCATTCAGATTTTGTAAAAAAGTCGGTTTGTTCCTTGTTGAGATCGGCCTAGAAACAGCGGACCACGGGTTAGCGGCTCATATGGGTAAAAGTAAAATAGACGCCGCTGTTAGGCTGGCAGAGCGTGTAAGACAAGCACCTGTAAAGATATTATGGTTAACGTTATCTCTTTCCCCGGGAGAGACTATCGCATCATTAAATGCGACAGGAGATTTTCTTAAGGAGTACGGACTAAACCCGAAAGAAATGAGTCCGCGAATTCGCACTAATGGTACAAGAGCAGGGTTAGGTCAATTCTTCCAGAAGTACCCGGGCACAAGGGATTATAAATCCATTGAAGAAAAAGGCATGACATTGTCTACAAGGCCTAGTAGATTGATTCCCGGTTTTATTCCGCATTCACTCTTAAAAGATCGGGTAAAAGAAGTCGATAATTCAAGAAAAGAAGAATATGAATATTGGCTCTCTTTATATGGTGCGCCTATGATGACATTCTTTGAAGGGGGAAGAGTACACCAGATGATAGACATACTACCTTATCCGAGATGGCAATCAATAATCTCGGTTTGTGTAGCAGGAAGACTGGGTATCATTCGATGAATAGAAGATACATGGTAACTCTTTTATTAAAGAATGTTTTTGTAAAAACTCAGAAGGAAAACAAAGATGATAACATTGATTCATCTACCGATTGAACCTTTTCCTCAACGATACTCAGAAGATTGGTTAAATTGGTATAGGCAAGAAAGCCAGGACTGTATGCCGGGTCCTAGTTTTCAAGAGGAATTTATTCTCGGAGAGTTTGTATACAAAGAAATAGAACACGGTTCATTTCTCGATGTAACAGGTACGATGCTCTATAAAAGCAGTCAAATGAGCCGCGTTATAGAGTGGATACAAAGTAGAATAAAGACTCAAGATTGGGAGAACACCGTTTTCTTTTTTCATGATTTATGGCATCCCGGTGTCATTGATTTGTTTTATATCAGAAACGGCATGGAGCTTCCGTTTAAGATTGTGGGTATGCTACATGCCGGTTCTTATGACGAATATGATTTTCTCAATATACAGTGCATGACCCCTTGGGCTGAAGGTTTTGAGCGCTCCGTGTTTAACTATGTAGATAAAATCTTTGTTGCTACAGAATTTCATAAAGAGTTATTGACATCTACCAGAGTGTCTCGTTTGGGTAAGATTGATGTTACCGGTTTCCCGATCTACCCTCGTCCTTTGGCAGAAGTACCGCGTGATCTTGATATAGTATTTCCGCATAGATTGGATTACGAAAAACAACCTCACGTCTTTGATGCTCTTGCATGTAAACTATCGTGTTATACCTGCGAAAAAACAGATTTGCTCAAAATGAGTAAACCAGAATACTTCCGCAGACTTAATCGCTATAAGGTAGCGGTATCTTTTGCTCTGCAGGAAACCTGGGGTATTGCGATGCAGGAATGCGTTTTTGCCGGGTGTCTACCTGTTGTTCCTGATCGACTTTCTTATTCAGAAATGTATCCTGAACTTTTTAAGTATTCAGATCTGAAAGATTGTGTACAAAAGATTAATTATTTTATTCGATATCGAGACAGAGATGAGGTTACAAATGCTTGGTGTGAATTGTATAACACATTAGCACTCAGAGGAAGACAGGCTATACCCCTGCAAAAGGAAAAGATAAAAGATTTATGTCAGTAAGATTATTTCAAGACAGTGGCGCTCCCACACTCTATAACGAGTTTATGAAAAAAGCCAAAACAAAAGTCATGGGCGCTACTTTGAAGAATCGAAGACATGATCAATACGAGTTCTTAGATTCTGATATATACAAAAAGTATCGGGAACGGTACCTACAGCATCTGTTGAAGAATCAAGATAATTTGGAAGTAGCAGTAAACCTTGATATCATTAATAATGCAGAAGCAACATATCAGAATCAGAAATGGTTTGAAGAACGCGGAGCAAAGGTTCTTCCTGTTTGGCATTTCGGAACCGACGAAAGGTATCTGAATCGGTATATTGATGAAGGTTACGATTACATTGCCATTGGAGGATTAATACCCAACGCCTCTTCAGTTCTGGTAGGACCGCTTGATAAACTCTGGGGCCACACATTGTGTGATAGAGTAGGAAGACCCAGAGTTAGGATTCACGGATTTGCTATGACTGCTTTTGAGTTGATGCGTAGATATCCTTGGTATAGTGTAGATTCTTCGTCCTGGCTTAAAGTAGGGGCATACGGAAAAATTTTTATGCCCAAAAAAGATAGACGCGGAATCTGGCGTTGGGATAAAAACCCAGTGGCTTTTGTAATATCTGAGGTAGGCCGGGGAAAAGGTTTAGGCGCTAATGAATCCCCGGCCTACCGAAAGGCTGTTTTTGAGCTCATCGAGGAATGCGGCTTCCCAATTGGTAAGAACCGAGAAATAGCAGGCCGATTAGTAACTAAAGAAGAAGGGTTGATTAACTCTTACTTGTGGCGCACAAAATGGAATATATTTCATATGCAACAATTCCTGAAAACATTACCGAGCTGGCCCTGGAATTTTGTAACAGAAAGGCATGAGTTACTATGATAGTCTATTATGCAGGGTCTCACGGAAAATGGGAAAAAGAATTTTTTGACGGAAACAGATGGGACTATAACCGATTAGTTTCACTCGCATATAAAAGCGAAAAAGAAATAGCAAATATCATTAACCTGAAGGAGCAAGAAGATGCCCGTAACCGTAGAAACAGAAGAACTAAGAACGGCACTGGAACGGATAACACTACTGATCAAGGAGAGGAGCCAAGCAGACGAGATAGTGGGAAAAGTCTCATTCAAGGAGAAACGTTTTTGGTGTAAAACAGAAGATACACGGGCTTCCATGGAAGTGGAGTTTCTGGAAGGACTTCCTGATTTCTGTATAGAGGGTATGGATCTGTTTCGATACCTGCAACGTGTTTCAGAAAAGGAAGTAACACTGGATAAACAAGATGAAGTACTCGTAGTAAAGGGAAAACGGACCAAAGCCCATTTTGCTTGTTTTGAGCCGTTTATGTTTTCGTTGCCGAAAAAATGGCATAACATAGGTCCTGCTTTTCTGGAAACATTGTCGGAAGCATCTCGATTCGTATCAAAATCTTTTTACAGGCCCATTTTAACAGCAGTTTGTATCAAAGAAAATATGATGCAAGCTTCTGATGGTTTGTTATTTTTCCGTACTCTCGGTAAAGATCGTTTTATGCGTGATGTTGAATCATTGATACCCGGAGCAAGCGTTCCGTTTATTCAATTATTGGCCCCCGATCAATTCTACATTGATGATAACATCATGTACTTTAAGCAGAAGCCCACTTTGATAGGTGCTTGCTCTCTATTGGGCGGGGAGTACCCGGATACATCTAAGATAGAGGATGAACAGGAACAAGGGCAACGGGTTAGTTTTCATCCCGATACAAAAGAAGCGGTGGCACGGTGTTCTGTTTTTGTAGAGCATTCTCGATTTGACGAAGAGAAAAAGATTTATGTGACGTTGAAAAAGGGACAAGCAAACTTAAGTGTAAAGGCCTCGATAGGCTCGAATAAAGAATCAGTGAAGGCAAAATATGATACTTCACTTGAAGGTGTGTCGTTTTGTCTGCGTCCTGATTTCTTCACCGAGGTGTTGAAAAAGGGAACGGAATTCTTGCTTTGTCCGAAGTCCCTTCAAATTAAACGCGACGAGCTTTGGGTAGCAAGTGCTCTGATATCGAGGAGTTAATATTATGACTATCAGCGAATACATCACTATATTGAAAGATGCTAAAAAAGAGTATGGAGATCTGGAGGTCTACATGTATGATCATGAGGAAGGAGTCTGGAATGAACCCTCTGTCCCTATATTAGACACTGATATAGAAATAAGTGCAGAGGACTTCTTGGATCTAGGGTACTAGTATGTTATTTGACGAAGAGCAATTAGATGCCGGTGGTGCGGGTTGCTATGCTTGCCGCTTACATAAGAAAGCAAAACATAAGCAGTTGAAGGCCATAGGCACGGGAACCGTGCCAATTCTGATAATCGGAGATGCTCCTACAAAACAAGGAGAGTTTTTTGAAGAAGAGCATTACGAAATATTAGACGGTGCTTTATCTGATTTGTGTATAAATATAGAGCATTGTCGATATATGACATCCGTGGCATGTCCGACACCCGGCGACCGGATACCGTTACCCAGGGAGGTGGAGTTCTGTAGAAGTAACATTTGGCAGGAATTACGAGAACATCCTGCAAGCGTGATTCTGCTGTTAGGGGACTCTGCCCTGTTAAGTATTGTAGGGCAGTTGTGGAAACGCGATCTCGGCAATTCTCAACGCTGGGAAGGGTTTGCTTTTCCCTATAGTAAAGCAGGGGCTTGGGTCATAGTAAATAAGCACCCGCGAAGTTTGTTCAAAAAAGACAGAGACGGTAAAATATATCAGGATAAAGCTTTGTCGGGCGCCTGGTTACGTTACATTGAAAAAGCGGTAGATCTTTTAGATAAGCCCTTTGACAGAAAAACAACCCTGCTTCCAAATACAGAGCATCTTCATGGAGACGACCGCATACGATATCTGAAACAATTGATAGAAAAACACCCTCGATTTTTAGCTTTTGACTATGAAACAAATTGTATAAGGCCGCAATTATCTGAAAGTAAGATTTTTGCGGTAGGTTTTGCTTGTGACGAAGAAATAGGCAGAGCAATGTTGTTTGATAGTTCATTGATACCGTATCTACGAAAAATATTTAAGGATAGACGAATCGGAAAAATAGCTTCAAATATGAAGTTTGAAGATGTATGGACTCGATTAAAAATAGAATGCCCGGTAGTTAATTGGGTTCATGACACGATGCTCTGTGCTCATGTTGAGAACAACAGAGAACGTTATAGCGGATTAAAGACTCAGGTGTTCTTACAATACGGTATTCCCGATTATGCAGAAGAAGCAGATCGATATTTGAAGTCACAAGGACCGAACGCATATAACAAAATTCATGAAATGAAACCGTCTGCTTTGCTTGAGTACAATGCGTTAGATGCTGTTTTTGAATATCGCATTGCAATGAGACAAATGGAGATGATAAGTTGAACCCTATAAATAAGGAAGCATATCAACTATTACATGACGGAGCATTAGCTCTAGGTGTTGCCGAAAGAAACGGTATACGAATGGATATTCCGTATTGCCAAAGAGCGATGCGACATCTTGAGTCAAAAGAAGCGAAACTGAATAGAACCATACTGGACTCAAAAGCTGGAAAAGCCTGGAAGAAAATGTATGGCTCTACTTTGAAATTAGGAGCGGTAGAGCAACTACGTGATGTTTTGAAAGAAGTGTATGACATCCGTGTAAAAGGTTCTTTGGATAAGGGAGTTCTGGCTACATTAGATGTGCCGTTAGTAAAGCAGATCCTGTTATACAGAAAGTATGTTAAGGCCAGATCTACTTATTTACAGGGAATAATAAATGAAAGCATTGACGGGTATCTTCATCCGAATTTTAATCTACATACGACCTCTACTTATCGCAGTTCTTCAAGCAATCCTAATTTCCAGAATATTCCTGTTCGTGATCCGTTTGTTGCGAAATTAATCCGCAGGGCTTTCATCCCTAGGCCCGGCAACAGAATAGTAGAGGCGGATTATTCCGGTATAGAAGTCCGGGTAGCAGCCTGTTATCATAAAGACCCGCGCATGATGCGGTACCTGGAAACAGGTTACGACATGCACCGAGAGATGGCTGCAGAGATATTTCAAACGAAACCGGAACATGTCTCTAAAACGATGAGGTATGCGGCCAAAAACAGATTTGTATTTCCGATTTTTTACGGGTCCTATTACATGCAAATGGGCCCAGATCTTTGGGATGCAATAGATGAACTGTCATTGGAAACAGAATCCGGCATTCCGATAAAGAGTCATTTGAAGCAAAAAGGAATACACGAGTTTCCTGCATTTAGAGATCATATAAGAGAAGTGGAAGATAATTTCTGGAATAAGAAATTCCGCGTATATGGACAATGGAAAAAGAAGTGGTGGGAACGATACCTAAAACAAGGTGAGTTCTCTATGTATACTGGTTTCGTATGTCGTGGACATATGAAAAAGAACGAAGCGGTGAACTTTCCTATACAAGGCTCTGCCTTTCATTGTTTACTTTGGAGTTTTATTACTCTTACAAAAGAACTACAACAACGTAAAATGAAAGCAAAACTGATAGGACAGATTCATGATAGTATCGTTGCTGATGTTCCCGATAATGAAATGGATTTGTACCTACGGATACTAAAGGAAATCTCAACAGAACGAATTCGAGAACATTGGGATTGGTTAGTATTACCCTTAGAGATAGAAGTGGAAACAACCGAGATCGATAAAAGCTGGTATACTAAAAAGGAAATTACAATATGAGTTTTTGGAGTATGTTCATGATAGGGCTATTTCTATATATTGGGTTTATGCTTTCACTCTTGGTTGCTATTCTTCATTGGATATGCAAAGAATTAACAAAGGAAGATTAAATGAGCACAAGTTTGTACACAAAACACCGTCCGACGTCATTGGACGAAATGTTCGGCAACGAAATTACATTAAAGAAACTTCGTTCATGGGTAAAGAACCCAAAACGTTCCCACAGCCTCTTGTTAACGGGACCTAGTGGCTGCGGTAAGACTACCGCAGCCAGAATCCTGGCTAAAGAAATCGGTTGTTCTGAAGTTGATTATTCAGAAATGGACACAGCCGATTTCAGAGGTATAGATTCCATCCGTGATCTACGGGCAAAGATACCCTATCTTCCAATGGAAGGTAGGTGCAGAGTTTGGCTACTTGATGAATGCCACAAGCTCACAGGGGATGCGCAAAACGCATTACTGAAAGGCTTAGAGGAGCCGCCAGAACACGCCTACATCATCCTTGCAACAACAGACCCCGACAAACTTATTAAGACTATCAGAACCCGTTGTACGGCATTTTCTTTTGAGCCTTTAAATGATAAGGAGTGTGTATCATTAATAGGTGCGGTAGCAAAAGAGGAACGGATCAAAGTAAACGCAAAAACCATCAGAATGATTGCCGATAAGTCACAGGGTTTACCGAGGCAAGCACTCTCGATATTGGAACAGGTGGTTAATCTCGATAACCCAA
>NPIE01014564.1_pt1 | contig 12430 bp, 11 predicted proteins | sample 8637661 | NCBI WGS metagenome assembly NPIE01 (sample SAMN07420842, study PRJNA396082) | bioreactor metagenome | isolation source: sample BA12 brine-fed electro-methanogenic bioreactor BA | place: Japan: Kochi | collected 2016-12-09 | reverse complement strand
GGTGGAGTATTTTCAAATTCACCTGGTTTGGCCACCAATCCCGGTTTGACGCGCCCTTACTGGCGGGATGCATGCTGGTCTTGCCCGTTACCGGGCACTTGCTTTCTCCATTCATTTTGGTTCTCCTTTGCTTACTGGTTCATGCCGGCGGTTGCGCCGTCGGCGTTGTCAGGGAAATTCAGCCCATGAAGGTTGATGTGTTTAAATCTTGTTTTTTGTGCGAGACCTACACTTGGCGCACACGCCCTTTACCTCCAAATGCAACGAAACAGGCTTGCCAAATGCTTCCGCTTCTTTTGGGAAGTTCATACGTTCCAAATGCGATGAACTGAAATCGCGGATCAGGCCGCACCCGATACAGACGAAATGATGGTGCGCATCCATATTCGCATCGAAACGAAGCCGCTCATGACTCATGCCCACAATGGAAATAAGGCCCTGTTCGGAAAGCAGCTTCAGATTCCGGTATACGGTATCGCGCGAGATGCTCGGAACGCGTTTGCGAACGCGGCGATAGATCATGTCGGCGTCGGGATGCTCTTCCGACCTGGCCAGCTCACGATAAATTTCCAGACGTTGATGGGTGACTTTCACCCCCCTTTCGATGCAGGCCTGCTTTAATGCCTCCATCCGCTTATCCACAATAGAGGACGCAATTGACATGACTTGGAACGCCTTTCTGAATAAATCCTGTTTAGGATTATATCCTATTTGGCGTCGAATGTCAATGTTTTTTTCGGGATCATGGTGGGCCAGCAATCTGATGAGTGAACGCCGGCGGCTGTATGTCTTGGATAATGAGCATGGCCAAGTTCAAACGCTATTTTGTAGACCCTGCTCATGCGCCACAAACCAAGGTTCAAACTGTGACAAACGGCAATGAAAACCGTTTGTTCGGTTAATGGCGCTTTCTTTGAACCGCGCCACTGCCTTTTCAGTGAATACGCTTTCAATTTATGGAGACGAATAAGAGGAGAATATCCCATGCGCCCACCGCATATAGTTCAGCCCGGCTGCAGAATAGCGCTCATGAGATGCAGGCGTCCTGTCGAATGATTTGGGCAGCCTCAAATTAGTGGACGGCGCGCTCGCGAGTAAAAAAACGCTTAGTCTCGGCTTTCTCAAGATGTTCCGCAATCTGCAAGGCAAGGCTTTTAAGGTCAGGCGCCTTTTCCACGTCACGCGTATATGAACGTGGCGCCCTTCATGATTGTCCGGGTAAAAAGGGGCAGCGGCAGCACCGCCGATGCGATATCCGGGTTAGTCGGGAGCGATACCCTTGCGCCGGGGATTCCCTTCGATCAGCATGTGTGGTTTGGCGCCTTATTTGATGAACACATGAACTCCTTCGACATAAACGGCATTGACAAGTCCCGGTTTGTCTTGCATTTCAACGGCTATATAACGGCCAAGCCATAGCCCCTCCCTGGGCAGCCAAACCGAGGTGTAGCCGCTCGCGTCGATATCTTCTATGTTTACTCGGGTCACCGGAGGGATGCGGCCTTCCTTCAGGTCCCAGATGCCAACATTGCACGCATGGCCGCTTTGGGCTTGGGCATCCACGCGCAACCGGATATAGGCATTTTCAACATCGTGTCCCTGCATGCCGGGGTCTATATAAAGACGTGCCGCGTGTCCTTCGGCATGAGTTGGAATGCGCACGGCGTATCCGCTGCATGAACGAGGGTCATGCACCAGCGCCGCCGAACGCGCTCCCTGTACGAAGTCCATATGCACGGCCGAGCGGTAGAGGTAAGTATCCGGCGCACGGTCCAACAGCATCGCTGGAACAGGCCTGTGTTCCTTGTAGAGATTACGCAGGCCGGGAACAGCATGGGAAAAGAGACGTCCCTCGCCCAGATTCACCCAGTCCAATACGCCCATTTTCGTGATAAAGGCATCGCGAGCGGCCACAGGATATTCTGGCCCGTGAAATATTGTCCCCGTTGCGTCAGCAGCGCTTTTGAGTTCTTTAAAGCGCCGCACCCACACAAAGTCAATGGGAATGCGCGCTTCTGTAAGGCGCCGGGCCAACACGGCATCGCCCTCGACAGCAATACTTGCCGCTGCAAACTCTTGCGTAACACGGCTCACGGTTTCCGCATCGAGCCAGTCGCGGGTGGACTGCATGTATGTGGCCAGTTTGACTTCCGCCGCCGCCATGGCCGCTCTGTAAAGCCGGATGCACTCCCAAAGATGCGGCCCGGCCGTCCCGTAATAGCCGTCCAAAAATTCGCGGATGAGGGCGTCCTGGTCCTGGTAAGGGTTCCAAAGCAGTTTTGCAGTCAGCCAGGCGCGCAGGGCGGTAAAGTCACCGTTGCTGCTGGTGGCGTCACCCTGTTCAAAGACGCCGATGGCGCCATGTTCCCTGTAAAGACGCAAGTCGGGCGCAAGCCCGTCCCAATTGGGGTGGGGGATAAAGTAATTAGAAAAATTGGCGATGTAGTTCCAGATAAACAGTTGCTTAGAGAGGGCGCCCCATTCACGGAGGTCGCGCAGGAAATCCTTGTTGGCCGGGTTATCGGCGATAGGTCCTGAAAAATCGCACTCATAGGAGCAGAGCCTTACCACCACATTATCGCGAGGCCGCGTGATGCGCGGCGCCTGTCGTGTATAGGTATAGGCAAGCGTCTCCACCAGAAACCCCGGAAACTCGGCCTCAATGGCTTCGGCCACGGCATTCACAAAACGAAGCAGCGGCCCGGACTCCGACCCTTCCTCGGCCACTACCGCCTGACAGTTGGCGCATTGACAGGGGCGTCCATTACGACGTCCACCATCATTCTGGGAGATGGAAATAATGCCGGCGTCGGGTTCGCGGCGCACCCATTCCAGGGCGTTCTGAATAAACTGGTCGCGCATGGCCTCATTGGTAAGACACAGCTGGCCCCAGTCAACCCGTTGACCTTCGGTGAAGGTATACCACTCGGGATGTGCCGCAAAATATTTGTCTGGCGGCAGGATCGGAAAGAACGTGTGACACCAACCTATGATCCGCTTGTGTCCGCCATAAGCGTCGGAGATCGCGTGAAAATGCCCGTTCAACCTGTTTCGCGCTGCAAAAATCGGATCAAGCGCATTCAGGTACAACGCCTCCCGCATTTGTATGGGCGGGGTGTACGCTACATCCTGCGGAGCTGCGGTCAGTGTGCGGACGCGCGGCAGGTGCGATTCGGTGGGGGTCCACCAGCGAATGCCGACCACGTCTTCCAGGAAGGTATAAACCGCGTACAACGCGCCGCGCGGCCGATCGCCGCCCAGGTAGATGTCGTTCCCCAGCGAAAAAATACGTATGCCGTCGCTTCCCGGCATTTGTGCATCCGGAACGTTCTCCAGAAATCGTTTACCGCCGCCAACAAAAAGGCGGGGTCTGTCACTGGCGGTGGATGGTATTCCCTGCACAATTGGAAAATCTGAGTCGGTTGCCGCGTCAAGATGCGTTTTCAGCTCGTGTGCCGCTGTCTGCTCCGCCACGGCGGCGTCCGCGTCTAACACGATAACATACCGGGCGATGCCTTCCCGGGCGAGCACATGCCTGTCTGGAGATTGCGAGGCGAGAGTGGCGCCTGTCGCAAAAACAAGGCCCAAAGAAATCAATGTAAGCATGGTCTTCAACGCTCCTTTCCGTTCTGGATTAGCGAGTGTAATCCGCTGGTTATGGCGGGTTAGCGGCTTGGGGCATGCTGACGCCCTATCTCTCGGCAAGCACCTGCCCGTCCGCGAGGAGACGTTCCCGCAGCCGTTGATAGTCCACATCCTGTACATTGACGCCGTCTTCCATGGCAATCACTGCCGCAGTCGCCGCAGACTGACCGAGAATCATGAAGACCGGCTCCATCCGTATCGAGCCGAAAGCGATGTGCGACGACGATACGGCCACGGGCACGAGCAGGTTTTCGACTTCGCCGCGCTTTGGAATGATGGACCGATAACTGATACTGTACGGCGCATCAAGGGGGACCTCGATGTTGCCTTCATTCTGCACGTAGCCTTCCGGGGTCACATAGCGCTGCACATTGTGGGAGTCCATGTTATAGGAGCCCATGCCCACGGGATCATCAGCGATACGCACGCGCCGGCAATCCAGTTCGGTCATGACGTAATCAGCGACCATCCGGCGGCCGACCCGCACGTAAATCTGATAGGGCCAGTGGTTGTTGTCCGTGAATTCGTCCGCCGCATAGCCCCACTGGCTGACGGTTTCGCGCACGTGCGCGGGCACGCGCGGATGGTGGGCCAGGGAATGCATAATGCCGCGTTGCCAGTACTCATGGGCCTGCTCGATCTTGCGGCGCTCTTCATAACTGGCGTCGGGATAGGGGTCCGAGCCGCCGATGAGGTTCATGGATACGGCCCACCGGTTGTTCGTGTCATTCTTGCGGTTGGGCATGTCGCCGGGCAGCCAGGGGATGCGCGCCTCGCCGGCTTCAAACATGCGGAACAACAACTCGAAGTCTTTTTCGTCATAGCCCTCGGGCGGGTCCAGGGGAATCCGGTTGGCCGGGGCGTCCGTCAGGCACAGGCGATAACAATAGGCTTGCACCCGGTGATCGCCTTCACCGTCCGCGCCGCCTGTGTCCGGGTTGACGCCCGGCAACAGGCCGCTTTCCGGGTCGTCGGCGACGACATAGGGCGACACCCGCGCTTCCTTCGGCAGGGGCCGCGGCGGATGAGGACGCACGGCCTCATGGGTGAATACATGGTTGACCGTATTTCCCGTCTGGATACCGTTGAGCGTTTCTCCGTAGGTGCCGTTCCCTTCGCGACCGACGATATAGGACACGCCCGCCTCGGCCAGCAGGTCGCCTTCATAGGTCGCATCAATGAACATGCCGCCCCGGAAGGTTCGGCCCGATTCCGTCACAATAGCCGTGATGCGCTCGCCGTCCTTGACAACGCCCCCGCCGCCGTCGCGCACCAGGAATTCATCCTGCGCCAAGACGACGCCGGCCTCTTCAATCATCTGATGGTAAATCCTTTCGGCCGCGTGCGGTTCGAAGCCCCATTGTGCGTCCTGGCCTGGGGCGAGGTCCCGCCCGCTGCGTTCCATGTAGTCCTGCCGGCTTTCCTGCCGCCACACGTTTTCGTCCTGATAATACGTGCGTACCCGCTGGTAAAACTCGCGCGAGATGCCGCCGATGGCGGCGGTCCTTCCCGTGTCCGTGCGACCGAGTCCGCTGCTGGTCAGGCCGCCAAGGTTTCGGTAGTGGTTGACGATGACGGCGCTCTTGCCCATGCGCGCCGCTTGCACCGCCGCAACCACGCCGCCGCTCGTGCCGCCATATACAACGATATCGTATTCTTTATCCTCCCCGTTGTCAGTCGTCAGCGTTGCCCAGGCGATGCCGAGCGACATTAACGCGAACACAGCCGACATGCCGACAAGACAACGACGCATATGACGCCAGTAACACACAGGGCAATGAATGGTCTCTCGTTGTGAATGGTTTTTTCGCACGGCTATTGTTCCTTTCCATGGTCTGAAATAATTGAACCTCTTGGCTCGGTAGAAAAACGAACAGTCAACTTTTACGGTTTATCGTTACTGCCGGTATTGCAGCGAGAGACTTCTGAGGTATAAATGGTTCGTCACGCCACGAATTGTTGCGAAAGGACAAGGCGTCAGTTGGCCGCCCCCATACTTCGGCGCGTCGTCTTGTTGGGCCGGGCCGGTCTTCGTCTCCAACGGAATGCGTTATGGTACAATGCGACTGGAAAAGGATTCAACACGGGGAGGGTGGTCGCGCAGGCGGCCATGATAAGCGTGTTCGTGGACCATGCCTGTAATTGATGATTGTATTGGCATGGTTCTCTATCCATGAAGAACATTTGTGCGGCTTGATTTCCGTATACAGACCCATGGGGTGACGAAATAGGCGGACTAAAAAAAACATTGACTTTTCACCGGTACTCATTTATTATAAACGTGTCAGGAGAAATGTTGTTCGCATAGGCGGCAACATCTTCTTTTGTGGTCTATTCAACACTATCAAAGGAGAAGTGAAACAATGAAAAGAAAAGGGTTTACGCTAATCGAACTGCTGGTCGTTATCGCCATCATCGGCATTTTAGCGGCTATCCTGCTGCCCGCGCTTGCGCGTGCTCGCGAGGCGGCCCGACGCTCCAGCTGCCAAAACAATCTCAAGCAATGGGGGCTGGTGTTCAAGATGTACGCCAATGAGTCCNNNNGAGTCTCCGGGAGAAAAATACCCCACCGTGCAACTGGGTTACTTTCCTTACAGAAACCGCGTCCCCAGCGATCCTGATTATCTAGCGCTTGCATTTGACCTGGGCCCCAATATGTTCCAGATATATCCTGAGTACTTGACGGACCCGTCCATTATTCTGTGTCCCTCAGACCCCGAGTTTGGGCGTCACAATGACGATCTGCGCCATGAAGACCCGAACAATGATTTCCGTGTGGACCGCATCTGGCCGGCAGACAAACGCGCCAGCGCGGTGGATGCCAGCTATACCTATATGGGCTGGGTCATGGACCGTTACGGCTACTCCTATGGTTATGAAAGTACGGCCGCCATTATGCAATTGATGACGCTTGTCGGCGAAGATGACAGAATTCCGTCCGACCCGCCCGATGAAGGCGCGTCTCAGGTTGTCGCCACCCTTGAGAGTATGGTGGTGGAGTTCACGCCTCAATACCTGGCGGACAGCCGGGAAGGCGTTGCGCGTGTAGCGGATTCGGACATTACCATGATAGACCAATACCAGGGCATGGGCAACGGCGGCATGAACACGGTATACCGATTCCGTGAAGGAATTGAGCGCTTCCTGGTGACCGATATCAACAACCCGGCCGCAAGCGCCATGGCGCAGAGCACGCTGCCCATCATGTTTGACCATATCGCGTACGTGCCCAGCATGTTCAATCATGTTCCCGGCGGCGCCAATATTCTGTACATGGACGGCCATGTGGCATTCGAGCGGTACATCCCCGAGAGCGAAGGCGTATGCAACCGGTATGTCGCCAATGTGCTGGGGCTCCTGGCGCTGTCGCTTTAATTCCATCCAGCCAGATTGTTCCTGAAACGCCCAATGCCAGGCCCGCGTCAGTTATGACGCGGGCCTTTTCATATTTACGAGCACTCGTGTCCAAATTAGAAATGATACTGAAACGCAGAGGCGCTGAGAACGCAGAGATTCGCAGAGATTTTTGATGCAAGACGCGGTTGACTCAATAATAAACTTGATATTGGCGGCGTACCGCACATCCAGATAAATTGTGCCTATGGATGAAAATGATAGCGGCCGACAGACGACAACGATAAAATCATGCTCTGCATAGGGCTTATACGTTACGCACCGTATTCTCTGCGAACCTCTGCGTTGGAATTAATTTGGACAGTAGTGATTTACGAGCATTTCCGAAATCCACGCAAGAACCGTTTGAGACTGGAAGAACCTTGAATTGCGTCCTTTCTCCCTCCGTGTCATAATAGCGTTTCATTCTCGAAAGAAGGAGCCTGCATAATGTCTACAACAATGCGCATAACCCGGCGCGCCGCCTTGACCACATTGGCGGCGGCTTCAGGAGCCGCGGCACTCGCCGCATCGGTTGATACAGGAGGAGAAAGCGTAATGCAAGATCAGTCAGCGCCATCAGGTCGCTTGAAGCAATCCGTTTCCCGGTGGTGTTACGGTGAAATGCCGCTGGAAGAACTGTGTCGGGCCGCAAAGGCAATGGGCGTCGTTGCGCTGGATCTGCTTGGTCCCGACGACTGGGCGCCTGTCTTGAGCGAGGGGCTTGCCTGCGCGATGTGCAACGGCCCCGGCGGCATCACCGATGGTTGGAATGAACCGAGCAACCATGATCACTTGGTCGCCCGTTCGGAAGAACTATTGCCGCATATCGCCGAACTTGGACTCAAGAACATGATTGTGTTCAGCGGCAATCGCCGCCGAATCACGGATGATGAGGGCATTAGTAATTGCGCACGCGGCCTGGAACGCATCCTGCCGTTGGCGGAGTCGCTTGGCGTCACGCTGCACATGGAGCTATTGAACAGCAAGCGCGACCACCGTGATTACCAGTGCGACCACACCGCCTGGGGCGTCAAACTGGCAAAGCGCCTGGGAACAAACCATTTCAAACTGCTCTACGACATCTACCACATGCAGATTATGGAAGGGGACGTCATCGCTACGATTGAAGAGAACATTGCATATATCGGCCATTTTCATACCGGCGGCGTTCCCGGCCGCAACGAGATAGACGCAACCCAGGAATTGAATTACCGGCGCATCTGCGAGGCCATTGCGGATACGGGATTCAACGGGCACCTTGCCCATGAGTTTGTGCCCACAGGCGACCCCATGACTTCGCTGCGCCACGCCGTTGAGTTATGCGCCGTGTAGACCGATGCCCTTGGACAAAGACTGTTTTCTCGCAGTCTGATCAGACGCACCCGTGGAGAAATCGCCATGAACGTTATACTTGTGCTGTTGACCGTGATTGCCAATTCCGCCCCCGCCGATATTCCTTTTTACGCGGACAAGACTGATTTGCGGCATTATCTGGATGATGCGGGCGCCGTAATCCCGGTTACGGATGCCGCTGGTTGGTCGGTGCGTCGCGCCCATGTGCTTGCGGGGATGCAGTCCGTGATGGGACCACTTCCCGCCGACGAGCGTAGTGCGCCGCCAGCGTATGAGATGGGCGAGACGGTTTCATTTCCGGCGTATACGCGCCATACGATTCGTTATGTCACGGAACCGTGGGACGTCACCCCCGCATTTCTGTTTATTCCGACGAACGCGACATCGCCGCGCCCTGCCATGTTGTGTCTGCATCCCACGTCACCCCTGGGCAAACGCATTGTGGCCGGTGAAGGCGAAAAACCGAACCGCAATTATGCCCAGGAGCTGGCCGAGCGTGGCTATGTCGTACTGGCCCCGGATTATCCCGGTTTTGGCGATTATGTGGAAGCAAGGAAGCGACTGTACGAGGAAGGGTATGTCAGTTGTACCATGAAAGGAGTATGGAACCATCTTCGCGGCGTGGACCTGCTCGCCAGTCTTCCCGAAGTGGACGGCGAACGCATTGGCTGCATCGGTCATTCTCTGGGCGGCCATAATGCGCTGTTCCTGAGCGCTTTTGATCCGCGCATCAAGGTGACCGTGACAAGTTGCGGATTCACCCTGTTCCCGAACTATATGAAGGGCGATTTGACGGGCTGGACCCATGACGGCTACATGCCGCGCATCGCCTCGGCATTTGACAAGGACCCGGCTCGGATGCCCTTTGATTTCAGCGAGATTCTCGGGGTCGTTGCACCGCGCGCAGTGTTTATTAACGCGCCGATGCATGACGACAACTTCGATGTTTCAGGTGTGCGCGAGGCGGTTGCGGCAGCGGAGAAAGTCTTTGCCCTGTATGAGGCGGGAGCGCGTTTGTGCGCAGTCTATCCCGACGCGGGCCATGATTTTCCCGATGCGTCCCGAGAACAAGCCTATGATTTCATCGAGGAGTTTCTGGGGAAAACCGAGTAACGGCGCGCCCGGCACATTACGCTGCCGCCTGGGTAAATGCGACAAGGTTTTTCAGACATTGGGCTGCTGCGCCGGAGTCAATGGCCTCGGCGGCGCGCGCGACGCCTTCGCGCAGGTCGCCGGCCAGACCTGCGGCTACCAGCGCGGGCGCAGCGTTCAGCAATACCACGTCGCGCCTGGGCCCGGGTTCGCCTTCGAGTACGGCGCGAGAGATCGCCGCGTTGGTCCCGGCGTCGCCGCCGGCCAGCGCGCCGGTCGCGGCAAGTGAAAAGCCGAGTTCGCGCGGGTCGAGTTCGTATTCCCGCACCTGTCCTTCCCGCGCCTCGCATACGAAGGAGACGCCGCTCAGGGTTAATTCGTCTAGCCCGTCCTTGCCTGCCACCACGAATGCATGTTGCGCGCCGAGAGCCAGCAGCGCCTCGGCCATGGTCGGCGCCAGCTTGAAATTGAACACGCCCACCACCTGCCGGTCCGCGCCCGCGGGATTCGTGAGCGGACCAAGAATATTAAAAATGGTGCGGGCACGCAGCTCCTGGCGCACGGGGCCGACATACTTCATCGCGCTGTGGAGGCTGCGCGCGAAGAGGAATCCGATGCCGACCTCGTCCACACATCGGCCGACCTGTACGGCGTCGAGGCCGATGTTGACGCCCAGCGCTTCGAGTACGTCGGCGCTGCCGCACTTGCTCGAGGCGGCGCGGTTCCCGTGTTTGGCGACGGCCGCGCCTGCGCCCGCTACGACAATGGCGGCCGTAGTAGAGATGTTGAAGGTGCCCGTGCCGTCGCCGCCGGTGCCGCAGGTGTCCACGAGCGGTCTGCGCGCAGTCGGCACCTGGGTCGCGAAATCGCGCATGATCTCGGCGAAGCCCGTTATTTCCTCGGCGGTCTCGCCTTTCATACGCAGGCCGACGAGCATTGCGGCGGTCTGAGCGGGAGTTATTTCACCTGACATCAGCATGTGCATGGCCACAGCGGCCTGCTCGCGGGTCAGATGGCAGCCGTCACACAACAAACCAATAATGTCTTGAATGGTTACTTCCACGGTCATGGTTCTTTACTCCCTGGTCATTGCGGGCAAAGGCTGCATTGGAAACGACTACCTGAGCACGTATAGGTCTTTCCACCCGATGCCCTCGGCGCCGCCGGTATGCAGTTGCAGGGCGAAGCTGCCTTCAAACAGACGCTGGTCGTCGTCCTCGAGGTTCAGCACGCGAATGCCGTTCACCCAGGTGGCAACATTCNNGCATGATTGCCCTGCGCGCGAATCTCGATTTCGTTCCATTCGCCCACGCGCAACGCCGTGGCCGGCATGCTGGCGTGGTCGGGTTTGACAAGCCAGCCCCGTTGATAGCTTTCATACACCCAGCCGGTACTGCCGGGATATCCGGGTTCAACCTCGCCTTGCAGGCCGGCGATGAGCGGATACCCGTCTTCTTCGCGCAATTTGATGGTGGAATGGTAAAATAAGCCGTAATTGCCGTCGCCCGTCATTTTAAATGTGCCGCGCACGCGAAAGTCCTTGAATTGCTCAATGGTGGCGAGATATCCTTCCGATTGTTTGGGACCGCTGCGCCCCCAGATCACGCCGTCCTCGACGGACCAGTCTTCCGCGCCCCATTCCTTCCACCCCTCGAGCGTGGCCCCGTCAAACAGGGGGCTCCAGTTGCCGTCGCGGCCGTGGTCCTGAATTCGAAGATTGCGGTACTCCATTTCGGTATAGTCCTCTTCGCTCTGGAACGGGTAAATCTGCAAGGCAAGATAGCCGTTGATAAAGGCTTCGTCCTCGATTTCACAGGCCAGGACGTCGTGCAGGTACACCGAAATTCTGGGCCCGCGCGCGACCACGCGCATGGTGTTCCAGTCGCGTTGCTTCAGCGTCTTCACCGATTCTTCGGAAGGCTCCGCAAGATAACCCCGTCCGTTTTCGTCCATGAGAACGCCCGTACCCATGCGTCGGCGGGTTTCCACATTGGCCTGATAACCGTACATCTGCATGGGCGCGCCGGCAATAGTTTCATTTTCTTCGAGCGGCATGCGCGGCAGCCAATGCGAACGAATCTGTACGCCGCCGTTGGTGGGCGTCTGGGTGCGAAACTCGAGCTCGAGCTCGAAATCCGCGAACATCTGTTTTTCATAGAGCAGCCACCCGTTGATGTCCTTGGCAGCCCGACCAATAAGGATGTCGCCTTCAACGCGCCAGGCGCCGCTCAGTATGCGCCAGCCCTCGAGCGATGCCTCGGGGGTTAAGGATTCCCATTCCGCCGCATGGGCGGCAATCATGGATATAACGAGCATACTCAAGACAGCGGCTACAAAACGCATGGTTCTTTTCTCCTGTACTTTCATCGTTAACACAAAACCTGTTGATGTCCACTTGTTTCTGCCGGCGCAACAGCCAATGCCGCTAGATTGCCGGTACAATAGGCGTTATATTCGCATCAAACTCAATGCGCAATCCCGCTTCCATGGCGGCTTCGGTGACCTCATTGACAACAGCGACGTCCGCGTGCGGATGTTTGCGGATGACCACGGTCACGGGTTTGTTTCGGGGCACGTCGAAGAAGAGCTCGCGCAGGTCTTCGATGCGCACATTATCGCCGCGACAATGGATATGACCGCCTTGTCCGATGGACACGCCGATTTCGTTGGCGCCGTCGGCAAGATGATCGCGCAACCGTCCGAGAAGTCCTTTTTGCCCCTGTCGGTAAGCCTTTGCGATATTCGCATCGGCCCGTGCAATCTCGATGGACTCGGGCATGGTCGTTTCATCCACTATTGTCGTGGTGATGAAGATAAGTAGTGTGTTGTGTACTGAGGAGCGGCTCGGGTTCTGGAAGAGCCGTCCAACGAGGGGCAAGTCGCCGAGGATTGGCGGACGCTTGGTGGATTCGCTGGCGCGATCGCGACGCAACCCGCCCAGAAC
>NPIE01014653.1_pt1 | contig 12434 bp, 14 predicted proteins | sample 8637661 | NCBI WGS metagenome assembly NPIE01 (sample SAMN07420842, study PRJNA396082) | bioreactor metagenome | isolation source: sample BA12 brine-fed electro-methanogenic bioreactor BA | place: Japan: Kochi | collected 2016-12-09 | reverse complement strand
CCCAGAACCTGACGGAGAATCGAAATGCCCAGAAGCAGTTACCGTGTGCTGATGAATCCCTGCCCGCATTTCCTGACCGCGACGATCAACCACTGGTTACCGCTGTTCACGCGCCCGCAAACGGTCGATATCGTCTTGGAGTCCTGGCGGTTTTTGCAGCAAAACGCCGGATTCCGGCTCTACGGTTATGTCATTTTGGAAAATCATTTGCACTTGATCGCCGCTTCCGATGATTTGAGCCGCGACATGCGGCGCTTCAAATCCTACACGGCGAGGCGCATCATCGACCTTCTGGAACGACAACAGTCGGCAAGACTTCTGGAACTGCTGGCTTTTTTCAAACGCGCGCACAAACAGGAAAGCCGTTATCAGGTTTGGGAAGAGGGCAATCATCCGCAACTGATCGAATCCGACGCGGTCATGCGGCAAAAACTGGACTATATTCATTTCAATCCCGTCAAACGCGGCTATGTGGACCGACCGGAACACTGGCGCTATTCCAGCGCGCGGAATTATATGGGACAGGAGGGCTTGATCGACATCGTTCGCGACTGGTGAGTTTCGGGAAGCTGGAGCTTCCCGGCCTGGTTTCCCAAGCGGAGCTTGGGAAACAGCGATAACAAAACACCGAATCCGCCAATGAACCGAACCGAACGCTTTTACGCGATTGAACACCTGCTGCGCCAGCAGCGCGTCGTACCGATCGCCGTTTTTCTCGAACGACTCTGCATCTCCCGCTCCACGTTCACGCGCGACATCGAATACCTGCGCGACCGCTTGCATGCGCCGATCGTTTGGGACCGTGAGGAAGGCGGTTATCGCTTCGACGATCCGCCTCGTGACGGACCGCCTCATGAACTGCCCGGCTTATGGCGGGGTTACAAACTTGGCTACGTGCCGCGCATCGACAATGCCGCCTGCTGCCATTTGTTGGATAACAGCAGGCGCTTGAGCGCGCGTATCGTTGCCTTGAACGAGTCGCGTAATCCATGGGAGCGCATCCAGTTCGCGGTTCATCTGCTGGTTCGGCCACTAGTATGGGCGCGTTAATAGGCTTGCTGCTGGCTTTTCTGGGCTTTCTGTATTTGCTGTGGCGCTTGTTGTGCTGGCTTTGCGACATCGATCACCGGCAGGACAGCTTCTTGAAATGGTTAATAACCGGCTTGCTGTTATCCATTTTCTTTGGAGAATAAAAACAGCCCGGTCGCGTTTTCCGGTACCCACGGCTCTCCGTGGGAGTTCATACCTTGGCGACCGAGTCAAGATCATTATGCATTCCCACGCTAGAGCGGTGGGAACGAGGAATCTTTTCCGCTCATTCCCAAGCTCGGCTTGGGAATGCAGTCTCGGAAGCTCTGCTTCACGAAACCGGCAAGCAGAGCTTGCGGGATCGTTTCCCAAGCGGAGCTTGGGAAACAGCAAGATACTCAAATCTTCCGCACAATATCGGCAATCAAGTCCGGCCCTTTATAGATCAAACCGCTGTAAACCTGGACTAGACTCGCGCCGGCCTGTATTTTCTCTAACGCGTCGTCCCCGCTCAGGATTCCGCCGGCCGCGATAATCGGTAATTTGCCGTTCAATTCCGCAGCTAATGCCGCCACGACTTCAGTCGACTGTTGCTTGACCGGCGCGCCGCTCAAGCCGCCGGCCTCTTCGGCCAATTTATGGCCCGCGATTGCATCCCTTGCGATCGTCGTGTTGGTTGCAATAACCGCGTCGATTTCAAACTCGAGCAATAGCGCTGCGATATGGCGGACCTCATCCGGCGTCAAGTCGGGCGCGATCTTGAGCGCCAATGGAGTGTATTTGCCGTGTTCCCGTTGTAATTTGAGCTGTTCTTCTTTCAATGCCGAAATCAGGCTTTTGATTTCGTCGCCCTGCTGCAATTGCCGGAGGTTTTTCGTGTTCGGCGAGGAAATGTTGATCGTGATGTAACCGGCCGCGCGGTAGGTTTTGCGCAAGCCGATCAAATAATCGTCGGCGGCCTTTTCGATCGGCGTGTCGAAATTCTTGCCGATGTTGATGCCGAGCACGCCTTTGTATTGACAGTATTCGACGCGGTTCAACAGATGATCGATGCCTTTATTATTGAAGCCCATGCGATTGATGATCGCCTGATGCTCGGGCAGACGGAACAGGCGCGGTTTCGGATTACCCGGTTGCGGACGCGGCGTGACCGTGCCGATTTCGATAAAGCCGAAGCCCATATCGGCCAGCGCATCGATATAATCGCCGTTTTTGTCGAGCCCGGCGGCCAGACCGACCGGATTCTTGAATTCGATCCCCATGATCTTGACCGGTTTGGCCGGCAATCTAGGATAGAGCACCGATGACAATCCCGAACGATGCGCGGCTTGCAGCGCTTTCAAGGTTAGATTGTGGCTGACTTCGGGGTCGAGAGAAAATAATAGCGGGCGAATTAATGGATATAGATTCATCGATTGAAAAGGTGAGAAAAAGAAATGTCAGTAAGGAATGAGCTCGAAATAACTTTGGTTTTTGATTCACGAACCCTCTTCCGGAAGGGGATGGGAACGGGGATATTCATCGTTCCCACGCAGAACGTGGGAAGCATTTGAAGAAGTTATTTTATGCTTGTTCCTAACAAGAAGGCTGCAATTTTGAGAACTACCCAAGTTATTTCCGAAACGGCAGCATGCGAAGCAAGGTATTATCTTTCGAAATACTGTGATGATACAGCGCGGCCAAGACATGCAAGCCAATTACGTAATAACCGACCGTGCCGACTGTCGCATGGACTTCCTTAATTGTTTTGGCGAGCTCCGGATTTTTGCCGATCAACGGCGGAAGTTCCAAGCCGAAAAAGGGTATTGGTTTGCCGGCTGCGCTTAGCATGAACCATCCGGCCAAAGGCATACCGATCATCAACAAATAAAGACTCCAGTGAACGGCGGAAGCCAAATATTTTTGCCATGCGGCAATGGCGGGTTCGATCACCGGCTTGACGTTACTCAGGCGTACAGTCAGACGCAGCCACACCAATAAGCCGACCGACAGCCCCAGCATGAAATGCCACATTTTCAACGCTTCACGCGGATCGCTACCTTTCGGGTACAGTACGCGCAATTCGATGCAGGCATACAGCCCAACCATCAGCAAAAATATTAGCCAGTGCAGGCCGATCGCCAACGAACCGTAACGTCGAGGCGTGTTTTTCCAACTCATTTCTTTTTTCCCTAGTTCCAGAGACAGTGAAAGTCTTCATATCTCTTGATGTTCTTCATGGTGAATAAATTTTTTTATGATGTATTCGCCAATTTAAAATTCGGTGCGCTTCAGGCCGGGTTCCCACGCAGGGCGAGGGAACCCTCTTTAATTAAAGCATTATTGCTTAGACACCAGGCCTTTTGCGAACGCGATAGCTTTTTCCGCCAAATCGCTGACCAACGACGGGCTATCGCCATGAGGCTCGATTTCGCCGAACGGCTTGCCGTTTTCCTGTGTGAACTTCAATATAAAATACCCCAGTGGCGCAAAAGCCAACAAAGCAATAACTAACATTGCCACAACCAGTTGAATAAGATCACCGGACATGATTACCTCCTCGTTTTTATAACATTATTTTTTTTATTGGAATCAGGAATATAACTCTGTCATTCCGATGGCTCAAGTGAAAAATGCAATTTCCGATATGAATCTCGGTTTTTCACCGCTCCAAACCAAGCCTATTCGCTAAACCAATCGGTTGCTTTGCCTAAATTATCGTCGTATACTTCCGACCTAGCTTACTTGATCAAGCTGGCATAACACTTATAAACATACTTCTGGAGGTATTGATTATGAAATGGGAAACACCTAGCTACACAGACCTGCGTTTCGGTTTTGAAGTAACAATGTACATCTACAACCGTTAATCATTACGGTCGAATAATAAAAGGGGCTTGTAAAAGCCCCTTTTTTTTGCGTCGAATTCCTATTTCGAATAAGAAATTTTCCCGGCTTGACATAAAATGACGCTGCCAGCCTTTCAGCGCCCCGCCAACAAAGCTCTAGCCGTTTGCGGACAACCTTTAATTGACGTATGATTCAGCTCTTTTAATCATTCGAAACAATGCCATGAAAATCAGAGTTCTCGGCTCGGCAGCCGGCGGCGGTTTTCCGCAATGGAACTGCAACTGCCACAATTGTCATCGTATTCGCCGCAATGAAATGAACGGCGTCCCTCGCACTCAGTCGTCGATCGCGGTCAGCACCGACGACCGAAATTGGCTGCTCTTCAATACCTCCCCCGACATCCTGACGCAGCTCCATGCATTCCCTGCAATACAGCCCCGCGAAGGCGTGCGCGACACCGGCATCAAGGCAATCCTGCTGATCGACAGCCAAATCGATCATACAACCGGTTTATTGATGCTGCGTGAAAGCCGGCAGCCGCTCGATATTTATTGCAGCGACATGGTCAAACAAGACCTCAGCACCGGCTTCCCGACCTTCAAAATGCTCGAAGATTACTGCACCATCAATCATCATCCGGTTCCGCTAGACGGCAGCAGCTTTACGATTCCAGGCATCGAAGATGTGAAATTTTATACCCAGTCGCTAAAAAGCAAGGCGCCGCCTTATTCGCCGCATCGCCACGACCCGCATGACGGCGACAATATCGGCGTGATCATCGAACAAATTTCGACCGGAAAAAAAGTCTTCTACGCACCGGGTCTCGGCGAGATCGAACCGCATGTGATGGACGCCATGCAACTGGCCGATTGCGTAATGGTCGACGGCACATTTTGGACCGACGACGAAATGGTCTCGCAAAACATCAGTCATAAACGCGCCCGAGAAATCGGCCATTTACCGCAATCGGGCCCAGGAGGCATGATCGAAGTGCTGAACGGCCTACCGAACACCCGTAAAATATTAATCCATATCAATAACACCAATCCGATTTTGGACGAAGATTCCGAGCAGCGTAAAACTCTCGATGCCGCCGGCATCGAAGTATCCTACGACGGCATGGAAATCGATTTATAAAGATTTATAAAGATTTATAAAAGAAACCCCGGTAAATCCTATGAGTAACAGCGAATCAAAACCTTGGACCCGCGAAGAATTCGAGGCCCAGCTTCGCGGGATGGAAAAGTATTACCATATCCATCACCCGTATCACACGCTGATGAACGAAGGCAAACTGACCAAGGAACAAATCCAAGGATGGGTCGCGAACCGCTATTATTATCAGGTCATGATTCCGATCAAGGACGCAAACATCCTGGCCAATTGTCCGGATCGCAAAACCCGCGCGATCTGGATTCAACGCATTCTGGATCATGACGGCCATCCGAACGACCCCGGCGGCATCGAAGCCTGGATTCGGCTCGGCATTGCGGTCGGCCTGACGCGCGATGAAATCACCTCAGAGCAATATGTGCTACCCGGCGTGCGTTTCGCAGTCGACGCTTATGTCAACTTCGCGCGCCGCGCCGATTGGCATGAGGCCGCTAGTTCGTCATTGACCGAACTGTTCGCGCCGAAAATACATCAGCAACGCCTCGACAACTGGCCGACGCATTATCCGTGGGTTGAAAAGGAAGGTTACATTTATTTTCGCAAGCGTCTCTCCGAAGCGCGCCGCGATGTCGAACACGGACTGGAATTGACGCTGGACTGGTTCAAGACCCGCGAACAGCAGGAACGCATGGTCGAAATTCTGCAGTTTAAACTAAATGTGCTCTGGACGATGGCCGATGCGATGTACATGGCCTATATCAACGAGATGCCGCCGTATTTCAACGTTAAATAAAATTTCTCTAAAAATGGCAACAAAAATTGTACTTTTCAACCATAAAGGCGGCGTTAGCAAAACAACCACAAGCTATAACCTTGGCTGGATGCTGGCATTGCAAGGAAAAAAAGTATTGCTAATAGATGCCGACCCACAATGTAACCTTTCCAGTGTGATTTTAGGAGACAAATTTGAAGAGTATTATCTGAATGAAGAAACCAAGTCCGATAATATCAAAGATGGCGTCAAAGTCGCTTTTCAAGGAAAACCCAAACCCATTGAATCGGTATCTTGTTATAGCCCCCCTAATAATGGAAATTTATTTTTATTAGCAGGTCATGCAGACTTAAGCGAATACGACGCAGCCTTAAGTTTGGCTCAAAACTCCAATAATGCTATTTCTGCACTTGAAAACTTGCCAGGCGCTTTTAATGAATTAATTGAGCAAACTTCAAAAAGATATAATATTGATTTTGCTTTAATTGATCTTAACCCTGGCCTCAGTGCGATCAATCAAAATATTTTTATTTCTAGTGATAGTTTTATTGTTCCTACCAACCCGGATCCTTTTTCAATAATGGCTTTAGATACACTGGCATCTATCTTGCCTAGATGGGTTGACTGGTCAAAAAGAATGTACCCTTTATTTGAAGACGCAACATATCCACTTCCTTCTTCAATACCAAGGTTTATTGGCACTATTATTCAGAGATTTAATATTAGAAACGGCAAAGCAGCTAAACCTTACCGGGACAACATAGATGAAATAAAATCCATTGTCATTAATAAGTTTACCCCGGCGCTAAAAAAACAGGACATGCTTTTTCCAGAATCATTATATAAAAAAGCTAATATACCCGATGATTTTTGTTTAATGGAACTTAAGGATTTTCAAGGCCTTTTACCTAAATCCCATAAACACGGCGTTCCTGTGTTTGCTTTGACCGAACAACAAATAGAAGAATCGGGAGCAGTGCTAGATGGATTAATAAATAATAAAAAACTTATCTACGACGAGTTTAAGAATCTTGCTTTAAAGATAATAGATTTAGAGAACTATGCAACGAGCGTTGAATCAATTTGATAATAACTTAAAAGCAGTTAAGGAGATGGAGGCGCTTCATATCCACTTGACCAACAATTTAAAGTTATCAAATGATTTATCGGATATCTTAAGAGCTCAACTGGTTTACGCAGTTAGCGCATTAGACAAACTGATACACGAGTTAGTTAGAATTGGAATGCTAAAAAGTTTTTCCGGAAAACGCAGAAAAACAAGTAAATTCAATAATTTTTCAATATCATTAGCAACTCATGAAAAAATCCGTTCTCTAGCGCTGAATTCAAACACTATTCAACTGGAAACTCCAGAGCGTATTTTTGAACTTGAAATAATACAAAAACATAAATATTTATCTTTTCAAGAGCCCAGTAATATTGCAGATGCACTAAGCCATATTTGGGAAGAAAAGCAGAAGTGGCAAAAAATCGCAGACTTCCTTGGCTCTACAGATCACGATGTTAAAACCCGACTTAAAAGTATTGTTAGTAGAAGGAATCAAATAGTTCATGAAGCAGATATCGATTGGCAAAGCGGCCTCCGCACTAACATCGACCCTCAAGACGTTACAGAAGCGGTTGAATTTATCCAACAAATTGGACACACCATTTTCAATTTGATTAATGACTATGATTAATCCTGATATACCTATCCGCTTCTCGCCTACGCACCGACTGCAATGGGAAGAAGCGCAACAAAAAGACGTGATTCTCTATCCCGAAGGCATGGTCGAGCTCAATCAAAGCTCCGCCGAAATCCTAAAGCTTTGCGACGGCAACCGTAAACCGCAGCAAATCGTCGACGAATTGGAACGAAAGTTCGAAACCACAGGTCTTCGTAACGACATCATCGCATTTCTGGAAGTAGCACTGAAAAATGGCTGGATCAAACAAGATTAACATTACCCCACCTCGCTGGCTGCTGGCCGAGCTGACTTATGCTTGCCCGCTGCAGTGTCCTTATTGCTCGAATCCGCTCGATTACGCAAAATACCCGTCGGAGCTTTCAACCGATGACTGGAAACGCGTCTTGTCTCAAGCGCGCAAGATGGGCGCGGTGCAATTAGGCTTGTCCGGCGGCGAACCGCTGGTCCGCCGCGATTTGTCCGAACTGATCAGGCACGCGCGCGAATTGGGCTATTATTCGAACCTGATCACATCGGGCTATGGCCTGACTGAAGAGCGCATCGTCGAACTGAGACAAGCCGGGCTCGACCATATTCAGGTCAGCATTCAAGCCAGCACGCAGGAATTGAACGACCATATTGCCGGCACCACGTCTTACGAACATAAGAGAGAAGTCGCGCATTTGGTCAAGAAACACGGTTATCCGATGGTCTTGTGCGTCGTGATTCACCGCGAAAACATTCATCAGATGCAACAGATTCTCGAAATGGCCGAAGAACTCGGCGCCGATTATCTGGAACTGGCAAACACCCAATATTACGGCTGGGCCCATGCCAACCGCGACCTGTTGCTACCGACCCAAGAGCAATTCCAACAGGCCGAAGCGATCGCTCAAGCCTATAAGGAAAAAGTCGCCGGCAAGATGAAAATCTATTATGTCGTGCCAGATTATTACGAAGACCGCCCGAAAGCCTGCATGAACGGCTGGGGCACGACTTTCTTGACGATCGCGCCGGACGGCGTCGCGCTACCTTGCCATTCGGCGCGCGAATTGCCGGGGTTGGATTGCCCGAACGTCAACGATTACAGCATTGAGGAAATCTGGACCGAGTCGAAGGCCTTCAATTTTTTCCGCGGTTTCGACTGGATGAAGGAGCCGTGCCGCAGTTGCGACGAAAAGGAAAAAGACTTCGGCGGCTGCCGCTGCCAAGCCTATTTGTTGACCGGCGATATGTATAACACCGACCCGGTCTGCAGTAAATCGCCGAACCGGCATGTCGTACAAGAAGCCATCGACTCCGCGAAGTCCGCATCATTGGCGCCAGGCGAGAAGCCGTTGATTTTCCGCAACAGCAAAAATTCGCGGGATTTTGCATAAACTTTGCGCATCGCGCTACTTTGCTTGGACAGCCGCAATGAGTAATTAAGCCTCAATGGCTTCGAGAGTCGCGCCGTAGGCGTCGCTCCCACACTACTCCATGTCCGGTCGTTCCCACAAAGAGCAGTACTGCTATTAAGTTAACGGAAACCCGTCATTCCGGCATGGATTGCCGGAATCCAGTTGTCATGGATGACAGGCTTTTGTGGATCCCATAAGCCTCCGTGGAAACCCATACATTGACCGCCGAAGAAAGATCGGTATGCATTCCCACGCTGGAGCGGTGGGAACGAGGAAGTCATGTAGCCCGTATGCAGCGTAGCGAAATACGGGGAGTTCCGTGCATCGAAATTCCCGGATTACGCTTTGCTTCATCCGTGCTACTTTCGAAAAAAGGTGCGCGATGCGCACCCTACGTCGATTCTCTTACAAACCTTCCCACGGCGTGAACAGGCCTTCGGTCTCGACGCCGAACATCGCCAGAATCCGCCCTACTCCGTCATCGACCATCGCTTCGATCGAGTTCGATTTATTGTAAAAGGCCGGCATCGGCGGATAAATGATGCCTCCCATTTCGGTCGCGGCTGCCATATTGCGAATATGCGCAAGATTCAACGGCGTTTCGCGCGGCATGATCACCAAGCGCCGGCGCTCCTTCAGCACGACGTCGGCCGCGCGAGAAATCAGGTTGTCGCCGAAACCGTGCGCGACCGCCGCCAACGTTTTCATCGAACACGGCGCGATAATCATGCCTTCGGTCTTGAAACCGCCGCTCGCGATCGTCGCCGCGACATCGTTGATTTCATGCGTCACATCGGCCCATTCATAGATCTGTTTACGCGACATAGCCATCTCGTGCTTCAGATTGACCAAGCCGGCCGATGAAATGACCAAATGCGTTTCCCAGTCCGGTTTTTCACGCAACACTTGCAGAAATCGAAGTCCGTAAATCGCGCCGGTCGCGCCGGTAATGCCGATGACGAGTCGTTTTTTTGTATTCATGACTTTATTAATTCTGAAAAAGCTTATCGACCATTTTGTCGGTCGCTGACACCAAGGCGTCGATCATGTCCTTGCCCTGTGCGATATGCCCGGCATTCGGCAATACGTTGAATTCGGCATGCGGCATCGCTTTATGCAATCGCCAACCGGCCTCGATCGGACAGACCAAGTCGTTGCGGCCATGAATGATGATCGCCGGAATAACATCTAAACAAGCGCAATTGTCGAGAATCCGATTTTCTTCGATGAAATAAGCATTTCTCGCGTAGTGCAGTTCCATGCGGACTTGTTCGAGCATCGTATGCGTTGCGTGTTTCTCATGCGGAGCCGGCTTGAAATCGGCGCCCAAAGCGACTTGCCCGCCCCATGCGGTCCATTCTTTCGCCGCGCGCAGCCGCGCCAACTCGTCCTCCCCCCACAAGACATCGCACAAACCTTGCACCGGGTCCTGCTCAAATTCGGCGGGAATACAATCGGCCAAGCGCGACCATTGCTCCGGATAGATGCGCCCCGCTCCGTTTTTAATAAACCAATCCAAATCTTTTTGCCGCGCCAAGAACACGCCGCGAATGATCAGTCCAAGCACCTTGTCGGTATGCTGCTGAGCATACAACAAAGCAAGCGCACCGCCCCACGATCCGCCGAACACGAGCCATTGTTCGATGTTCAATTGAATGCGAATCCGCTCCATGTCGTCGATCAAGGCTTGGGTATTATTGTCTATCAATTCGCCGAACGGCAGCGACTGCCCGCAGCCGCGCTGGTCGAATAGAACGATGAGGTATCTTTCGGGGTCGAAAAATCGCCGATGATCGGGCTTGATGCCGGAACACGGCCCGCCGTGTAAAAAAACCACGGGCAAACCGTCCGGATTGCCGCATTGCTCGACATAGACCGAGTGTTTGCCGGTGTTCAGAAAAAACGTATCGAATGGGGATATTTCGGGATAGAGGGTTTTCATTAAAAGTTGATGGACTCGAAGGAAATTCCGGCTATATTAAAACTTTATGGATTCCCATGGTCTTCCGTGGGAATCCATACGTTGGCTGCCGAGGCAAGTTCGGTATGCATTCCCACGGAGGACCGTGGGAACGAGCGCGTAGCCCGTATGCAGCGCAGCGGAATACGGGAATGGCGTGACTTCGAACTTCTAGGAGGAGCCAGGCTCCACCCGGGCTACACTGCTCGATTGGTTTTGTCTGGTTCCCACGGTCTTCCGTGGGAACCCATACGTAGGCTGACGAGGCAAGTTCGGTATGCGTTCCCACGGCGGACCGTGGGAACGAGGAATTAAAGTCAATCGCTAATTGTAATGACTCATAAATATCTACCTTAATAAGCAAGCCGTACTGGTATTTTGCTCGTGGTATTTTGAGCGATTAAAGCTTCCGCCCAGGTTAGCTGCTTTCGCTTGATCGTCGCGGATAAAGCATTACCGATTTCATATGGTAATATTTCAGGAGCATAGATGCTGGCCCCCGAAGTATGTTGGATGATACTCTCTCTTTCCGGCTCATCAAGAACCACCGCCAAAAATATACTGGTGTCGGATAAAATGTTCACAAGCGGAATTTTACAGCCTTGTCATCATTTGACAAGCAGCCAAAAGCAAAAGGTGCGCGATGCGCAGCCTACGCGGACATAAAAAAAGGAGGGATTTGACTCCCTCCTTTTTGTTTGGCTTGGAATTTAAGCGTTTTGCTTAGAAACCCAGACCAATGTAGCCACCCGCGGTGAGAGTGTCTGTATCGACGCCGTCCAAGGTGTCTGCTGCCCAGTGATAGCGTACGTCGGCGCCAACATAAATGTTCTCGTAAATACGATAATCGGCACCTGCACCGAATACCGCGCCAGGACTAAATACCGTAACTGCACCGGATGGCGGACTGATGATGTTGATATCGAAACCAATCGGAATCAACCAGGGTCTGAAATCGCTGCCTTTAAGGAATTTGATTTTCGGCGATGCGCTTAGATTCACTTGATTGACGGTAACATTTTGACCGGTAACGGTACTGAATGTACTATCCGAAAATTCCTTATATTCAACCATCAACTCGGCAAGTACTTCGGCTCCATCCCACAAGCCAAATAAGTTATCGCTGGTACTGAAATCGAAACCGCCACCAAAATACCAAGCATTTCTTCCTGCCACTAAATCATCACCGAGCAGACCACCCGCCAAGGGGTCACCGTTTGCTCCAACTTGCTGTCCAGCAAACAAAGTACCATTACCAGGAGTTGGCGTCACACTTCCACGGCTAGCATTATTTCTCGCCCAACCGCCTCTTAGTAAGACCATATGATCCTTGCTTTTTGCTTCAGCCGGGGCCGATTTCACCGACGCCGCCCATTCATCCAGTTCCATGACTTTTGCGGTGTTTTCAGAAGCGGAACGGCTCGCCGCATCGCGTACGCGGTTCAATTCGCCTTGCATTTCTTGCAGCATTTGCGACATTTGATTAACTTGCGCTTCCAGCGCTTCGACTCTGGCATCGGCCGATGCGGTCGGTGCGGCCAACGCGCCTGCCGCCAATACCGCAGCCACGCCCAGAGCGGTTTGAATTTTATCCAGTTTCATCGTTTCCCCATCGTAAGAGATTTTTTTGTTTATGTTTTTTT
>NPIE01006153.1_pt1 | contig 12435 bp, 16 predicted proteins | sample 8637661 | NCBI WGS metagenome assembly NPIE01 (sample SAMN07420842, study PRJNA396082) | bioreactor metagenome | isolation source: sample BA12 brine-fed electro-methanogenic bioreactor BA | place: Japan: Kochi | collected 2016-12-09 | reverse complement strand
GACGTCATCGCCGAGGCCGACTGGCTGATCGACATGGGACCGGAGGGGGGCGACGGCGGCGGGCGGGTGGTTGCCCAGGGGATGCCGGAAACGGTGGCCCGCAAGCGAAAAGGATCGCACACCGCGCGGATTCTGGGCGAATTTCTAAAAGAGCGGCGACCGGCCGAGGCTTAACAACCCCCTAAATTAAATAGCGCCCGAATGTTCTTTGGGCGCCATTTTGCGTCATTTCATGATAATCTTAACGACTGAATCCGCCGCCAACCGCCCGGAAGAAACCGCAAAGGATCGCTCCATGTCCCAGTATTTCTGCCTCCCCTGTTCGACCCATCCGCTGCGCGACGGGCTGTACGACGAGCTCCACGCCCGACCGTTTCAGATCATATCGACGCCCCATCAGCTCTCCCATCTGGCCTTCATGGCCAAGCCCCAGGAGCTGGAGGATGCCTTCCGCCTGCTCTGCGAGCTCTGCCGCCGCTACAGCGTCAACCAGCCCGGACCGGAGACGGTCTCCTTCGAGCAGAACTTCGGTGAATTCACCGTGCGCTGGGAACGGCACATGGAATTTTATTCCCTGACCTTCCAGCGGCCCCGGGGTATCGGCGACACGCCCCCCTTTGCGACCCCGACGATCGAACTGCTGCCGGTCGACTGGATGGCCCAGCTGCCGGGCCAGGCGGTGGCGGCCTTTCACATTGTCATCGACGACAATGAAGTCCCGACCGGTGCCGATTCGCTCACCCGCATTTTCGAGGGCCAGCGGCTGGTCATGAGCCAGCCCAAGGGGGGCAAGGCTCTGCTCTGCACCGCCTTCAAGCTGCACTGCGACGGTTTCGGCCGTTTTTTCATCCAGAACCGGGGCATCTCCGACTACCAGATGGGGCGCCTGATCCAGCGGGTGATCGAACTGGAAACCTATCGGCTGCTGGCCCAGCTCTCCCTGCCGCTGGCCAGGCGCATCTCCCCGGAGCTCAACGACATGGACCAGCAACTGGCGGACATCCTGGCGGAGATTCCCAGCATCGAAACCACCGCGGAAAACCGTGAACTGCTCGGACGCCTGTCGGCCCTTTCGGCCAGGCTCGAACGATACCGCACCGAAACCAACTACCGCTTCTCGGCCACCCGCGCCTACCACGATCTGGTGCTGACCCGGCTGAGAAACATCCGTGAAGAGTCGGTGAACGGCCATATGACCGTCACCGAATTCATGACTCGGCGCCTAACCCCGGGCCTGCGCACCTGCCAGTCGGTGCAGAACTGGATGGAGGATCTTTCCCGGCGCATCGAACGGGCCGGCGACATGATGCGCACCCGGGTCAACCTGACCCTGCAGGAGCAGAACAAGAGCCTGCTGGCGTCGATGAACCGCCGCGGCCGCCTGCAGTTCCGGCTGCAGGAGACGGTCGAGGGACTTTCGGTGGCCGCCATCAGCTACTACCTGGTGGGCCTGCTCAGCTATGTTCTCAACGGCCTGCCGCTCAAGCAGCTGCATCTGGAAAAGACCGTGGTGCTGGCCGTCCTGGTCCCCTTCGTGCTCGGTTCGGTCTGGTGGCTGACCCAGCGCATCAAGCACCGCCTGATCAAAGAACCCCTCGAGGGGGATTAGAGGCTGCCATCGCCATGAAACCGAAACACATCTACCGGATCTTTTTCACCAGCCAGGGCAAAAGCTACGAGGTCTATGCCCGCAAGGTCAGCCAGGGCGATCTGTACGGATTCATCGAAATCGAAGAGATCGTCTTCGGCGAGAAATCGACCATGGTCATCGACCCCTCGGAAGAGGCGCTGAAAAAAGAGTTCGCCAGCGTCAGGCGGCTGCACATTCCGTATCATCAGATCAGCCGTATCGACGAGGTCGAAAAGGAAGGGACCGGCAAGGTCATCACACTGGCCGGAGGGGGCGAAGCCTCGGCATCCCCGGCATCATTGATTCCACCCGCCAAGGGTCCCGGCCGCCAATAATCCGTTCCGGGCTCCGCCCGGCCCGGAAGTCAAACATCCTCCCGCCAGAATCTATCCCGTGCAAACCGGCCGGAAAATCTCTGAGCGACAAAACTTACCAATTAGTGTCCGCCGCGCTCGGCCAGCAGCGCATCCACCGCCCACCAGAGACGCCAGCGGCCGATTACCCCGGGCTGCAGATCGACATGGGCCAGGCCGTCGGCTAAAAACAACACGGCCTGGTCTTCCGGCACCGCAGCGTGCAGGGAGAGGCTTTCGGTGTAGGGGATGATATTGTCGTCGTACCCGTGCACCAGAATCAGCCGGGCCTTGAGGCGGGAAAGATCCTTGTTGGCGAGATCGAGAGCCTTGATGTCGGCCAGCACGTCTGCGGGAAGCTCCCTGAGCAGCTCGGGCGCCCGCCGGGGATCGCGGTTGGTGATGAAGGCGTAGAGGTGTCGGCCTTCGGCGGTCAACCCGGCAGCCAGGTCGGCGACCGGCGCCTCCAGGTCGGTCTTTTTGCGCTCGGCCATGGCGGCAAACCGCCGGCGGTCGCCGGAGTCGGAGAGGCGATGGAGATTGCTGAGCACGAAGACCCACTTGCCGTATTCGTTGGGCTCGAGGTATCTGGGCTCGCCGAAATACTCGAAGTAGCCGGTGGTGAAGAAACTCAGCACCCGGGGCAGATCGTGATAGCCGCCGACGGCGAAGATAAACTGGACCCGGTCGCGGATCTCCGGCTGCAGGGCCGCCAGCATCGCCGGCCCCGCGGCATAGCTGAAGGCGAGCATGCCGGCCCTGCCGCCCGGAGCCAACTCCGGCCGGGAAACCAGTGCGGTGAAGACCTCGGTCAGTTCACCGACATTGCCCGGATTGACCCGCAGCGATCGCAGGCTCTCGAGATCCGGGACCAACACGGTAAAGCGGGCCCGGGCCAGGCTCTTGGCAAACGCGACCAAGCGGGGGTCGTCCTTGCCGGCTTCGGCCGCCCCCGGAACCAGCACAAGGGCGGACAGGGGCCCCTGTCCGGGCTGGTACAGATCGCCGTAGTAGAGGCGGTTGTTCGCCGAGAACGAAAAGGGCCGGCGGACCGGGGTAGGGGTGGTCTCCTTGAGTCGGCTCGGGTTGTCGCCGGCACCGATATCGGCCAGAACCAGCGCGGCTTCGTAGGCACGGCTGGGCACGCACCCCGTCGCCAGCAACACCGGCAGAAGAAGCAGGCTCAGCCGAAAGATGTTATGACCGACATTCATGATTAGCCTTCCGCCGGCCAAAACATCCAAGGAAGTCAGGCGCTGAAACAACAAGGCGTTATCGATCCTCATTTTTGAATTACCGGGGATTGTTGATTAAGGCAATCTGTCTATTCAAGGTCCAGTAATCGTAGATATAGCCAAAGCCGAACAGGCCGCCGGTGAGCAGATAGAGGATCCCGGTGAGCCATTTGCCCAGGTACATGCGGTGAATTCCGACCAGTCCGAGAAAGGTCAGCAGAATCCAGGCGAGATTATAGTCGATGGGTCCGGGGGCAAAGCGCAGAGCGGCCCGGCGATCCATCGAGGGGATCAGGAACAGGTCGATGAGCCAGCCGATGCCAAGCAGCCCCAGGGTGAAAAAATAGATGGTCCCGGAAACCGGTTTGCCATAATAGAAGCGGTGGGAACCGGTAAAGCCGAACAGCCAGAGAATGTAGCCGATGGCCTTGGAATGGGTGCCCAGATTGCTAGTCATGTTCGCTGGTTCCTTTACAGAGGGTGGCTGAAGGAAATCACAACAAAAAAGGAGCCCTTCCGGACTCCCTTTTCGCTACGGCATTCAGGCTGCGGAGTTATGTTTCGTAGACCAGAACCCGCACCAGACCAATGGTGGCTCCGGTGGTATCGGTGGTTGTGGCATCACTCACGGAGAGTACTCTGGTGATGTTCTTCTCCTGAATGAACCTGTTGACCCGCTGATCCAACTCATCCAATTCCTTATGGGTCTTGAACGGCTGCAAGGGTTCACCGAAGGTTTTGACCTTGACCATAACGTCCTCCCTGATCCAGTAAGTGCTCAGTTAAACCTGCACGACTTCCTTGACGCCGGGGATTTTTTCTTTAAGGGTCTTTTCGATACCCATTTTAAGCGTCATGGTGGACATGGGGCAGGAACCGCAAGCCCCGGTCAGCCTGACGCTGACGATTCCGTCATCGGTCACGTCAACCAGTTCGACGTCACCCCCATCGGCCTGCAGGGCGGGACGCACCAAGTTCAAAACTTCTTCGACTTTCGCTTTCATGGATGACCTCCTGTGTTTGTGTTTCAGTATAGCCCCAAAGGTAGGGCATGCAAGCCGTCGGTCCTGTCTTTAAAGGCGGGCGGACGACTATGGTCTAAACCGGCGGCAGGGAAATCTCGGCGATGCTGCGGCTGCACAGCAGGCGGGGCTCGTCCACTCCCCGGCCCTGCACCAGGACCTTGAAAAGCCCTCCCATCCCGCCATCGGGCAGGATCAGGTTCTTCAGGGTCATGCGCAGCGCCTGAGCCTTTTTTTCGTCGGATTCCCTGGCCTGAAGCTCCATCAGCCCCTCAATGAAGCCGAGCCCCATAAGAAACTGGTACTGTTCGCCGAAATAAAGCGTCTGCAGACCCGCCTGCTCGCCGGCCTGCTGCAGGCTGGTGAAATCGATGTGGGCGGTGATGTCCTGCAGCCCGAATCGTTGATAGGGATCCTCGCTTGTGGCGTGGCGGTGGTAGCACATCAGGGTACCGTTGCGGCGGAAGGGAGCATAGAGCTCGCCAGCGGGATAGCCGTAATCGATGGTCAGCACGAACCCGCGCTTCAGCAGCGTGCCGACCTGCCTCATCCATCGCACCGCTTCGAGGTTGACCTCGCCCCGGTTCCCCTCCACGGGACCTGTCCCCAGGCGCGCGAAATGGTCGGCAATCAGCGGCGAGGAAGGAGCCCGGAGTTCCTCGGTGAGCCGGCCGTTGCGCTCCACCACATAAACTTCCTGCAAGGCTCCGGCGCGCTTCTCAACCAGGTGCACCGGCATCGCGTCGATCAGCTCGTTGGACAGAAAGCAGCCTTCCATGTCGGCCAGATCCGCCAGGTCGCACCAGTCGATGCGGTCCCGGTGAGCGGCCAGGAGTCGACGCTGCCGCTGGCGGCTGGGGCCGCCGATCTCCACCAGGCGGTAGCGCAGGCGATTGTAGAATTCGGGGGCCTCGGCGGCCAGGGCATTGAGGATGTCCAGACACAGATGCCCTTCGCCGGCGCCCTGCTCGGCAATGGTGAACTCACCGCGGCCGAGCAGTTCCCACATCTGAACCAGCTGACGGGCGATCAGGCCGCCGAACAGGGCATGAACGCTGGTCGAAGTAAAGAAATCCCCCTGTTTGCCGATCCGCTCCCGGGGCGACATGTAATAACCGTATTCGGGGTGATAAAGGCAGTGCGCCATATATTCGGCGAAGGTGATTCCATTCGCCGCGCGAACCCGGCGACGGATGAACGCTTCAAGCTCCGGCCTGCTTTCGATAGTCTCGTTTTCGGTCATGAAATCCCGACATCCTTCCCGGCTGATATGCGAAGTTGGAGATTTTAACCCAGGGGAACCTGGTTGACAAGGCTTTGATCAGGGGATGATGCCGAGCAGCTTGTGAATCTGCAGCAGGTCGGCGGTTTCATTGACCAGCAGGGTGGGGATGCCGATCTCCTTGGGCACCTTCAGATCGACCTGGTGGCGGTCGCCGATGAACAGAAAACTCTCCGGTGGCCCCCCGATCTCCTCGAGCAGCCGCCAGAGGGTTTCCGGGTCGGGTTTGGGAGTCCAGGTGAATTCGATGGTGAACAGCCGCGTGAAGAGATTTTCGACCCCCAGCAGCGCCAGAATCTTCTGGGAAAGCGGCAGGCTGTTGTTGGTGTAGATATACAGATCGAATTCGTCGCGCAGGGAATCGAGCAGGGCATAAAGAACCGGGTCGGCCTCCAGGTGGCGTTCGGGTCGGACATGACGGCGGAACGCCCGGTGCAGATCGGGAACCTCGATGCCCAGCTCGAGGCAGGTCCTGGTCAGGGTCGGTTCCTCTTCGATGCTTTCGGCCAATCGCTGCTTGGCGCAGTCCAGAAGCGCCCTTCCCTCTTCCAGCGAAAGCCCTCGGGTTTCGGCCACGACCCGTACCCCCGCTTCGTGGATTTCGCGGGCAACCCCGTCGCTGGTATAGAGAGTGCCATCCAGATCAAAAACAATGGATTTTACGCTGTTCAGGTCAGTCAGCACAGGCACACCGGGGAAGGGAGATCAACCATGGCTTGGGCCGGGTCAGCTTTTGCGCCGCGGGCCCAGATACATCTTTACTTTACCACGGTGACGCCTGATGTCAAAGTACGCACCAGACAGTTTTCTTTTAATTTCGACAAGTTAAGAACAGCGCATCGCACTTTCGGGGATTAGCGGGTCGGTTATTTAGTGCGGCCGATACAATTGGCCAGATGCCGCCGGACCCTCGCGGGATCGTTGGAAAACACCCCGTCCACCCCCATTCGCCGTAGCCGGGCAACACGCTGCGGGTCATCCACCGTCCAGGGGTAGACGGGCATCGCGGCGCTCCGGCAGGCGGCGATCATGGTGCGGGAAACGAGATCCTGGCGAGGATGAAAGCTTTCCGCCGCGCAGGCGAGGGCTTTGCGAAGGGAGCGCCGCCAGAACCGGGAATCGACCAGAAAAGCGATGGGCACCTCGGGAGCGGCGCGGTGCAGATCTTCGAGCAGCCGGAGATTGAACGAGGAAATCACCGGCCGGGCCCTGGGGAATTGCCGGAGCAGATCCAGAACGGCGTTCCCCGCCCCGGCGGATTTGATTTCGATATTCAGGCGCAGCCGGCCGGCAGCCCAATCGAGAACCTCGGCCAGCGTGGGCAAGGGCTCGCCGGCAAAGGCGGGGCCGAACCAGGACCCGGCGTCGAGCTCGGAGAGATCCCGATGTCGCATCCGCGCCACCGGGCCCCGGCCATCGGTGGTTCGCTCCAGGGTCTCGTCGTGAATCACCACGGGAACCCCATCGCGGCTCAGGTGGACGTCGAGTTCGATGCCGTCGGCCCCAGCCGCCTCGGCCTCGCGAAAAGCCGCCAGGGTATTTTCGGGGGCGCCGCAGGAAGCCCCGCGATGGGCCCAGATAAAAAAACTATCCATGATAAAATGGTCCGAGTAAAACAAATCGACAGGTCAATCCACCGGAGGGAGCCCGATGAAAAAGGACAACACCCTGCTGCTCGTGCTGGGGTTGCTCCTGCTGCTGGGAATGGTCCTTACCCTCTGTTGGGGACGGGGACCAAGCCGCCACGGTTACGGCAGCCAGCCCGGCGGTCGGCTGCCCCCCGCCTCATCGGGTCAGGGCATCCCCTTGAGTACCGGATAACCGCGCAGCTGCCATCCCCAGATTCCGCCGTACATGTTGAAAACCTTGCTGAACCCCTTATCGACAAGGTATCCGGCCACTTGCGTACTGCGCGAGCCGACTGCGCAATACACGAGAACCGGCCGGTCTCTGGGGACCTCACCAAGCCGACGAACCAACTTATCGATGGGGATCAACTTTGCTCCCTCGATCCTCACCTCCATATACTCCTGGGAAGTACGAACGTCGAGGAGAAAAACCCGGCCATCCTTTTTCAGCAGTTCCGCCGACTCGGCAGCCGAGAGGTTGACCACCGGCGCGGCAAAGACCGCAGGGCTCAACAACAGCAGGCAAATAAGGATAAAAATTGACCGCTTGCGCACCATATCGAAACTCTCTCCTTTGATCATCAGATTCGGGAACGGGAAAATCTTTCTCCAGTATATGCAATTTCGCATATGTTTTCATCCCTAAACTTGTCATTCCCACTGAATCATGCCATGATACTGCCCGTTCATCTATTCGCCCCCCTAAGGAGACACTTTATCAATGGATCGCAATCTGGCACTGGAGTTGGCACGGGTTACCGAAGCTGCGGCCCTGGCCTGTGGCCGCTGGGTCGGTAAAGGAAACAAAATGGCGGCCGACGAAGCGGCCACCAACGCCATGCGTCGTACCCTCGATTCGATCGACATCAACGGCACCGTGGTCATCGGCGAAGGCGAAATGGACGAAGCCCCCATGCTCTACATCGGCGAAAAGGTCGGCAACGAAAGCGCCGCCGAGGTCGACATCGCCGTCGACCCCCTGGAGGGCACCAACATCTGCGCCAAGGGAATGAACGGNNCACCATCGCCCTGGCCCCGCGCGGGGGTTTTCTTCACGCCCCCGACATGTATATGGAAAAGATTGCGGTCGGCCCCTCGGCCCGCGGCGCCATTGACATCAACGCCACCCCGACGGTCAACCTGAAGAAGGTCGCCGAAGCCAAAGGCTGCTATGTTGAAGACCTGACCGTGGTAATCCTCGATCGGCCCCGCCACGACAAGATCGTCGAAGAGATCCGCAAAGCCGGGGCGCGCATCCACCTGATCAGCGACGGCGACGTGGCTCCGGCCATTGCCGCGGCCGTTGAGGGGAGCGGCGTTGATCTGTTGATGGGCATCGGCGGCGCCCCCGAAGGGGTACTCGCCGCCGCCGCTCTCAAATGCATGGGCGGCGACATGCAGGGACGCCTGGTGTTCATGAGCAAGGATGAGCGGGACCGGGCCAAGACCATGGGCATCGACGACTACGATCAGGTTTACAATTGTGAGGAGATGGCCCGCGGGGATGTGTTTTTCGCGGCCACCGGAGTAACCAACGGCGACCTGCTCAAGGGGGTTCGCTACTTTGCCGGCGGGGCCGTTACGCACTCGATTGTCATGCGTTCCAAAAGCCGGACGGTACGCTTTATCGAAAGCCAGCATTACTTCGACCACAAGCCCCTTTACTGATTTCTTCGACCATGGCCCGCCGGCACGACAATTTAACCCTTTTCAACCGTTTGAAACATTGTTAGAATAAATAGCCTTTTTGTTGAAATATTCCATGGATAGGGGAAAAATATGGCGATCATAACGATCTCGCGAGAAATGGGAAGTGCAGGCATTCCGATTGCCCATCAGGCGGCGGAAAAGCTCGGCTATACGCTGATTGACGGGGAAGCCATCCGTAAAGTCGCTTCCGATTACGGCTTGAGCCTGGAAGCCCTAGAGCAGGCGGATGAAAAACCGCCGGCCTTCATCGAAAAGATGGATGCCCAGATGGAGATCGATTTTCGCATGATCGAACTGATCGTGCTCGATTACGCTCTCAAGGGCAATGTCATCATTTACGGCCGCGGCGGGCAGGACCTGCTGGAAGGGGTCAGCAACGTTCTGCGGGTGCGCATCATCGCACCTTTCGAGGAGCGGGTGGAGCGCTGGGCCGAGCGCGAATGGCTTGACCCCGACCTGGCCCGGGTTCTGGTCCGCAAGAGCGATCAGCAGCGGGCCGGCTTTATCAAATATTACTTTGATCGCGACTGGGCCGACCCCCTGCACTACGACCTGACCATCAATACGTTGCGCCTCTCCGAGGAAACCGCCGTCAAACTGATTTGCGACGGCGTCAAGGACAAAAACCTGGTCGAGCGTAAAGACCCGGCCAAGAAGATCATCCAGGACCGGATCATCGAGAAAAAAGTCGAGGTCGAAATCCTCTCTAAAGGCGGCATCGAAGGACTGCACCAGTACCACTTTCACCTGGCAGTGAAAGCAGGTGTCGTTACTCTGAGTGGCCACCTGCACAACGATGACCAGCGGCAGAACATCATCGAGATCGCCAAGGCGGTAGATGGCGTAAAGGGCATCAAGGACCAACTGGAAATTCGCCCCTACCGGTCCACCCCCCAGGACCATTGATCCCGCTCCTCAGGCGTCTTTCCAAAGCCGGCCCCAAAGGCCGGCTTTTGCTGTTCACGGGCGGCGGGATGACCGGAAAATCCCTTGTCTGACCCTGTTTCTTCATGCTAGCATTGCACGGTTTAGCATCACCCGTGAAGCCTGAATAATAGGTAAGGAGAATCGAAAGATGGCAGGACACAGTAAGTGGGCCAATATTAAACATCGCAAAGGCGCCCAAGACGCCAAACGCGGCAAAATATTCACCAAGCTGATCAAGGAGATCACCGTGGCGGCCAAAATCGGCGGCGGTGACCCTGCAGCCAACCCCCGCCTGCGCACCGCCGTGGATAAGGCGAAGAGCGAAAACATGCCCAAAGACACCATTGAACGGGCCATAAAAAAGGGCACCGGGGATCTTGACGGGGTCGAATACGAAGAAGGAACCTTCGAGGGATACGGCCCTGGCGGGGTCGCGGTCATCGTCGAGTTCATGACTGACAACCGCACCCGGACCGTTGCCGACGTCCGCCACATTTTCAGCAAGCACAACGGCAACCTCGGGGTCAGCGGCTCGGTCTCCTTCCTCTTTGACCGCAAAGGCCTGATCGCTTTTTCCACGGAAGACGATTTCGAAACCATTTTCGAGGCGGCCCTGGAGGCCGGCGCCGAAGACGTGAAGGATGAAGGAGACGTCTACGAAGTCATCACCGATCCGGCCAACTTCATCGAGGTGCGCGACGCCCTTGGCGAAGCCGGTCTGAAATGGGAAACCGCCGAAACCACCATGCTTCCCCAGACCATGGTACAGCTTGAAGGCAAGCAGGCGGAACAGATGCTCAAGCTGATGGACAGGCTCGAGGACAACGACGACGTTCAGAACGTTTACGCCAACTTCGATATTTCCGACGAAGAAATCGAAAAGGTGATGGGCTGAAAACAGGTGATCAGTGATCGGCGGACAGTGATCAGTATTTTTTCACTGCCCACTGCCCACTGAATCATGAGAATTCTCGGCATCGACCCAGGCACCCGGGTTACCGGCTACGGTTTGATTGAAAAGCATGGCAACCGCCTGGTCCATATCGACAACGGGGCCATCTATACCCGTAGCGGCGACGAACTGGCGGTACGCCTGAAAAGCATTCACGACGGACTCTGCCAGGTGATTGCCGACTACGCACCTAAGGCATTGGCCGTGGAGAAGATTTTCGTCGCCAAGAACGCCTTGTCGGCCCTCAAACTCGGCCATGCCCGGGGAGCGGCCCTGCTGGTCGGAATCAACCACGACCTGCCGGTTTTCGAATATTCGGCCCTGCAGGTAAAAAGCGCCGTGGTCGGCTACGGCAAGGCGGCCAAAGTCCAGGTTCAGCAAATGGTCAAGGTCCTGATGAACCTGCCCGAAATCGCCCAGGAAGATGCCTCGGATGCTCTGGCCGTAGCCATCTGCCACGCCAACAGCATCGGCGTCAGCAACCGCCTTCAGGCGGTTCTGGGCCGCCAGCGGTAATCATCGAAGAGGCGCGAAAGCATCCATGATCGCACTGCTCACCGGCAACATTGCCTATAAATCCATCGACCACTTGATCGTCGACGTCGGCGGGGTCGGCTACCGCCTGCTGATTCCCCTTTCAACCTTTTATCTGTTACCCGAAGAAGGCCAGGTCCGGCTCCACGTCTACACCCACGTCAAGGAAGACGCGATTCACCTGTTCGGCTTTCTGACCCCCCAGGAAAAAGAGATGTTCGGCCTGCTCATTTCGGTTTCGGGCGTCGGCCCCAGGTTGGCCGTGAACATCCTGTCCAACATTCCGTCCGAAGAACTGATGTCGGCTCTTGGCGAGAGCGATATCAAGCGCTTATCGGCGGTGCCGGGAATCGGCAAGAAAACCGCCGAACGGCTTATCCTCGAGCTCAAGGAAAAGGTCGGCAAACTGGCAACCTTCAAGCCCGGCCTGATGCCGGCGCCGACCGTGCAACCTGCGGCCAGCGCCCTGGATGATACCCTTTCGGCCCTGGTCAATCTGGGCTACAAAGAAAACCAGGCGAAAAAAGTTCTTGAATCCATGGAAATTGCCACCGACACTCCCCTTGAGGACATTCTCAAGGAAGCCCTGAAGGTCCTGGCGAAGTAACCAGCGATGGCCTCCTGGCTGCGAGCATGAATTTATGACCGAGCGGATGATCACAGCCGACCTGAGTGGAGACGACGAACGGTTCGAATCGAGCCTGCGCCCGCGAACCCTCAAGGAATATATCGGCCAGCCCAAGGCCAAGGAGAACCTGCAGGTCTTTATCGACGCCGCCCGCAATCGGGGCGAAGCCCTTGACCATGTTCTCTTCTATGGCCCACCAGGGCTGGGGAAGACCACCCTGGCCAACATCGTGGCCAACGAGATGGGAGTCAACATCAAGAGCACCTCGGGGCCGGTGATCGAAAAAACCGGCGATCTGGCGGCTATCCTGACCAACCTCGAAGCCGGGGATGTTCTTTTCATCGACGAAATTCATCGCCTCTCGCCGGTGGTCGAAGAAATCCTCTACCCGGCGATGGAGGACTACCAGCTTGACATCATCATCGGCCAGGGTCCTTCGGCCCGCACCATCAAGCTGGATATCCCCCGGTTTACTCTGGTCGGGGCAACCACCCGGGCCGGCCTGCTGTCCTCGCCGCTGCGCGACCGCTTCGG
>NPIE01011143.1_pt2 | contig 12439 bp, 9 predicted proteins | sample 8637661 | NCBI WGS metagenome assembly NPIE01 (sample SAMN07420842, study PRJNA396082) | bioreactor metagenome | isolation source: sample BA12 brine-fed electro-methanogenic bioreactor BA | place: Japan: Kochi | collected 2016-12-09 | reverse complement strand
GTAAAACGGTGTCCCGTCGAATTCGCGGACCTCGGCCAATTCCTGCAGTGACGGGTCGCTGTTGAGTCGCCGGATAAAGGCACTTTCAAATGCATCGGCCTCATTGAGCGGGTTGCGGGCATTGATGGCGCATTCCTTGTACGTATTTGGCGTGTCCGTCAACTCCTGGTAATACCCTTCTATTTCCCTGACTGCATAGGTAGAGGACATCCAGGCCGGCACAAAGGAGGCCGTTCGGCGTCCAGTTGTTCGATCGTCAAGGAGTGCCGGTTTCAGCTGATGCGTGAAGTAGGCATGGGTGGCGAGATTTCTTTCCAGGATGAGCATCGCTTTTGCCCGGGCCTCCTCTCTGGCATGGGCCTTCAGGTGGCCGTTGATCAGCAGGGTGGCGGTCACGCCGGCGATCCCGATGATCAAGGTGATGAGCAGGAACAGGCGATCGACGACACGCTCTCTGGGATTTAGATAGCGTTGGCGAGGAAGAGAAAACTTCATGAGACGGTTACGATTCTATTGGTTCGAGAATTGAGAGGATACAGCGGTTGCGGCCCTGTTTTTTTGCTTCGTACAATGCAGCGTCTGCCGCTCGAAACAGTGTTTCCGATGACTGGCCGGCTGTGAGCGGTGGCTTGATTAGGCCGATGCCCAGGCTGATGGTGATATATGGAATGACCGAGGAGGTTTGATGGGCGATCTGTTGTTCAACAATGGTTTGTCTGATTTTTTCCGCAACATGGAGTGCTCCCTCGGCTCCCGTGTCAGCCAGAATCACGGCAAATTCCTCGCCGCCATACCGAGCGACGACATCGCCAGGTCGCGCGACCGCCTGTCGGATCAGATGGGCGACACGGCGCAAGCAGTCATCGCCGGCCTTGTGACCATAACTATCATTGTAATCTTTGAAAAAGTCGATATCTACCAAGATCAACGACAGCGGGCTCTGGTTCCGGAGCATTTTTTTCCATTCCCGCTCCATGCACTCATTGTAGGTCCGGCGGTTGGCGATACCCGTCAAGGCATCGACCGTCGATATCTGGTACAGCGTTTCGTTAGCCTTCCTGAGTCGTTCTTCCGCTCGGACGATCTTTCCGTAGCGGCGGGCATTTTCAATCGGCAACTCGCAGATATTGACGATACTGAGCGCCAGGTTGAGATAACGGTCACGGTAATCGGGAAAGGCAATTTGTTCAACGGAGATAATCCCCCGCACGTCGTGTGGTTGGCCGATACGCAGAGTAAATCCCTGGTCTGTCATGAGATAATCGGTTTCCCGGGGAAACGCCGTGAGTTGCTCTCGGATAGCGACTTGTTCGGACTCCGATGCCCCGTTTGGCCGGAGCCAGAGACGATCCGGGCGGCCATCTTGGAAACCCAGATAACAGAGTTGTTCAGGTGCAAAGAGAAAGGTATAGACATCGAGCATCGCATCGATCGCTTCCGACTCGCTGGTCGTTTGCGCGAGATTTGACAGGAGATCAAGGGCCATCGCATAGTGGGCCATCTGCTGCTGAGCAGCGGTGATCCGCGCGGCAGCCTCCTGTCGTCCCTGAGTCAAGAGGTAGTTGAGATAGGTCCGGGTAAAGCGCAACCGCATCTCGGAGATACCGCAAGGGATGATCTCGTGGGGACGATCGACGACGGCGGCAAATTCCTTGAGGTGCACGCCGCTGTCTTGATTGACGCCGGTGTCGAGCAAGACGATGGTGTTGGTGGTTTCGGCAAAGATATCGCGAGCCGTTGCCACCGTGAGCCCGAGTTGGTCCAGTGCTTCCGGCCAGTTTTCCAGCCAGCCGGGAGTGGTCAGGAAGGCTCCATCTTTGAGACACTGGGTAACCAAGGGTGCTTCCGCCACCAGGCAGAAACAGTGTTCCCGTTGATGGATATGGAAGGTGACCCCGTTTACCGAGCAATCGGCCAGGCCCTGCAGGCAAAAGCCGCCGAAGACCTCTACCTGGTTGATCTCTCCGGAAGTGGGGAGCAGGGCGGTCAGTTCATCCAGGGAAATCCTCGGCCGGCCGCAGCGCGATGGAAAGGGAAGTACCACGACCTGGTCAAGCTGCTCGGTCAGGCGGGCGTGTTCGGCTTCCTGATGGTAGTGCCGGCAAATGGCAAAGGCGATGTTACCGCTCATGACGCATTGCCGAATCGAGCGGGTAGTGTCCCCAGCGGTGAACCGCCTCACTGATGGCGAGCAGCGTCTCATCGGGGACCTGCCAGGGGATTTCGCCGTGGTTGTCCGACAGGATGAAGCCGCCTCCTGCCCCCGCCGCCGTGATGGCCTGTCTGACGATCGTTTCAACCTCCTGTCGGCTCCAATGGCGCATGCTGATGCCGTTGAGATTGCCAAAGATGGTGAGCTTGCCGCGACAGGCTGATTTCAGGTCGGTAAGGTTCTCCAGGCAACTGGTCCCGACGCCCAATGTGCCGGTTTGGGCCAGGTCGGCGATGATCGGCAAACCCCGACCGGAGGCCAGATGGGTGACCGTCGGGCCTTTGATACGGGCGATGGTCCGGGTAGCTACCGGCAGGCCGGTATGGCGATACAGTTCGGGGGGAATAATGGTTGCCGAGGCGATCGGATCGAAATAGCAGATTGCCGTGGCCCCGGCGGCCAGTTGGGCATTGGCCCAGTCGACGCAAAAGGCCTCGTTGATGTGCATCAGCATGCTGAACAATTCGGGCTGTTCAAGCAGCAGATCAAAGTAGGGCGCAAACCCCATCTGCATCACCGGCAGAGAAAAGGGTGACATGACTACGCCGATGATCGGGTAGTCGTCGCCAACCCGTTTTTTCAGCAGGGTCGTGGCGTCGAGAACCTTTCTTAGACACGGCGTGGTCGCGATCACAGGCGCGTTCAGGGACGGTATCATGTCCTGGTGGCGGATCATGGGGGTACCGGTATTGGGCGGGCCGTTGTCGACATAGAGTACTTCTCCCCCCCAGGCCTCGATCTCCAGCGGCGCATAGAAAAAGGTATAGAGACAGTCGTGCCGGTATTTGTTGCGGAGGCAGAGTTGTCCTTGGGCGACATGTTCGGCCCGGTCGAAATAATCACGGATGCTCAGGCCGAGCTCCTTGGCACCATGCATAGTTGGCAGCAAAAAGAGCGGCACCCGATCCGGTTCGCGGTGGTTTATGGTAGTGAGCACCCGCTGCAAGGAGGTCATCGTGGTGCGGCTCATGCTCCGTCTCCTGATAGTTGTTCGATGATTCCCGGGACGTCGGCCGCGGACGCGCCCATGGCATCGGCACCGACTTCGATCCAGAGCCTCGGGTCAAACAGGAACGGCGCTCCGCCAACAATGATCTTAACCTGCAGACCCTGTTCCTTGAGTCCGGAAACAACGTCTCGGACCGCCAGAGCCGAATGAAGCATCAAGGTGGAAAGCAGAAGCACCTCGATCCGATCGGTGCGCACCTTCTCGATCACTTCTTCCACGGTGACCCGTCCGTAATCCTGTAGCGCGAACCCTGCGGCCCGCAAGACCGAATAGACAATCCGTTTGCCGAGGAAATGGTGATCTTCCAGCACACCGATGGCCATTGCCGGCAGGTGTTTTCGTGACGCGGCACCTGGAGGCAGCAGAGTATCCACCAATTCTTCACAGATTCGCCCGCTCATGTAGACCTGGGACAAGGCGATGTCGCCACGCTCCCAGCCAGCGCCGATATGATGCAAAGCCGAGACAAGGATCTGATCGACAATTTCCATCGCCGACAAGCTGTCGGCGGCTTGCGCAACGCATTTTCTGGCGGCCAGTCGATCGAGCGAGAGGAGTGCGAACTGAAACGATTCAGTAAGATCAGTCATGGCTATTTTCCCCCGGTCGGATGCCAGTGTGAAAGAAAGAGAGTGATCGAATTGCTTCCACCCCACAGCCCAGCATAAAGTATGCCAGGAAGAGCAAAGCAGCGGGGCATCCACCTAACTGATTGTTTTTGCAACAATCAATGTGCGCACCAAGGGACGGCGAGGGGAAAGTAACGATGCGGTGGAGGCAGAAGTACCTCCCGCAGGATTGCTGCCATTTACGATGGAGGAGTGAAGAGGAGGCGGATGAATCGATTCCCGTTTGATTGAGCTTTGCCTCCGGTGTTACGGTGTGATAGACTGAAACAGTCGGCAGGGGGGAGTTCGAGACAGTCAGATTGTAGGTAGCCATTCATATGAGTTTTCGGTACCACTTCAGAGACCTGGTAGATATTGCCGGGTTGGAGAAAGTTTTTCAGCACCTTTATCAGGTGGCCGGCGTGCCGTCGGCCCTCATTGATAGCGACGGGGAGGTGCTGGCAGGGGCCGGCTGGCAGCAAAGATGCCTCGATTTTCACCGGTGTCACCTCGATGCGCGTCGCCGGTGCATCGACAGTGACCGCGGTGCGCGTGAACGAATCGGTACCGACCCGGACCGGCAGATATACATCTGCCCGCATGGTTTGGTTGATTCGTGTTATCCGGTCATCGTCGAGGGGGTGATTACCGCCTATGTCTTTACCGGGCAATTCCTTCACGAACCGGTTGACGAGCAGCTGCGTGACAGGTTCAGAAGACAGGCTCGCGACTACGGTTTTGATGAGACGGCCTACCTGGCGGCACTTAACAAGGTGCCGGTCGTCTCGCCGGAACGACACCGGCAGATGCTCGATCTGTTGTCCGCTCTGGCCGGCCAGATTGCCCAGCTGGGCATCGCAAGTATCAACGAGCGTCGCCGGAGCACTCAGCTCAGGGATAGTGATGAGTTGCTGCGTCTCAGCCTTGAAGCGACGAATGACGGTTTGTGGGACTGGCGTATTGGCGTCGATACGATCTATTGGAGCCCGCGTTGCTATAGCATGCTCGGTTTTCTCCCCGATTCGTTTGCGGTGACTGTCTCGACCTGGCGTGATCTGATTCATCCCGATGATCTCGATACCATAAAGAAAAAGGTGGAAGCGGTCCTACGCGGTAGCGGCTTCTTGTCCTGCGATTACCGGCTGCGTGCGGTTTCCGGGGAGTATCTCTGGGTGCATGGCCGGGGCCGGGTGGTTCAATGGGACGAGGCTCGTAACGCCGTCCGGATGGTCGGCACCCATACCGATATCGCCATGCGGAAGGAGGCAGAGGAACACAACAGGAGTTTGCAGGAACAGCTGCGGCAGGCCCAGAAGCTGGAGGCTATCGGTACGCTGGCCGGCGGCATCGCCCATGACTTTAATAATATTCTCGGGGCGATGATCGGTTTTACCGATATGGTTATCGACGATCTGCCGGTTGATTCAAACCATCGCCGGGATCTCGGCAAGGTGCTGCAGGCCGGCCACCGGGCCCGAGACCTGATCGGCCAGATTCTTGCCTTCAGCCGTCAATCGGCAGCCAAGCGAACCACCCTGCAGCCGCGGACGATCATAAAGGAGGTGTCCCGGTTGCTGCGGTCAACATTGCCGACAACGATTGCCATCAACCAATCGGTTGCTCCCGGATGCGGCTGCATTGAGGCCGATCCGAGCCAGTTCCATCAAATCCTGATGAACCTGTGTACCAATGCCTATCATGCCATGGAGGAATCAGGCGGCACCTTGAGCTTGACCCTCCGTCCCGCTTCGGTCCTCCCTGAAACCCTGCGCCGCAAGGCCGAGCGTTCCGGTGATGCCTATCTCGAACTGCTCGTAGCCGATACCGGTCATGGCATGAATCCAACGACTCTTGCGAAGATTTTTGATCCGTTCTTCACCACCAAGGACAAGGAGAAAGGGACCGGCATGGGGCTGTCGATCGTCTACGGTATTGTCACTGAATACGGCGGTGTTCTGACCGTGGACAGCGAAGAGAGGCGAGGCACCACCTTCCACATCTTCTGGCCCTGCTCTCCGCAGCAGAGTCGCACAACGGTTCAGGACGCCGAAGCCTTGCCGGGCGGAACGGAACGGATTCTATTCGTTGATGACGAGCAGCTGCTCCTTGAGATGACAGCCAGGATGCTCGAGCGTTATGGCTATACCGTGACTCCGGTGACGGACGGACAGCGCGCGTATGACTTGTTTTGCGCTGATCCGCAACGCTTTGATCTGGTGATCACCGACCAGACCATGCCCGGCATGACCGGCTTGGAGCTGGCCGGCAAGTTGCTGGCCATCAGACCCGGATTGCCGATTATTCTTTGTACCGGCTTCAGCGCTGCCGTCGATGAGGAAAAGGTCAAAAAAGCGGGGCTGCATGGCCTGATTTTCAAGCCGCTGCTCAAGAAAGATCTGACGGTGCTTATCCGCTCCGCACTCGCCGCTGTGCCGCCTGATTTGCCAGGTCCCGAGCCGGCCGGCGAGCCGCTCCCGCTGGGCTCCAATTGAAAGACAAGGCGAGGACCGGGATAGTCATGGATTCCTCTGACCAGCAGCGGCCAGCGATTGAGCCTCACCTGCAGCCGGACGTGCTGCTGGACTACAAATTTCTCCAGTCCCTGAGGCGGTTGACCCGGGCCGTGGCTCACGACTATAACAATATCTTTACCGGGCTTGCCGGGCAAATCACCTTGCTCGAGCAGAGCGGTCAGCTGGCAAACGGGACCCCCCGACAAAAGCTGACCACCGATTTGATCGATCACGGCGTGAATCGGACGGCGATTCTCCATGAGTTCGCCCGTCCGTCTGCTGCGGCCGAGCAGCAGGTTCATTCACTGCGGCGTATTGTCGATCAAACGGTTGCCGCGCTGCAGGTCTGTTCGCGCGTGCACCGGTTTTCCGTGCAGTGGCCGGATGAATCGGTCCGGCTGGCGTGCCGGTTCAAGGATATGGTCCTGGCCCTGTTTTACCTCGGTGAAAACGGAGTTGATGCGATGGCCGGCGGCGGGACGTTGCGAATAGTGATTACCGTGAGCTCTGACCACGATAGCGGCCGCCAGGTGGACATCTCCTTCCGCGACACGGGACCAGGGATTGCCGCGGCGGTGCGCGATCGTTTGTTTGCGCCCTTTGTCTCCAGCACCAAGCCGGCGCCGCCCGGTGGCCTTGGGCTCTATGCAGCCCGCACCATTGTGCGGCGGTACGTCGGTGATCTGTCGATCACCGACGCGGCCGGCGGTGGCACGGTGGCAACGGTCACCCTGCCGTGCCATGATCCGCTTGGTGATGCGGGTGATGCTGGGCCTGAGGCAGGAGTGGGTTCTCCTGCCACCGGTCCCCCCGATCGACAGGTCTTCTTTGTCGTCGAGGATGACGAAGCGATGCGTGACTTGATCGTTACCGGCTTGCAACGGCGGGGACATGTGGTTTTTTGCACGGAGACGGCCGCCGAGGCGCTGGAGGAGTATCCCCTGGTGCACGATACGGTTACGGTGTTGCTTATCGACATCGGTCTGTCGGATGCAGACGGTTTTGCCTGTGCCCGTGATTTGCTGGCCATCAGCGGGCGGCCCCGGGTGCTCTTCATGTCCGGAGACGAACCGGATGGGGATCTGCCGATCACCGGGGCCGGTTTCCTGAAAAAGCCGTTTACCATCAAACATATCGAAGAGGTCCTGCGCCATGGCCAACCAGGCCGTCAAGGCTGACCAGGAGATCCGGGTGCTCGTCGTTGACGACGAGGCGGCAATCGCCGATTTTATCGGCGAGGTGCTTGCCGCGCACGGCTATTCGACCGGTGTTTTTACCGATCCGCAAGCAGCCTTTGAGCAGGCAGGCCGGGAGACCTTCGACCTGGCGCTGATCGATATCAACATGCCGGTCATCGACGGTGCCCGGCTGTCACAACGCCTGCTCGAACACCAGCCGGACACCGAGATCATTATCATTACCGGTATCCCGGATGAGAGCAACCTCGATCCCTGCCTGAAAATGGGACTGACCCATTTCCTCTTTAAACCGTTCAACGAATCGCAGCTCGTTTATACCGTCTATGCAGCCCTGCATTTCAAGCGATTGCGACAATCCTATCTGGCCTCTTCAGCCAACGTCCAGGGGAGTGATTTGGTCGGCGTCTCCATTTCGGTTCGTGACAATCGGCAGGAAATCCAGACCGTGGCCGGAACCGATCTGCCGGTACTGATAACCGGGGAATCGGGAACCGGCAAGGAGATCATCGCCCGTGACATCCACCGCAACAGCCAGCGATCGGCACGGGTGTTTCTGCCGATTAATTGCGCGGTGCTCGGGACACTGGCCGAATCCGAGTTATTTGGTCATGCCAGCGGTGCCTTTACCGGGGCTGTCAAAAGTACCGACGGCTACATCGGGGCCGCCCACGGCGGTACACTGTTTCTTGATGAAATCGGTGAGTTGTCTGGTGAAATCCAGGCAAAGCTGCTCAGGTTTCTCGACGATGGAGAATACAGCAAGGTCGGCGAGGCCAAGATCAGGCATGCCGACATCCGAATCGTTGCCGCCACCAACCGCGATCTGGAAGCGATGTGCGTGGACGGCAGCTTTCGTAAAGATCTGTTTTATCGACTCTCCGGAACGATCATCAGGACCGCGCCATTGCGCGAACGAAAGGCTGATATCATCCCGCTGGTCTGGCATTTCCTCTCCCTGTTCGGCAGTGCCAAGAACATCACCTACGGTATTTCGGGCGATGCCTGTTCTCGCCTGCTCGTGGAAGAGTGGCCGGGCAACGTGCGCCAGCTAAAACAGGTGCTCTACAAGATCTGTCAGATATCCGATACCAGGAAAATAACACTGGCAGATGTGCAGCGGGTGCTTGGGTGCAGTGATGCCAACCAGCACCGGCCGTATCGTGATGCAAAACAGCAGGTTTTGCTTGATTTTGACCGGGATTATCTGCTCAAGACGCTTTATCTGGCCCAAGGGAGTCTGAAAAAGGCCCTGCAACTCAGCGGTATGCACAAGAAGAATTTCTATGAAAAAATCAAACAGCTCGGCATGAGCGTAAAAGATTATTCGCGCCCGAGTGACGGCTGATCTTGAGCAATCAAGATAACGGGCGCCCGGCTTTCGAAGAGTCCAGAACCGTGCGTTAGCGTCTGGTGTGCTTTCGCCAAGAGCGGTGGTTGAACCTCCCGGGCTGATGTTGATTTTGGTAAAGAAGGCTGACTCGGAGAGTCTGATAGAACTCGGTGTCGTTCCTGTTTACTGCTGGTTGTTTCTCCTAGCCTACCATGCGGCAACGGCCTCGCGTAGGCGCTTTTTTACCTCCTTTTTCTCCTGTTAAGACGAACATTGAACCAAAGGTGCGTTGCCCGTCTTGGCAGGGATGTCTGTAATGTTTTGAGATCAGGAATCATTCATAACTTGTGCGGGATATTTTCTCTTCGGGCATGAATCCTGCTGTTGACATGCGAACAGCAAGAAATATGTCAGGGACAACGGACATCCTGAGGCTGATTTAAGGCCTGCTGATTGAAGAGACATTCATCATTTTGAGATAAAGAGGTGATTCGTATGGAACGCTTTTGTTCATTTTGCACATGTTATCTTGGTGTCAAGGAACCGGTTTCCGATACCCGCCGGACCCACGGCATCTGCCCGGATTGCCTGGAGCATGTCCTCCGGCAGCAAGGTGAGCAATCTTTCGATGCGTATCTTGATCAGTTTAACGCACCGGTTCTGATCATTGACGGACAGGGACGGGTTGCTGCGGCCAACGGTGCGGCGTTGGAACTGCTAAACAAACCGTATCAGCGGGTGCAGGGGATGTTGGGCGGGGAGGCTATGGAGTGCGCTTGGGCGCGTCTGCCCGGAGGCTGCGGGCAGACCATCCATTGCGCCTCCTGCACGATCCGTAATCTGGTCATGGAGACGTTGAAAAACAAGTATGGAAAGCGGCGTCGGTGGGTATCCCTGACGAGAGAAGAAGCGCTTGTCGATATGCTGATAACCACCATGTACTGCGAAGGCACGGTCCGTGTCGTCATCGAAAAGGTGCGGGTCAGGGCACGGAATGCCGATACGATTGTACCACCTGCAGGGAACGACAACAAGGCGCAAGGTATGGCGTGATCAGCTGAATAAACTGATGAGGGAAGAAAGTGATGAAAACGACGGGGCCACCGGCTTTTCAAGCGAACGTCTTGGACGGTCCTGGTGGAGAATCTGCATGAGATGATCGGCAGGCATTGTCTCAGGTTCTGTGAACGTTTTGCAATATGGGCATTGGTGTATCGATCGGTTCGATATCGGTCATGGCCGTGAAAAACGGGATATGAGTAATCAGCCAGCTGTAGAACGGGCCGATTTCGCTAAAGACCGGTGCCGACAGTTCGGCACGAAGGTGTTCCCGCCAGGTGTCCAGGTTCGCCGGCCAATAGATCGGCGCGAAGCCATGGGAACGATAGGTCCTGAAGACCCACAGAACGGTGTCGACCAGGATTTCGGGACGGTAGCCCTGCCACAGCGAGTCCATGAACAGCGCGAAATTGCGGTTGTTGTCCTCGCTCATCAACCGGCCGGCAGGGCCAACCAGTTTTTCCAGATCGGGGCGTTGAGCCATGGCGCGGTTGACCGCGGCTGCAAGCACTTCCCGCTTTTCAGAAAAGGCGACGGCCGCCTCTGCAGACGGTTGCTTGAGATGCGCGGCGTCGGCGATCAGTTCCTCGCGGTTCATGATTGCTTCTCCTGATGATTTATGTACGTTTTCTGTCACTTCATTAGGGCCGCATGTGGTACCGGCGGCCCTGTGTTTACGGGGTAAACTGATTGGAGTATAGTTTGCCTGGCAAAGAAGCGCAAATTATTGCGCTGCTCCGGGCTGTTCTTACGGTGCGACCCGGTTGAACAATAATTCCGGGAAAACCGCATGCGGCCCGGTCGGCTGTCGGCAGGGCGCATGCAGCCATTGGGTTGCAGAACGCTTCCGGTAATCATGGACGACATGGACGAAGCACAGCTTAACAACCTGGATCAGCGCTTCGTCGGCCGCATTATCGATTCGATGGCCGACGGGGTGTTCACCATGGACGAGCAGGGCCGGATCACCTCCTGGAACCGCTCGATGGAGAGGATCAGCGGCTATTCTGCGGCCGAGGCGATGGGCCGGACCTGCGCGATTCTCAGCTGCAGTCGCTGTTTCGGTACGAGCTGTCCGGCCGATATCCGGCGTTGCCGGATTTTCGAGCGGGATTCCGCCGAGGCCAAGGAATGTCAGGTTCGCCACAAACTCGGTCATGATGTACCGGTCATCAAGAATGCCAGCGTGGTGCGTGACGACAACGGCCGGATTCTCGGCATCGTCGAGACCATTACCGACCTCACCGAACTCAGCCGGGTGCGGCGGCGCTGCGACTCGGCGAGATACACCGGCTTGATAACATCATCGGCAAGAGCCCGGTCATGCGCGGCGTCTTCAGGTTCATCGAGGCAGCGGCGGCCAGTGACGCAACCGTGGCTATCCGTGGCGAGAGCGGTACCGGTAAGGAATTGGTCGCCGGCGCTATTCATTTTCGCAGTCCGCGCAGCCGGCAACCGCTCGTTACCGTGAACTGCAGTGCTCTCAGTGAGCCCCTGCTGGAGAGCGAATTATTCGGCCATGTCAAGGGCGCCTACACCAGGGCCCTGCGTGACCGTATCGGCCGTTTCGAGGAGGCCGCCGGCGGCACGGTGTTTCTCGATGAAATCGGCGATTTGAGTCCTCTCATTCAGGTCAAGTTGCTGCGGGTGCTGCAGGAGCGCGAGATCGAGCGGGTTGGTGAATCGCGGCGTCGGCCGATTGACATCCGCATCATCACCGCCACCCACCGGGACCTTGCCGCCCTGGTCAGGGAGGGCCGTTTTCGCGAGGACCTCTATTACCGGTTGAAGGTCTTTCCCATCGTTATTCCATCGCTTCGGGAGCGCCGTGAGGACATCCCGCTGCTGACCAGTCATTTTATCGATGCATTCAACAAGAAGACCGGCAAGCATATCGTCGATGTCGCCCCGGCGGTGATGCGTTTGTTTCTCGATCACGATTGGCCGGGCAACGTCCGGGAACTGGAACATGCCATCGAACACGCCTTCGTGCTGTGCGGCCGCGACCGGATCGATGTTGACGATCTGCCCGTCGAACTGCGCCACGGCCCGTCACCACCTGCCGGGCTGCGAGGTTCGACCGGACCGGCAAGCAGTAGCCGGCCGCCGCTGACCAGGGTGTTATTGATCGAACAGCTCGACAGCTGCGGGTGGAACAAGGCCGAGGTTGCTCGCCGGGTCGGGCTGAGCCGAACGGCTATTTGGAAGTATATGAAAAAATGGAACATCCCCTTGCAGCGACACGAGACAACGATCAGCTGAGCACACCTCCCGAGTTGAATTCCTGACGCCAGGTAGCGTTACAGGTAACGTTAGTAACGTTACTTAGCCGTTCTTTTTTCTCCGTGCCATTCCGCTTCGCCTTTTTCAGGGCTTTCTCCTGTTTCCTATTTGTCTTTCTATATTTAATGGTTAACGGGAATAGGGCCGTTTTTTTCTGGTGTCGGCAGGCATGGGCATAGTTTTTGTTTATCAGTAATCATTCCCCCGGGCTGGCCGGTTCTGTCGG
>NPIE01017219.1_pt1 | contig 12441 bp, 9 predicted proteins | sample 8637661 | NCBI WGS metagenome assembly NPIE01 (sample SAMN07420842, study PRJNA396082) | bioreactor metagenome | isolation source: sample BA12 brine-fed electro-methanogenic bioreactor BA | place: Japan: Kochi | collected 2016-12-09 | reverse complement strand
ATCGAGCAGCAGCACGACGTGCTCACCCGCCGCCTCCGCGGGTACGGTCCCGCTGAAATGGAACCAGGCACTGTCAAAGAGATCGCCCCACTTATCGCCGATCTCGAGGGCATAGGCGTCGCCACTCTTGCGCTCGGCAAAGGGAACCGGCTCGCGTGTGCACCAGGCACGGATCTTGAGCGGTGCAACGTCCACATAGACGGCGTTTCCGATCATCTTGAGTGCGACATCCAACTGCCGATGGGTGAAGAACTTGTAGTCAGGCATCAGGACCAACTCCTTATATAGGTGACGGTGAAGGTAAACCTACGATATGTCCTCGGCACTAACGTCGAGTCAGTTCAACCAGGACATCGGGGCGCACAGCGACGAACTCGGGACCTAGGCGCTCCTGGACCTCCGCCAGCATGTCCATGGACCAAGCCCAGTTCAGCACCCAAGCTTCGACAAAGGCGGGCCGCTCCGTGCCGGCAGCTTCGCGAATCTCGTTGACCATCGTCTCGATGAGCACCTCGCGGGGCTCGCCGTGGGACATACTCGTTGCCGGCCGGAAGACGACGACGTCATTCGGCCCTACGCGCATAGAGGCCTGCTCCGGACTGCCGCCATAGCCGTTGAAGATACCCACGAGTTGCCCATCAGACGCGCGCGCGTAGCGATCCTCCGCCTCCTGCGAGCCGCGGATCAGCCAGAGGCAATTCGTATCGATCCACTTCAGTGACTCGTTAGTCAGCGCCACGTAGGCTGCGTAGAGCGCCTCGCGCTGCTCGGGATAGGCTCGTAGGTAGATGTCGGGCTCAGTGTAGCCGATGCCCAACCCACCGACCAGCAGATCGTTGTGCGTCGCAGTGCGCAGATAGTAGTTCAGCACCGGCGGGGCCAAGCGTGCCGCGGCCGGGGCGAAGGACCACCCCATCGGCACACGACCACGCTCGGCACGTCCGTCTGCTTCCACCTTGTCCCACTGCAGGTCGCGCGTGCGCATCATCAGCGCCTCACCCAGGTTGTCGCCGTCGGAGATCACGTGGGCGTAGTAGACTTTACCCGGATCTAGCTCGGGGGTTGCCGGCGTCTTGTGGACCCAAGGTCCGATCGCCACGCCGGAGTGAACCGAGAGATTGGTTGCTTCATGGGAAGGCGTCAGGACCTTGCCGAAGTAGGAGCCGCGGAGCAAGCCAGGCGTCTCCATCACAGCGTCGGCGGCTTGATGAGCGGGATCCTGCGGCGTCGGCATCCAGTCGAACCACCAGCCCACGATGGGTGTGTTGGGCGGCGTAGAAGCCAGGATCCCCCGCAGCAGGTTCTCCTCGGGCAACGTACGGTGCTCCGGGAACCAGAAGGTGAAGATCTGATGCTGGACCAGATAGTCGGTGAGCAGGAAGATACCGGGGTAGTTGGTCGCCAGGATGCGCTGGTTCATCCGCGGGAAGAGCTCCACATAGGCCCACCGCATCATGTCATACTGATTCTCCCACTTCCCTCGGGCATCAAAGACGACCGGAAGGCCCAACTGCTCATTCATCTCCGGCGTCACGGGCAGCGCCTGCTCCAGCGCCGCGATCATCATCAACACATTGGTCTGATTGAGCTGGTCAGAGCGATAGGCGCCGATCTCGTCCATAATCGCGGGATCGTAGAGGATCGCGCCCTGAACCTCAGGGAGGAACTCGTCCCAGATCTCGCCCGGGCTGGCCATGCGATAGGTATGCCCCGTATGGACCAACTCATCAAGCCATAGCCGATCCTGCCGGGCATAGCGCGAGTGCAACAAGTAGAGGCGGGGCGTCTCTCGGTTCACGAGCCCCTGCAGCACCCCCATCGCGAACTCCATCTCGGGGCCTCTTGCGTTGACATCGATCACCCACAGCCTTTCAGCGGGCGCCGACGACTGCGGCCAGAAGGTCTCGTAGGGTGCCACCGACGCTACGGGCTCGTAGGCAAGTGCAACATCACGGATCGGCATCGCGCTCCCGGTCGCCGCTGCCTGGGCCTCGACCGCATCCGCCCAAGCCAGATCCCAACGCGTTGCCAGCGGATCGTCACGGAGTGCCGCCAAGGCCTTCGCGACGCGACGCGCGTCGCCCGTGGCGGCGGCAACCTCGATCAGGCTATAGCGCGCTACAATCCGCGTCGTTGAGTCCGGTGCACCTGCCCCGACGCGCTCGATGCCACGTAGGATAGGCTCAGGGCCGCCATAGGCCGCGACCTGCATCTGCAGGTGCCAGGTCGGCCTTGGGTACATCAGCTTGAAGAGAAAGCGTGTCGTCCCGGGGCGCAGACCCACCAAGGCGCGGCCCGCGGCGGCACGGGCATCGACCTCCGGATCCGCGGGCCCCGGGATGGCAGGGGCGTAGGTGAGGCGCCACGCCGACGCCTCCCCTTCATCAGACCAGGCGATCACGTCGTCGGGGCCGGCGAACCTCAGCTCGGCCACCTGTGCTTCGGCGACCTCGACCTCGGCGTAGACGTAGATCACGCTCCAAGGATGTGAGACCATCCAACCGCTGATCTCGAGCGGTGACTCGAAATCCCACGACAGGCTGGCTGCAGGCCGCCAGCGCAGCTCTCTGTCGTCCTTACCGATCGCCGTCAGCCCTGCATCAGGGCCGGCTGCCGACACAGGCCATAGCTCGGGAGGATAGACAGCATCATAACCACGATAGTCCGTGTGGTCGAAAGGGCCGATGATATGGGTGTTCGTGAAAGGCAGGAGCGTGGGCTCAGGAACGATCTCCTCCCAAAGCTCCGCCCAACGTCCCATCGCTGTCGGATTGCTTGTCATCACTACCACCTCCGGCGGCCTGCAGCGGACCGCAAAGAACGTAAGCAACATGATCAGGCATACCCAGCGCGCCTGAAGCGACCGGCGTGCCACGGTGCGAATCAATCCCAGCAGATCCGAACCTCCACGCCCGCGGGGCGGTTGGGAAAGCGCAACAGCGCGGTCCGAGAGGTCTCGTCCCACTGCGCCTCGATGTCCTCACCATCAACCGTCGCCGACACCGGCGCGGTCGGGATGCGGACGCGGACTGCACAGACCGTCTGCGCCATACCCTCCACTGTGAAGACCAACGCATCGCCATCGAACCGCTCGTCCTCGACGCGACCGGCAGCGGCGATCACCCACGGGGTGTCGGGGCACCGCGCCAGATCGTAGAACAACCACCGCGTATCAGGCGCGATCTCGGGGTCGGCGATTACCGGCAATCCGGGGTCATAGAGGTTCACGTAGGTACCCGTCAGGGTGAGGGTTGTCTCCTCGGTCGACTCATCCATGCCGGCAGCCGCCACATAGGGCCCGCGCCTCAGGACCAAGTGGTTGCCGGTCGTCCAAGGCAAGCCCACCATCTCACAGGCCGACGCCACTTGGCTGAGCACCTGCTCAGGTCCGGTGTCATCGTGCGCCAAAGCGGCGGGCGACGTAGGCACGTAGACCAGGAAGCCCTGCTCACAGGCTACTATGCCCGGTTCGGGCGTGCGTGACGCACCCAGCAGCTCCGTCAGGTGATCCTGGGGCCGCGCATATGTCGTCTCCGCCGTGCCGTCACCATCCGCGTTCCACCACTCCCGGACGCCATTGTAGGCATCTCCGGTTCCGTAGAGCAGCAGCACGTTGCCCTGGCGCACCCATGCCGCGAGGGCCTCGTGGACCGCCGCGGAGGGTGGCTTTTGCCCTTCGTAGGTCAGCAGCAGGACACGTACGTCATCCAGGTAACCGGGGTCGCCGGCGCGCTCCAGCTGGACCATGTCCAACGCCACACCGTGCTTGACCAGCGGCATCGCCAGACCATAGAGCGAGGACATGTCGTGATCGCTCGGTTCAGGATCGCCCCGCTGGAACATCAGCGAATCGGCGATACCCAACCCGATACCCGGGAGCCCGTGGAGATACTCGGTATCCTCGGGCCAGTGCATATCCCGCAACGCGTTGTACACCACCTGCAACTCGGTACTGTAGGACTCGGGGATCGCGGCGCGATCCTCCGTCGGACGATGCAGGAAACGGGCCAAGGCATTGCGCATGTGCTGCGCATCGGCTTGGTCCTCCCATTGCGCCAAATCGCGGTAGAGGCCGATGACCGTCGCTCGGATGTCGCCGAAACGCAGGTCCTCGGACTCCGTCGCCAGATCGGCAAACCCGAGGGTCTCGCGCCGGCTCTCCTGTCCCTTCTCGGCATAGAACTCCATAAAGAGCTCGAAAGCGCGCTGTGTATCGACGTAGAGGGCGTCCTGGCCAGTCGCCATCAGATGATCAAGGTAGTCGGCCATCATCGGCTGCAGGGGATCCGCCATCAGGTTATGGGTGGGATAGCTCGCCATGAAGACCCGGCGGGGCCACGGCATGATCTCGAAGCGCTCACTGCCGGAGACCAGAAGTGAGCCGGTGACCGTGCACTCCCAATTCACACGATAGTCATCCCAGCAATAGCTGGGGTTGTCCTCGATCGGGTCGGCCAACATCCAGACCCGCTTGTCGGTTCCCCTAACGATGGCGTCACAGGAGGCATATTCGCAGTAGCCTGCCTCAAACGTGCGCTGCCGGGGGACGCCACGGTAGACATTGGGCGTGCGCGAGGTGCCGGTCCAGACCTGTCCAATCAATCCGTCAAAGTCAGGGATCGTCAGCAACTGGCTCTCGGGACTCACGATGCGCCAATGCGCGTAATTGACGAGGCTGTGAGTGGGCACATAGCACTTGAAGTCGGGGATGCCCTTCTCCGCGGCATAGGCCTTGAGATCGCGGAAGAGGATGTCCAACGTCCGCGTATAGAGATACTGCTTGAGCCTAGCAGCGCGGTAACGCGCGTCCGGGGATGAGGCCGGATCCTGCCAGGGCTCGCCGTAGAACTCGGCCCATTCACGCTGGAACCCCTCGCCATAGCCCCCGCGGACCCAGAACTCGGGCTCCTCAAGGTGAATCGCCAGAGCGCCGGCGTCGACAACGCGCCGCAGGCCCTCGCTTAGGTAGCGGGCATAGGCCAGGCTCGGCATCATATAGAAGCAGTCGTGACCCTGGGATATGCCGTGCTCGAGCTTGAAGCCGCCCTCGGCAGCCTGAGCATCGTCGTAGTGCTGCCGGCCGTCCCACTCGCCACGCACATAGTCCTGATAGCTTCCCCAGGCCACGCCGGTCATGACGTGAATGCGATAGCCCGCGCCCCGCCAACGGGCCACGCGCGTCTCAAATGTGTCGTTCAGACCGTAGACGATGGCCACGTCAGCGCGGCTGTCGGTTTCCGGATAGTAAGGGGCAGATTCCTGAAATGCCGTGCGCTCTTCAGCGCGATCGTGTTTGCGCATCATAACTCCCAATCGAAGAGATAGGTGAGAACGGATGGATCAGGACCGATCCACCCGTTCTCACCAGTCCCTAGCTAACCAATCCGCCAAGTGGCGTTGTCAACGACCTCAAGCTTGGCGCTGGCCGCAGAGCGCACACCGGCATCGAGGATCGCCATCACGTCGACATTGAACCACAGGCCCAGCGACGGATGCAGCGGCTCGCCGGTCTCAAGGTGGTGAATGTACTCCTGAGCGACATCCTGCCGGCCCTCAGGAAGGGGTTCGACCTCGTAGATCGTCGTCTGACCGTGCCCGCGCTCCAGCCGCACAACGGGCCGACCATCGCGATTGTCGACGACCAAGGTGCCCGTCGTGCCGTAGACGATGGGTCCGGTCGGGACGCCGTGAGCGAAGGTCGTCCACGTCCCCTCCAGCAGCGCCATCGCGCTGGGGAAGCGCACCAGGATCACGCCATTGTCCTCGGCATCACCCCAATGGCTGTTGAGGTTGGCCTTCATACCCATCGCTGCCGTGGCCTTCTCACCGACGTACCAGTAGGAGATCATGGCCCCGTAGCAACAGAAGTCGAGCATCGCGCCACCGTGGGCCGCGGCCTGGTGCCACCACGTCGCACCGCGCTCCGGTCCGGTCATTCCGTCGGCGACTTCGCTGACACCCTCATGCGCAGCCGAAGGCCCGAGCGGCCCGGTATGACCTGCGCGCCACTTGACCTCCAGCACACGACCGATGACGCCCTCATCGATCAGGGCCTTGGCTTTGCGCGCCGCCGCTGACCAGGTGAGCGGCCAGTTGACCAACAGCGTCGTGCCCGCGGCCTCACAGGCCCGCGCCATGCGCAGCGCATCGGAGAGCGTGCCGGCCATGGGCTTCTCGATGCAGACGTTGGCCCCGGCCTTGGCGCACGCCTCGACGATATCGGCGTGCCGGGCATTCTCCGACGTGACGATCACAATGTCGAGCTGCTCCTTCTCGAGCATCTCGTTATAGTCATCATAGGCCTTCTTCACACCAAGCTCAGTCTGGGCGAACTGCTTGTTCCACTCGCGCGTGTAGGGCGCGGAGCGCAGCTCGGGCTTGGCCGGAACCGTGTCCGCGCACGCCGCCATCTCCACCTGCGGGTGCTTGGCGTAGAGCGCAGCCACGTTGTTAATGTGCATGTGTCCGAAACCGATGATACCTACTCGATAGGTCTTCATTGTCTTCTTTCTTTTCCTTACAAATCAATCAGGGAGAGGGAACGTGCGGCTCTTCCCTGCTCCCTGATCCGGCTAACCCAACTTAGTTCAGTCGAGGCGAACTTCGCGCCCCAGCTCAGCGGACTCGTAGAGGCCATCCAGCGCCTTGATGACGTTAAGCACCTCTTCGCGCTTGACGATCTTCTCTTCCTCTCCCCTCAGCACGCGCACGGCGTGTGCCATGTAGCGGAAGTGGCCGGAGAAGGCTACGCCGCGATCCTCGGGCAGGTTCGGCTTGGTCTCAACCATGTAGGGGCCCTGGTTGGCGACGTAGGTGAAGGGGTCGAAGTTGATGCCACCCTCGGTGCCCACCATGAAGGTGCTCCCGGAGCCCTGCTGGATGTTGACGGCCCACGACGTGCGCAGCACGACCACGGCGCCGTTTTCCATGCGAATGTAACCCGAGGCGAAGTCCTCGACGTCGAACTCTCGATAATCATAGGGGCGGGGCTCGATCAGGAGACCGGCATCCGCACCGCTGTCGAACAGGGAGGTGGCGAGGCCTTCGTCCTTGTTACCGAACTTGAGAACCGTCTGGCCACTCACAGCGACGGCCTTGGGATTGCCCATCACGTAGAAGAGCATGTCGATGGCGTGAACACCCAGATCGTAGACGGGGCCACCGGCGTTGTGCTCCTTCATATGGAAGACACCCCACTTGGGAATCCCTCGGCGTCGAATCGCCGCCGTCTCAGCGTAGTAGATGTCACCCAGCAAGCCCTTGTCCGCGTACTCCTTCGCGGCATCGGCGGCGCTGTTGAAGCGCGAGGTCTGGGTGATGAAGAGTTCTCGCCCCACGGACTCGGCGACGTCGAACATCTCCTTGGCATCCGCGTAGCCGGGTGCGATAGGCTTCTCGCAGAGCACGTGTGCTCCTGCCTTCAGCGCACCGATCGTGGGTGCCTTGTGATAGCAGTTGGGCGTGCAGACGGAGACGATGTCAGGCTTGACCTCGTCGAGCATCTGCTGCCAATCTCCGTAGTGCGCGGGAATGTTATAGCCCGCGGCCACCTGCTGTGCGCGCTCCGGCAGAATGTCCGCCGTGGCGACCAGCTCGACGTCGTTCGGCAGAGCCGACCACGCCGGCGCGTGGGCCGTGCTGCCGATCATCCCCGTACCGATGATCGCTACCCGAAACTTCTTGTTACCCATAGTGTCCTCCCGTATATTGGTTGAGATGCCAGTCGAACTACATCTGTGATTCTAGCACAGCATGGTATTCAGTCCTAATGCACCGTTCGCAGGACAAAGTCGCGCGCCTCTGCCAGCTCGGGCGAGGGGTCGTGGTTGGGCTCGTGCTCGATCGAGTAGACGCCGGCGTAACCGCTCTCCTTGAGCACCCGCAGGACCTCCTCAGCCCCGGCGATGCGCTCGCCGGAAGGCTGCAAGGTGCACCTGAGGTGCGTATGGTAGATGCGATCCTGCAGCAGGCGCACCGCCGCTACGGCGTCGAACCCCTGGCCGGTCCACCAGCCGGGATCGGGACAGATGCCGATGAGCTCCGACCGCCGGTCGAGCACCGCGCGTAGCTCCGCAGGATCAGCCAGCGAGTACGAGGTACCATGCGGCTCGATGGCGTACCCGATGCCATAACGTTCGCCATAGCGTTCCAGCGCGTCGAGCAGGGCCTCAGTATCATGACAGCCGAGAGAGCCGCTCAGCAGGGGTGCGCCCAGCGCCTTGGCAAACTGATAGTCCTGCTCCAGGCCCTCCTCCGTTGAGACGCCTCCAACGCAGTAGCTGGCAACCGTCAAACCGTGTCTGTCGAGCATGGCAGCAACCATCTTCGGATCCCAGGTGCTGTTCTGGGTATGCACCTTCCACAACTCCACATAGGGCATCCGCAGCGCCGCGATCTTGGCCAGCATAGCATCGAGACGCGGGGGCGTCCAGCGCTCCTTGTAGGCAGCCATCAGCGCATCCCACTGGACGCCCAGTTGGTAGTTGACACCCTCCCACATATAGCTTGCTGTAATCGTGCCGACCTTCACCATTTTGTCCGGCTCCTTTGCACCCTATGGGTGCATCTGTTTGCGGCTAGATTTCGGGGACCGAAACCTCGATCTCGTGTCCAACGGCAGCGGAGTCGACCAACCCCTGCATGATCACGTTGGTCAGCAGCAGCTGCTCAGCTGGAATCGGCGAGGGCAGACCCTTGGCAATAGCCTCGGCAAAGGCGATGTTCTCGCGCCGGAACTGCTCGATGGGCTCGGTGTCGCGGTAGTTTACGGGCTGCGTGTCGGTCAGCATCCCGAACTCCCACCGATAGAGCGTCAGCGGACTCAGCTTCAGACCCGCCTTGGTCCCCAGAAGGAAGGGGCTGCCGCCGCCGCTGAGGTGTGAGATCCAGGCTGCCTTGAAGGTGATCACGGCGCCGGTGTCAAAACGCACCCAGGCCGCGCCGAAGTCCTCGACGCTGAGCACATCAGGTGAGAAATCGCCACCATGGTGGTGGGCACCGAAGATCGGCGTATAGGCCTTGCCGAGGAAGTTGTTGGCCACACCCGAGACAGCCACAGGCTTCGGATGGCCCATGAGACAGAGCGTGGCATCCAGGCTGTAGACACCCCAGTCACCGACGACACCGATGCCCGCGGTCTCCTTCTTAATGAAGCTGCCGCCGGGCAGCCCCAAGCGACCAAAGCCGCCGCTCTCACCGTAGTAGATGTCGCCCAGGACACCGGAATCCGCGAGAGTCTGAGCGACGATACGATCGTCACCATAACGCGACTTGAGCCCGACCATCAGCAGCTTGTCGCTCTTCTTGGCGGCTCGGGTCATGGCTACGGCATCGTCGAGCGTCGCGGACATCGGCTTCTCCACCAGGACGTGCTTGCCGGCCTCAAGGGCATAGATGGAGGGGGCCGCGTGGGCCTCGTTCCATGTGAGGACGGAGACCGCTTCCACGTCCTCCTTGTCGATCATCTCTTGGTAATCCACATAGGTGTGGGGAATGCCGAATTCCGCTGCACGCTTCTCGGCACGGCTGGGGTCGATATCCGCGATGGCGACGACTTCGATGTCCTCCACGGTCGACAGCGCTTGAAGATGGGCGCCAGAGATCGCGCCGGCACCCACCATAGCTAGTTTTAGGTTGCTCATGGTATCTTCTCCTAGCGATAGACCTTCGCAAGGTAGCCCGGTCGAAGCTCGGGCTACCTTGCGAAGAGGGTCAACTCAGCTTAGAACTGCACTTCCTTACCGGTGCGCGCGGCCTGATAGGCGCGCTCGAGCATCTCGGTGAGGTTGCGTCCGTCCTCGACGGTGATGGTCATGTCCGTGCCGTGCAGGATGGCGCTCACCCACTGATCCATCGGCATCGGCAGGTTGTCCGGGAGCCTCGCCGGCTTGATGAAGCCCTGGATGCCCTCGGGCTCCAGCTCGGTCGAGCGCAGCAGCAAGCCGCCGCTGGGATCGCGCCCGATATAGCCCTTGGTGCCGTAGATCTCCATCGGATTCGGGCCGGAGCGCTGCACCCATGCTGTGTCCAGGATGCCCAATGCCTTGCTCTCGAACTCCACGACGATCACGGAGTTGTCGTCGATGGGATAGGCGTCAGAGTAGGTGTTGATCTTAGCGACCACGCTCTTGGGCTTGCCCATAAACCAGCGCATCACGTCCACCGTGTGGCAACCGAGGTCGAAGAGCGCCCCGCCGCCCGCCAGCTCGGCGTCGGCAAACCAAGCGCTGCCCCCCTTGAACCAGTGGTCGAGCGCTGCATTGTGGGCCACACGCGCGCGCATCATCGTGATGTCGCCTAGCCAGCCCGCGTCCAGAACGTGCCGCATGAAGAGCGTCTCCGCACGGGTACGGCTGGGGAGCGAGATCATGAACTTGATGCCGCTCTCGTTGACGGCTTTCACGATCTCGTCGGCATCCTCGGTCTTCACACAGAGCGCCTTCTCGGTGAAGATGTGCTTGCCATACTTCAGCGCGGTCTTCATCACCCAGGGGTGCTGGCTGGTGAAAGCATTGATCACGACGGCATCCACGTCATCGCGGCTGACGACCTTCTCCAGGTCCATCTCGTAGGGAACGCCAAAGCGCTCGGTCGCGGCCTGACCCCGGCCCTCATCGTCCTCCCAGATGGCGACGATCTCGGCCTCGGGGTGATCCACAACGTGCTGGGCATATCCATTGGCGTGAACGTGTGCGAAACTTAGCATTGCTACGCGTAACATTGTTGTCTCCTTTGAATGAAGCTACCGTTTCTAGTTTTCAGTTGTCGATTGTCAGCTATCGGTTATCCGCTCCGACCGGCGTCCCGAAGTTCTGTCGCAGCAGGGTGATGAGCTCTTCAGCGGTGACCACCCGTGTGCGCGGAGGGAGAAGGTCGATGGTACGTCTGACGGCCTCCATCGGCCCCCCCGTGTCGGAGAACGACCAGGCATGCACGTTGATCAGCGCATAGCTATCAGGATCCGTCACAGGCGATGTCGGCAGGGTCGCGATCGCCTCGGCTACACCTTCAGGGCTGTTCTTGTAGAGAGGATCCCAAAGCAGGTAGCGATAGCTGACGCAGGGCTTACCCTCGTGCCAGAAGATGCGCCCCTGCTTGGCATTGTAGGGCGCATAGTCCTTGTAGATCACGCCCAAGACCTCGGGTCGCTCAAGCAGCTCAACGCTCTGATCCATTCCGCCGCTGGAATTGAGCATCGTGACGATGGAGAGATCGCTCGCGCGCATCGCCCGCGCAGTGCGCTCGGCGAAGGCCTCGCGATCGGGTAGGTAGTTATGAAACACATACCCCAGCCCACTGGGCCCGACCACGAAGTCGTCCAGGGTCCGTCCTCGGCTTGCAGTCTGGTAGAAGTGGGCCAGCGTGCGCGGCGCCACTTCCGCCAGCAGCGGGGCCATCTCCCAGGTCATGTTAAAGGTGCCGCGATGGGGGCTCGCCCAGAAGCTCTCTGAGGTGACGAACTGCCCACCCATCCACTGGATGTTATCGCCATCGCTCATCACGAAGGCGACGATGCGCTCGCCCTCTCGTGCGGGCCGTACCGACGGTCGTGGGCGCTCCGGCAAGGTCGCCGGTATGCGTTGGAGCACGGACAGATTGCGCGACCAGTCGGCAGGGATACCTGCCCCTCCCTCTGAGCTCACCTGATGAACCCAGGCATGCTCGTCGCCGCCCCACCCGAACACAGTGAGGTCAGCGCCCAGCGATGCCGCGATCCGCATATGATCATCGTGATCCAGCCCGTACACCGTGAAAGCATTGCGGGCGACGGCAAAGTCGCGCAGGTGTGCGTTCTTGGATTCGCTCTGTTCGACCAGGATCGCAAAGAGAGGGGGTGAGAGAGGGGCAGACGTGAAGAGCTCCCCATAGGCCTCGAAAGCTGCGACCTCGTCCATACCGCGAACGTCAGCCAGCGGGCGCAGCCCGAAAGCTGTCGCCTCTGCTTCCAGCGAGCTATCGACCGCCACGCCTCGCAGAGGTCCACAGAGCGAGGTGGCCACGTTGATGCTATCGGTTCCCAGATCGTAGAGGATCATGCCCTCGACCGAGTCGCGGTAGACCGCCACCAGATCCCAAACTGAGGTCGCCTGACGCAGCTCGACCCCCTCCGCGGCCAGATCCTCAAGCATCAAGGCATTCATCCCCACATCCTTGATCCAGATCGCCGCCGCCTCCTCAGCCACAAGCCCCTGGAGTGTCAGTGCCAGCGTCTGTTCAGCGGGCGTGAGCTGCTCCGGGTCGACAACCCATAGGGACTTGAGACCGGAAGGTGGGTGCATCAGCGGCGATGGGGCAGGACGGCAACTCGCCACGACGATCATGGCGGTGACCAGTGCCAATGCCACGATCGTCGCATCCTTGAGGCCTCCGCCCCAACCCCACACGAGTCCCGATCTCATCAGCGCCAAGCTCATACCTCCGGTACAGTTACCTCGACCTCGC